>JAABUO010001980.1_pt1 | contig 25600 bp, 31 predicted proteins | sample 5559291 | NCBI WGS metagenome assembly JAABUO01 (sample SAMN10711878, study PRJNA513372) | rock metagenome | isolation source: Antarctica rocks | place: Antarctica: Victoria Land, Finger Mt sud
CACCTCCATCCAGGACTGCTTGCAAGCCTTCACTTCAGATGAGCTCCTACAGGTGTTACTTCATCTACTCCTCTGCACTGCTCAGGCTCATTCATGCGTGGACGTGCAACATCAAACGCAGCAGAACATGTACATCAGATGCATGCTGATGCTTTTGCTGTCATGGTCGGTCCGCCCTCCCAGAAGGGTACAGTGTCCACTTTGAGCTTTGCCCAACATAGTGGAGTAAGTAAATATGCTAGTCTAGTCTGAAGTCCTCTAGGCAGGTGTTGCTGGATCATCATCACCCGGGCTGCACATACTACCCTGTACTGGTGATATGGGTTGCGTCTGGCGCAGTATGTCTCAATGTGGGGTTGATAGCCTTGGCTCAAGTGTTTCCGACAACCCTGCTGTTCCGAGGACAATGAGCATGTTCTCCACACGAGACGCACAACTTCTACAGTCTGTCTAGACATTTGAGAACATACCAGGAACTTGCAAGATGAGATGCAGAATACACAGAGACCATGTAGTACTTTCAGAACATACCATGCCCGCAATACATACAGGTTGTTCTGCACATACAGTACGTGCAGGCATACAGTGCACAGACTGTGTAAGTTGCTGCTCAGGGTGATGAGAGCTTCAAGTGCGAGAAGTGTGGTGAGAAGACACAGGCCACAAAGCGGCTGCGCATCTACCGCCTGCCAAAGGTGCTGCTGCTGCACATCAAGCGCTTCAAGTACTCCGGCAGCTCCAGAGAGAAGCTGACCAACAATGTCAGCTTCCCTGTCAAGGTACACTCCTGCTGCTTGCTGGCCTTCACCTCCTCTTCACTCGTGTATGCAGGCATGCAGCATACCCAGCAACAAGGCCTTGGCTCATGTTTGTCTGAAGCCAGCTCTTCTAGCAGCCCATCTGCTGTTTTTACTTGGTTTTGCTGCTTTGAGTGAGCACTCTAGTGCGCATGCTTTGGCTTTGGATAAATGCATTTGCTGAATGCCCATGGACGCTGATGCTCTCTGCCAGCCTGGCTTGAACATGTGATGGTTTGCGCTCCGACTGGGTGCAACAGAGCTGCCTCTGCGCAATTCACGCAACCAAAATCCCATGCACCTACACCCGCATGTAATTTGTGGCAAGTATATTTCGAGGGTCTTCACACCCTGTACTTCACCCTGGAGTTGTGCAAGCGCTAATCAAGCTGTGCCTCTTTGCAGGGCCTCAAGTTGAGCCAGTTTGTGTCTGATGTCAGCTCACCTGCTGACTCAAACGCAAGCTATGACCTGTATGCGGTCAGTAATCACTATGGCAGCATGGCAGGAGGGCATTACACAGCTGCATGCAGAGTGGGCCTCCCAGGTGGTAGAGAGCAGTGGTACAGCTTCAATGATGATGCTGTTTCAAAGTTGTCACCCCAGAGTGTGGTGACCCCCTGTGCCTATATGCTTTTCTATGTCAGAACTGAATGATTTCGCCTCATAATTGTTTTCTTCCCCACTTTTGCAGGGTGTATTACAGACAAGCTTTTCTTGCTTTTTGAGCAGCTTTATTTCTCCTGAGCAGATAGGCAGGTGAATGCATATCAGCACTTTCTGGTAGGTCAGTAATGCTACTGCTGTGCACGGTTGTTCAGGACTTGTCCCGTACTGTGTTGATTTTTAGTGACATTTCATTCTGTTCTCTGCATGTTTTGCAACGTCCAGATCATGGACTGTAGCTAGCAAAGCTCACTGCTGTGTAGTATAGCTGACATTGAATTGATTGATTGCTTTTCGTCATCCTTGAATGTCTTGTGATTTCATGATCCCGCTGTGACCATGCTCCCAATCGGAACCTGGCCCAGAATGCGTACGCCTGGATGTTACGATGGCGTGTATGCATTTAGAATTACCTCTTCATTGCATGGATGACGGGTTGAGGGCAGCCTGCGCGGACCACGATTCCTCAAGAATCTAGCACCACAGTTGGCTGCCTTCAAGCGAGTGTTTTAATTTCTCACAGCGTTTGCATCACAGCGCAGGCGGACGCGGCAAACTGCACCATCCCGCATACGTTACACATGTTCGCTTAGCCTACGTTTGTACGCCACACGCCATGCCGCCAACACATGACAGCATCAGTCAGAGCAATGCTAATGACCCGAGATCCACACCTGCCTCTACTGTTCCATTGCGAAGCTCTCGGAGGAGCACGGCAGAATCGGCAAAGCATGGTTGGGATAGTCGCACGAGAGTCGCGGCAACTGCCAGTGCTTCGGTGCGCATGAAGGACCACGCGTGCTGCTGCGAGCTGTGTACAAGCTTTGATCGGCATACGCTGTGTGCAGGATACAAGAGGTGGCTTCAATAAGTCTTCCCATGCTTTTTCCCGAGCCAGCAGCGACGCAGGCAGCGTGCTTGACAGCATATCTTCTACCCCAAGAGGTCGCGCACCCACAAGGCTGCAGCAGCATCATACTTTACAAGCAGTTGCTTCCAGACTTCAGCATGTGCACTCCTCAGAGTTGCCCCAGTCCCAGCGTAGCCATTCGCGAAAACCCCGTGGTGCTGGACCATCAGTATATGATGACTGCAGTGATACCACTTCATGGGCAGATGAACATGTAAGCGGCATCCTGTTGTTAGTCAATGCAGCACATCACGGATGATGGAACACAGGTGTGCACTGCAGTTTGATTGGAGGCAGCAACATGCAGCAGATCTTGCTCAGCGTCAGCTTGAGAGCAAGCAAACTTTGTGTCAGCTTGCTGGATCCTTGAAAAGTCTAGAAGACAAGCTTCACGAGGCAATGGCACAGCAGTCCCACTTTCACACAGCTCATGCCTCTATGTACAAGCATCACACAAGATCTGGTAGGCATAGCACTGCAAACAGCAGTGCAGAGGGACAGCTGATTCCAGCTAGATTGCAGTCAGTGTCGAGGAGTAGCAGTGCAAGCCTTGAAGACGCAGACTTTCAGCCAAGCAGAGATGTAGAGCAGGCTGCTCTGGCAAAAAAGACAGCGCACATTGCAAACTGGGTGCAGCAATCTGGTAGCATGAGCATTCAGCAGCAGCATCAGGATGCCGCACAGGATTCCCTTCCTGAAGACGTACATTGTGTACAACACCCAGAGGCAAACCATCAGGAGGCAGCATCTCAAGAGGAACATGAGCATGCTGCTGACCAGCTGGTTTCCTGTCAGCTGAGTCATATGGAGTCCACTGTTTCTGTCAACCTGCATATCAATGCAGACCAAGATGGTGAGCGGCCTTCCACGAATGAGAGGCAGCAGCAGGCAGCACAGACTAGGTATGCCAAATGGCTAGTGTCAGTAAGTATAGTTGAAGACGCCTGCTCGCAGCTTACAGTCCGTAATCACAATCCAGGTCCAGGAGCTAAGTCAGTGTCGTATGCACAGCTGCTGGTGGATTGTGCCAGCAGTGCCTTACAGTAAGGGTCAGTAGACGTGCCACTAGCTTGGTCGCAGGATAGCTAGCTTTTGATAATGGACGTGTGATGAAAATGTCATTCCTGTGTTGCGTCCTTCTTTCTTTCAGTCAATTGACCTGAAGTGAGGAGTTATGTTTGTATTGTGTTAAACTGCTTTCACAAAGCTATGCAAATGAGTGCAGCCTTTTGTGATGACACTGAGACAGCGTTGTACAGTCCAGCCGTAGCGCAATGCTATGCAAACATCAAGATTTGATTGATCAAACAACACAACGATAGAGAACTGTTGCTTACTTTTTGTACTTGCACAATGTCAAGCAGCCTGTATCAGCCGAAATGCAAATTCTGTCCAACGAAATGTAGTGTCAAGATTGAGTCCGTGGGATGTAGATGCAGCATGGCCTCGTATACATGCACTCTTTTCGAGGCTGCATGCTTTCAGTCCAGCTCATCATAGGGAGTTGTGCTGAGGGTCTGCTGTCCTGCACTGTCTGCTGTACCATTCCCATCGTCACTGACATCATCATGTTCGTCATCATCAGCAACAACCGACACCACCTCATGACCAGCATTCGCAAACAACTGGGAACCTGCAGTTGCTGTTGCTGCCTGATCTGCCTGTCCTGCTCCAGCAGACGGCACAGCAGAAGCCCTGTCTGCTGTGGTAAATGTAGAGGGGACAGCTGCTTTGCTGGGTAGCCTGTTCTGTGTTGCCTGAACATTCTCGCTGGCTGCTGGTTTGGTCCGCAATGGCTCTTCTACAGTGTTCTTGCTACCTCCTGCAGACCTGATGCCTGCAATGACAAGCATGCTGACAACAGCAGCAGCATTGCAGTCACATGCAGTCGCAAACAAAGCCAACGTCCTTGACTGCTAGCTTCAGGGACCTGAACACACATGAGCGACCCAAACTGCTCACCAGAACAGCCATAAGGATGACCAGTACTTGCAAAAGAGTGCTCATGAACTGTTGCAAAACACAGGTGCATTTGCAGTGAAATATAGCATTGTGATGACTAGGCTATCGCCCATTGAAGCAGGCAATGTCCGCGCCTTGCTTCTATCAGGTGAGCGTGAATGTGGCGCACGCTTGCTTTGACCAACAAAGAACAGGATATGCATACCTGCTGGTTCGTTCTCCTGCTGTGAAGATGGAGCAGATATCTGCTTGGCACTGGCTGTAACAACCTCCTGCTGTGCAAGGGAGACCGAGTCTAGTTTGGCTCTTGCTGCAATCAGCTCCTCCGGCTCTTGTTCTGGCTGCACATACACACCACACCTTGGCTGTGCATGAAATGCAGCCCGGCTATCTTCAAGGCTCAGACCAGGCTGCAATAGTGCTCATCAAGCTCTCTGCAGTGGTTCTCATCAAGCCAAACACTGAAACTTGAGAGGCCTTGCAGAGCACACTACTTGGGGTGAGCAAGTGCGCGCATGTGTGTTTGGATGGAAGGTGATCATGGCATGAAGTCTCTGCATATGCAGATATGAAACATTCCAAGGTCAAGTGCATTGACACAACAGCTGCACACAGGCTGATGATCATGGTTGATAGCAACAGGCTGCTAGCTATCATTGCATTCAAGCATCAGTGGGCAATGCCATTTACTGTGCTGCCTCTGTTCAGAACATGTTGAGGTGTAGAAGTCTAGAAGGTGCAGGCAAACTGCATGCCCTGGACAGCTAAGCTGCAGCATGCGTAAGCTAACCTGCCACTCATCATCATTCATGGTATCAAAGTAGGGGTCTGTGTCCCCAGGCGGTAGGCCCAACGCTGCACGCCTCTTTCTGAAGCCCTCACGCCGAATTGCCTAGCAGCCATTGACCAACATCACACTATGGATGCGGTGAGTACATTAGCTGGCATGGTTAGGCTTGCAAAACACACATGCAGACCTTACATGTGCTGAGCAATTCTTTGTCAACTGCATGACTGCAGATCATAGAGCAAGTCATTTGGCTGTGTTCTGATCATAGACAAGGACAGGAAGGCACAGCACTGGGCACACAAAGTTTCTCTGAAGCAAAGCTGTGAGTGGCAGTGAGTGCGAGAGTGAAACGATGGTAAGGTTAAAAACTCAAGTGAGGTGATGATCAAAGTGGAAGGTTGCTGTGAGGGCGAGCATACTTGCATGGCCTCAAAGTTCCGCCGATCCCGGTCCATGTCCTCTTGTTTGCATTTGATGCGCTCAGCACGCTCAGCATCCAGCCCGCCTCTTGACCTAATGCAAAAAGAGGTTGGAGCACATGCAGGAGCTTCAGCATGAGTGCTGCAGTTGACAGGGTACTGCAGGATGAACAACAAGGCATGGTCTGTGACGCCATATGCCACTTACGCAGACTTGTGAGTGGCAAGGGACAGTCCTTGATGGTTGCTATGCAACAGTGCATGGGAAGCTCACCAGGCTTCAGCACATCGCCTTTCCACTTCAAAGATGGGTCGATCGGTTAGGTAAGTCAGTTTGCTCAGAGCTGCAACTATTGTCTTGCGGTAGTTCTTGATCTTGGACACCATGGGGTTGCCGCTTAGGTACAAGCAGCGCAGATCTGGCAGTTCTCTAAACAGATCCAGCACTTCAGGATCTTCTAGCTCATTATGTTGCAGGTCCAAAGTCTGTAGACTGCTGCAGTGCCTGAGCTGAGCTACAGACTCCCCGCTCTTAAGCTTGTTGTATGTGCAGACTAGCGTCTGCAGGCTGGTCAGGCTAGAGATGTTCTCCAGATTGTGCAACCTGTTGTTACTGATGTTCAGCGTGTCCAAGTCAGGCAATATCTCCACGCCGCTCAGGTTGTCCAGGATGTTCTGCTGAACATATCTACGCAAAACAAGACGCTTTAACTTGTTAGGACCTCTCGGATCTGAGCAAAGCTGCATGTAAGACTCACAGGCATTTGAGCTCGGACAAGGGAGGTAGCCCCTCTAGCGACTCGAGTGCGTTGCCCTCCAAAAACAGTGCTTTGAGACCAGTGTAAGGTTCTAGATTAGCCACACTCTGGAAGCCTTTGAAATGCAGATACAATTTGTCGTTGAGAGAAGGTGTCTTGTACAGCTTGGTTTCTTTGCAAATGTCCCGCAGTGTGCTTGGCGTCATCTCCATGGTCGGGTAGTTGATCAGCTCGGCCACTCAGGCTTAGGCAAGCGCGACCAGCGGGGACTACACATGCCATAACATCATCATCCGACTTGAGCCTCGTCGGTCGTTTCGCCCTGCAACACGGAGTTGTTGCAGGCCTGAGCTGACCTTACTCCAGTTTGCAAGTTTGTGTAGACAATGGTTTCGGAGCACGGAAGTCTATTTTTGGTGCTTTGGTCGTGTTGAGAGATTTTGCGGACTGTTTGTCATCTTCAACGTTTGATCAGACTTGAAGGCGTTATATAATCTCTCCCTCTGGAGGAGAGCAACACATATCGTGCAGTCCATGCTCTTGATCTGCCTCTGCCAAGGCTGCCAAGGCTGCCCTTGTTGAGAAGCTTCTCAGACTCAAGCTTGAGGCTTTTTGTGATGCAACATGACGCACATAGTCTCATGTACAACAGTCCCTTTCAAGTTCGACCTGATACGTCTCAGAAACACCCTGAAAGGGCGAAGTGCAGACTCTGAGCAAGCAGCCTTGTACATCTCAATCATCACGCAAGAATGATCGTTTCTGCTTTTTCAACCCTACTGTTGATGTGCTGATGCATGAAGTTGTTGAAAGTGTAAGCACCTACCAATATCCAGTCACACCATTCATGGACAGATTACTCATCAGATAGTTAGTGATGGTTGCATAAGCCGCGTTCCTCAGCTAGCGGCCTGTTATTTTGTACATATGTGTGTCTTGCACACATGTACAGCGTTTATACACACTTAGGAGAGCTGTCATCAGTAGCTACACAGTACACACACCATGTAATACACGGTCCTGTTATGCAAGCCCGCCGACTGCACACTTCATCTCAATAGAAGTCCACACTGATGTGCATTTCCAACACAAGAGATTGCTTGGGCACAGAGTCAGCAGAACGCTGTGAAGGGGGTGAGAACCCAGTCTGCTCTAGAACATGTCCTCAAAGACCTTATAATGGCTGGTCATGTTAAGAGCCTCATACTGCATGCCACAGCAAGAGGTGTCATAGACAAGTCCGTGAAAACAGGTTCACGGCAGGACTCAGTCGACGCGTGGCCCATATGAGCCTGCACAGTGCATCTTCAATTGAAAATGGGTGACTACTCACAGTTGTGTGAGCCCTGACATTGGTGCTGTCAGCATACAAGCGCAATCCTCCAGCTTCTTGACTTTGTGCAAGCTGCTTGACATGCATGTACAGCTGCCTGAAATACCCTTTTCGCCTATGTTGAGGATGCACATATACCGATTGAATCCACCAGAGTTGCCGATTTCTCCTGTGCATAACAGCATAATAGCTTGAAAGCAGTCTTGACAGCAATGTGGGCAGCAAAGACCAAACACTGCTATGCATCATTACCAGTCGCTCCACTCATACGTGATCATCAGCGCAACAACAATGACCCCCTGCAACTGCCGCATTTCCACCCACCTCAACATGCAGCAGTATAGCAGGTGAACACCGACAAAATGTGACACCCTGACTGACCTCACCAATGTGGTATGTTCCCTTACTGTGGTCTTGGATGACACTCAGCACTCCTGCCTTCATCACAGTCACAAATTACGGTCATGTCATGGATTAAACAGTGTTCCTGTCAAAGCACCAGCACCCACCTTCAGAGTTGCTGACGGCAGATCAATGTTTTCAGTTTCCTGCAAAACAGTGTCATGAATGACGCATCACCACAACCACACAAGCCTCTGTACTCAGCAATCGACCGGCATGCTCGTTGCTCAACTCAGTTGACGTTGTTAACCGACCTTTGCCATCGCCTGGTTGAATTGAACAAGCACGTCAGCATCGGTTGCAACTGCCTGGCGGAAGTGCAATTGATCCGGCGCCACTATATTTGGCATGTTGTTTGCCACTCCAATGTGTCGATCCGCCGCGCCAGCGGATCCCACATACATAGCAAGGATGCACCGCTTCTACTCCGAAACCAGCTCAAGGACGCTAGCGGCGATGACGAGTCAGCCAAATCATTCAGTCGTCGTGACAAGTTTGTTGTAAATCTGTTGGTGTGTGCATGGTCATCGCTGTGCGAAGCAGACTTGTTCAGTCTCGACCTGTTGCTGCACACAACGTAACTCTCTCCTGCGAAACATCTCACCCGCACAGACATAACAAGCCTGGCACATTCGGCAGCAGGCAGGTTGACTTTCCACGACGGTTGCGAGCGTGTGTTTCACGCAGATCGGTAGCCCGTGCATCTGCAAGCCCCGATCAACAGATTCCAGAGCAGCATGTCAGTGCACAGCCAGAGCACCTCGAAGTTGGTGTCATTCTGACAACACATGGCGTCAAGGGTGAACTCAAAGTTCAAGCCTTAACAGATTTTCCTGAAGAGCGTCTGCTCACACCTGGCAGACGGTAATCAGCAGCGACCTAGCCTTGATGTGTCCTGTGCAAGCTTGTAGCCAAAGGCAATGCTACCATTGGTCTGCTCTGCAGGTGGTTGCAGACCGGCAATGCAGGCCCTGTGAAGGAATGTTACCTCGAAGGTGGCAGGGGCATGGTGTCAAAGGTGGGTCTCATCTCATTGGTTTCACACTGCTTGCTGAGGCGTTAGGACATACGGCATCATTCTGCGCGATGCCCAGGGCCGGGAAATATGGATTGTCAAGCTCCGGGGTGTTGACTCCTTGACAGAATCAGAGACCCTGCGAGGCCAGACCCTGCTGGTAAGCAGTGCAGACAGGCCTGAGCTTGAAGACGAGGATGAATTCCTGGTCCAGGTACCAATTTGCATACAGGACTGGCTTCACACTTTCATGTATTGTTTGACCTGTTGCAGCTTGGAACCAGAACAGTCTTTCAAAACACATGACTGTTGGCACATCAGGTCTGACTGCACGATGCATAGCCCATCCAAAAGGTCTCAACAACAACATAAGTACAGTCTGCCGCATATGTGTTGACATGGTGCCATGCTGCATACTGAAATATTGCAACATGGGGGGCATTCAGGCAACATGCCTCCCCTTCCAAAGAGGCAGAGCATATCAAGAAAGTGCTTTGCTGGCATGCAGGATTTGATAGACTCAGCAGTCTTCTTGGACAAGGAAGACACCCGCATTGGCACAGTGATCGATGTTTTTGATGGCACAGGTAAGGCTTGACTTACATCACAAAAATCCCAATCTGGCACACAAAGGCACTGTAGCAGTAATCTCTCTTTTGGCAACAAGTGTCTCAACTGGTGCATTAGAAACAGTTGCATTTCTGTGAATGTTGAGTGTAGCTGCAATTGCAGGTCCTGGTGCACATGATCTACTCAAGATCTTGTTGAGCTCTGTCACAGCAGGCGACCAAAGTCAGAATCAACAGCAGCAGCAACAGCAGCAGCAGCAGACCATGCTCTTGCCATTCGTCAAGGAGTTTGTCCCAAGCATAGACGAAGAAAACAGGACAATCCACATCTGCCCACCGCCAGGATTGCTTGAGCTAGCGATGGCGCCTCCCTCCAAAGGGAAAAAGGGTGCTCGCAACAAAGCCCAGAAGTGATCACTTGTCATGATTTGAATGTGGCAAGTCTGCACTTTCAGACGAAGGCATGACTTTGAAGTCTTGCATTTGGGCATGGACATCATGTCTTGCAGAAGTGCAAGACCTTGCAGACTTCTTTGCGTGTGCAGGAGCTTTCAGCTGACATGTCAGTTTGCACGTGTGGTGGTCCTTGCACTCACAGGCAAAAGCTACAGCAACAGACAAAGAAATGACCAAGCTTCGTGTTTGCCTGACTGCCATGCAAGATGCAGGTTGTGCTGAGCCTTGTGACGTCTGAAACACATTCTGATGTCGAGGCAGGATAGTCTCTGCGAGATTGACATACGGGCTGGACGTCAAGCTTTTATGTTGCACAATGAATATCACTGCAACGTTCGACGATTGCCACAGCCAGCACAAATCAAATTCAAGGTAGATGGACTTGCGAAAACAATAACAGGAAATTGTCTCAGCTGCCATACAGGCAACGATTGAACGAAGGAACCACTCAAATACAATACTTCATTCGGTATTACTAAGCAGCTAAAAAATGAAGGTTCCAGATTCATTTGTTTGTACACAACACACGTACTTTTGACACATTTCTCCCTGCCAATACATTACTGTACTTGCTCTCATATATTACATGTGCAGCTGCTGCTGAGCAATAGCATCAGCTTATCCTCCTCGAGCCTTCTCTTCAGATGCATTCCTGCTGGAGGGCTCTCCAGCAGACCTCCTTGCAAACTGTTGTTTCGGTCTGCGCACCTCCAAGATACGAGGCTTGCCACCATCAACACCCACTGGTGCAGTGCTGCCTCGTCTAGGCGTGTCTTTCCCTGCTGTCCTGGCTTCATCCAAGATAGGCTTGACTGGAGGTCCTTGATCTTGAGTCTTTGCCTTTCGTTTGCCATCTGAGCCCTTCTGTGCACCAGGTCTATGGGCAGCAGTGCTGCTTGACTGTCGCCTTCCATCTTGCGAGGGCTTGGCATCAGTGCCTGACTCTGCAGGCTGACCATCTGCATTTGGCTCTGGGCTACTGCTTGATCGAGCTTGTGCTTGATCAGCTGTCTGCGTTGAGTCAGCAGCGTGCGCCGCCTTTTCCTTTGCTGCCTTTGCCCTACAAAAGCAACAGGACATGCTTCAAAAAAGCTGCTCCTCTGTGCCACTGGCCAGTCAGCAATTGCTGAAGGGTGTGCATTTGCCGTGCTCCTTTTCAAGCCTAGCTCTTGTCACACGTTTACGTCTGGACATCCACAAGTGCACCGCAAAACAGGTAGAGCCTGGAAAGACTGGATTTGGGACAGAAATGCTCAACCATCAGTGCTTGATCGAGGGTGCGAGGTATCACCTGGCCTGTCTCTGCTGTCGCTGCTTCTTCTTCAAAGCCTTCTGCGCGGCAGCTGCTGCAGCAGCTTCCTCAGCCTGAAGCTTGGCTGCGGCAGCTTTCTGTTGAGCCTGCAGCTCACGGCTGTACTCCTCTGATTGGATGTCTTGGAGTGCCACCACCGGCCTGTCCTCCTGTCACAATGCCAACACATGATTCAGCACAAAGCAAGACCAAAGCAGACTGACCTTTGCTAGTTTGGGTACCATCAACAAATGCTCCTGTATCAATGACAGGATGTGCACAACCGCTGTGAGCTGTTGCCACTGATGTAAGCTGCTTACAGACATATTGATATGGTTGGCTGTTGTCAAGAAGTTACTGCTTGTCTGTTCTCAAATACAACTGTGAGCATGCATTTGCTGGGTCCCGTCCAATTCTGCAAGGCTGCTCTGAAAAATGAAGACAAGTCATGACGATGTATGGGTGTCTGATTGTGTAGTGCAGTGCAGACGGAAGAGATACAGGCAAGAGCCACAAGAACAGCAAGCTTATCTCAGGCTTTGCAGCAAGTGTCCCGCACAAGAACGACGTGATGCATTGCAAGGACAGGTCAAGTGCTTAGTGCCAGCTTGTGGTGCATACATTGATGTACCACTTGCTGTTCTGTTGAGGGCTCGGGGTGTACATCTTCTTGGCTGTGTGGGGACTAGTGCCTGCTGGGAACAGCATGCCAGGGGAAGACCCAGCAGCAGGGTTATTAACCCCAGACCCGCCCCGCCTGCATCATTGAGATTAATTTGTCCATTCATCCATGCTTGCATTCATTCATGCAGTCAGTCATCCAACCAGTCATTCATTCATCCATCAAACTCGTATCTTCATCCATCTTAGGTCGAGTCTGTCGTGAGCACAGTGATTGCGAAAGACGCTTTCCCTTGCTGTTGCCCTGGTACACATCGTGCACAAGCGCAACCAAACGCTGCTTTGCAGACATCACTTTGGTTTGAGATCAGATCTCAGAGCCTAAAGCTCACATTCTCAATATGCATTTTGGCAATCATGACAGGGGCCTCCTGAGTGAGGCGGCAGCCCAGGGCGACAACACCTGACATACCATCAAGCAACTTTGATGATGTATTTGGCGTACCGCTGCAAGAAGATGGCAGAACCATCACAACCAACTCACCACAGGCTTATGCTGCCAGGCAAAGCCTCACACACACTATCAAGCATGGGTCAAGCGCTGTATAAGCATTGTATTTTCAGCATACCACTGCAAAAAAATGGCAGCGCCATCACAGCCAACAACACCACAGGCCAATGCTATGAAGCCAGACCTCACACACTGTCACACGCTGTACAAGCTGTGTATGGTTGGCATACCACTGCAGAAAGGTGGCAAAACCATCACGGCCAACGCTACTTGGGGAGGAGCCCGCAGCGCCGAAGCTGCGACTGCAGCTCTCACGCACTCGCTCCTGCTCTGCCTGGATGTCACTCAGCCGAGGCTTGGCTTCCTGCAGGACTGCTTCTGTGCCGGGACCGGGGGGTGACGCCCCTGCCAGCACCCCTCCCCATGCAGGACCCTGCACCGACAGGTGTGAGCATCCTTTTTTGGCAGCTTGTACATGACCAACTCGCAAATGATCATCATTAGGTGTGATGAACTCTGGTGCAGGTCTCAAAACAAGTGGGTATGTCATTCACATGTTGATTTGCTGCGCTGGTGTGCTGCAGGCTTTGTGTTATCTGTAGATTGTCAGGCTGTGCAGTGTTTGTTTTGCGAGAAAGCACAACAGGAGCAGCTTTGGGCCAAAGGACAGATACTGATGTAGGCTAGATCATCTAGCTGAGCGACACAAGCAACACAACCAGATGGTGCAAAGAGGGCGATGTACAATGGCTCTTGTACAAGTGATGAGTTATAGCTGCTCCATCAGAGCACCAAGCGCAGGCTCTGGCCATGTGAGGTTGACAGTGATTGAGCCAAGCAAGAGCTTTGAGCTGTTGTTGACAACGGCATAGCTCAACAATCAGGAAATCAAGGCATCAGTGCATGACAGCGACGTTCCATTAGTAGCAGCTGTGCTTGTGTGCTGGTCATGCTTCAGAGATAGGAGGACAGGCAGAAGGCCAGGCTGATCTGAGAGCCAATGCTCCTGACAGGGGGGGTGCAGCAGACTGAGCCCCAAGGAATTGTCAACATTTGTTGTTGCAATTGCCCTGAGGAGGTACTGACCAACATCACTAAAAGTATAAGTAAGAGGATAGGCAGAAGGAGCACACCTGAGGCTCAGCAGGCTCTTCCTTCTTGACCATGGCAATGGGCGAGGACTTGCGCACCAGCGCTTCCAAAGGCACACGGTTGCGATCAAAGAGCAGTTCCACGGCTTGCTCCCTGCTTTCCCTGTCCTTCGTGTCCTGCTTGCCTGCTTTGCTTCTGCCGCTAGACAAGCCTGACAGCTGACTGCTGCTGCGAGGCAGCTCTGCAAGCAACAGGAGGAACTCTCAGGTGCAGCCGATGAAGTTTGCATTGGCAGCTGCACAGCATGCCTGCCTGCACAGCTGGACATCATGGCATGTGTCCAGGATTGAACTGTGAGAGTGGGTGATGCAGGCTATCGCCTGCTTACAGCTTAGTGCTGCTTGCTAGTACTGCATCTACCATGGTCTGTCTTGCCAACTGAGCAATACATAGTGGCTGTGATGATGAGAATGTCAGCTATCAGTGACCATGACGTTTCGAAGCAAGTGATGATGCAGTCTGAGTTGCTGAACAACATATTGATGTCAGAAACTGAGGCTGAGTACATACCAGGCTTGTGAGTGACGGCAGCCTCCTGAGTCTGAATATCTCTGAGGGATGTCAGACTCTGGGCTGACTGAGCATGCCTGGGTGCACCCCAGGAGAACTCAGCTGCAGGGGTGGGGGGCGGTGGGGGTGGGGGAGGCGGGGTTGCCGTCTTCTCTAGCTCCCCTGCAGGCCAGGACCCATTAGTAACAACACTGTTGATCATTACGCAAACTTGAGCAGTGAATTAGTGACACTACTGTTGATCATTCTGCAAGTTTGAGCAGTGAAAAGCAAAGGCTGACATGGAAGCATAAAACCTGAGTTGGCAGCTGATTGACTGGCGAAGGCTGCAGGTTGTCTGACCTCAGAACATGCATGCCCATGATCAAACACACACGCAGCGTGTCAAACAACACAACCACCACAGCACTTACTGGCTGGAGCCTTGTTTGCATGTATACATGCAACACCCTTAAGCTGACGGCTTCCCACAAACAGCAAGCATTGCAGCACCCGCAGATTTGGGGCAGACTTGCTGAGCAGACAGCGTGTACCAGTGCTGTCTCACCTGACAGGAACATAGATAGGCCTCCTTTGCGGGCAGGTTTAGTCTTCTTGGCAGCTCCCAAGGAAGGTGGGGTACCAAGCATGCTGCTACTCAAGGGCACGGGCATCGAGGCCCCAATGGGGCTGCACCATGCACTGCCCTCAGCTTTGTGCCCTAGAGGTGTGTCAAAGCCACTCACTCTCAGACTGGCAACCGGACTGCTAGCAGCAGCAGAGCTACCCCACGCCGGCGGCTTGGTCATTGCCACTGCTGCCGCTGCTGCTGAGTCCGCATGTGTTGCTGACTCAGTCTGCTGTGCCACATTCGCTGTTGCGGACACTTGGGTTACAGAAGTGAGTGGGGCCTTGGGCACAAGCTGTGGGCGAGAGGGAGTGACCTCAGCAGATGTCTGATCACCCTCTTGAGCGTCTGTCAAGCCTACAGCACCCTGATCAGCTGCGTGACCATCACTTGGACCTGCAGCAGCTTCAGATATGCCCTGGTTTGAATCCTGAGCCTGTCGAGGCTGCTCAGCTAAGTTCTGTCTGCTAGCCCTGCTAGCCGTAGGCCTGTGTTTGCCTGCAGTCGACTTGTGCTTGCCGCCTGAACCGAAGCTGTCCATGCTGAGCGTGCTGAGGCTCCTGTTCAAACCACAGGAAGCTGATGTGGAAGGCAGGAGGGCTCTTTGAGACAGCGCAGCTTTGTGGGCTTCTTCCAGGGATGCCCCGCCCTGTAGGGCTTGTAGGGCAGCAAACACCTCTGCACGCTGTGCCAGCTTGGCTTGCTGCTGGGGATCCAGTTGACTGTCCTGCCTACGCGCCTCCAGTGCCTCAATTTGCTGCAGCTTTTTCTTCAGATTCCATATCTGCACAGTTTACAGACAGACATCAGGCACGAGTGTGCTGCACGCTGCCGCACGCACCTATATTGACTAAACTCTACCACCTTGCTTATCTGTGGGCGTAGGTGTATGAAGAACCATGAAACCACAGTGGAACATGAGCACCGCAGTGCATGAACTCAACACTGAGGCTGCATGATGCTCAGCAGCAACAGCCAGGCTTTCTTCCAAAGGGTTTTAGATGACACAGGAGCACATCACAATGAGCATTGCGGCAGCTGAATCCAGGACCCTCTGAAGCTGTGAGAAGCGGCTCAGCCAAGCAAGCAGCAACATACAGGACTACGTACAGGACTGTAAGGTTCCCACCCATCAGGCATGCATGTTTAATGAATGTACGCTGTTGTGGCAACAGAAACGTCCATTTCATGTTGTAAATGTCGACTTGGAGATGGCTGAGCATGCTGAGTATCAGGGATCTCTGCTTAGAAAGATATGTTTGAAATTGTCCATGAGGCAGGAGCTGACCTGGCGGCCTATTGCAGCAGCCTCTTCTGTGTCTTCAGGGTTGCAGAAGCTGCGCTCTTTGTGGAGCTCAGATACAGCATTACTGGGAGAGGGTACCAGGGCCTGACCCACCAGGCTGCTGCGCCTGCCCCCTGCCTCATCCATGGCTAATCCCTCATCACCTGCTGCATCATGCACTCACTCACTCAAGAATGGCTTCCCCTGGACTCAGATACTCTACTGAGTAGCTCACTGGTTGTGGTCCAATAAGCACTGCAGCAGCTTTACAACAGCAGCTCAGCATGCATGTCGCCTTCTGGCATTTCACACTGCAGTCACAGTGACTATCAAGCTGCAGTGGTGCTCAGCACTGCTTGATTGGGGCAGAGTACATGAGCTGCTCATGCACATTGTTGGAGCAGTGCAGCACTAGTGAGACTGCCTGCTGACCTGACACAGCAGCAGTGGGCCGGCGACTCAGCAGAGCTGACTCTGCATCACTGATCAGGGGTCCAGGGGGGGCGGGGCAGGCAGGGTCAAACTGGGCCTTCTGTACGTCCTCCATCTCAGCCAGCAGGTGTGGCCCAATGCTTTCCAGCACTCCTCGCGCCTCCAGCAAGACTGTGTCCAGGTTGCTCAGTGCAATCTGCACAACCATGGTTGATGTAAGCCCAATGGTGGTCAAAGGAGTGCATCTAGATATGATGCTACCAAACGATTGGCACAACCACAAAACAAGCTTAGCTTGATTGCTTGGAGGCAATTCTGACATGTGTACTCAAACTATGTGCACTCCATTGCTGGTGACCAAAGCTGTGGGGTTACCTAGTTGTGAGCCTCAGTATCTCACAGGGAAACAGTGCTGCAATGGTAAGGCAAAGATAAAACGGAACGACGAGAGACATGTCATCCATGCAGAGATTTCTGTAGGCCTTAGCAATGCCAGCTGAAAGGCTCAGCATGACATGCGAAAGGGCAGGCCAACAGGCATGCAAAGGGCAGCAGGCATACCCCTAGGCAGAACTGCTTCAGGACTTCGGCCCCACAGGCATCAGCGTACTCCATGATCTTGAGGCAGGTGCGAGGCTCTACAGCGTGCTGCGCTAGAGAGCGCTCACAAAGCCTCTGCAAGCTAGGCATGCTGTCTACTTTGGGGCTGTCAGCCGGGTAGTACTCATGTGCCCTGCAGAAAGTGTCTCAAACTTTCTTTGCCATTCTCATGCTGTGTTCTTCCAGTGAGTTTTCTTCCTATGCATGCCGACACCATCAGAAACCAGCACATTGCAACCTGTGAATGCAACAAGTATCAAACGATACCACGGAAGTGAGAGCAGCATGCTATGTTGCACAGCAAATCTGCTGGCAGCGTGATGATTCTCACTCTGATCAAAGTGTGAAGCCTTGACAGCAAAGTACGGTATCTGCATGGGCATAGATAGTCGCACCATTGCTTGCTGCTGTGCCTGGCAGGTGCACAAACATAGAAGAGCAAACATGCTGGTGTGCTTACTCTGCCTGCACGCGTGCTGCCTGAATCTTCTTGTGGGCGCTCTCCAGCCCCACCCAGAAGTCCCGCCCCAGCCACTCGGCCCCAACCCCATCACCGTGACTCTCCTCACCACTGCTCACAACCCCCTCACCACCTCCCAGAACAGCCCCACCACCGCTGTTACCCCTTGTCACAGCAGCAGAACCACCGCCAATTGAGCGGTCTGCAGCGGCTGTCCATTCAGCATCTTCTTGTGCCTGCGCCGCCAGCTCAGCAGACTCTTCAGCATCCGTGTGTTGGTGAGAGGAGGTGTCTGTTGGCAGGGCGGCGGCTGCTGCTAGTATGGGTAGGCGCAGCTGCTTGGGGGAGTGACACCAAGACTGAAGGGCTAGTGAGTGCTTCTCACCCACACACGCCTTGCTGACTCGTTTCAGGCCATCCACTCTGCAGGCAGCACGACAGCAACACTGTTACTGTTGCTCTCTGTTTTTGAGCAGGGTACTGACAACCCTGGCACATCTGTACAACCTAATTAATTGGCTGAAGATGTGAAATCCTCCCCCTCCCCCTCCTCTGTCTGTGTTCTTTCCAGCACCACAGAGTTAGCACAGGAGCAGACTGGAGGGAGCAACGACAGGCTGCATGGTGTGTGACGGCAGTCTATTCCAAAACTAGACAGGCTTGATGTGCCATTGCTTCTAAGTGCCATTGCCAACAACAAGTATGCACAGCGACAGAAAGCTTGTCACCTTGCCACTGCACTTTGCACAAGCCAACAGCTAAGAGACTGTTGCTTGATTACAGTGAGACTAAAGAAAGGCATGGTGACAGGTTTTGTCTGGCACTTACATACAAAGTCACTTAGTCATGTGTTGATCCATCCAACCAAACACTAACACGTATCTTCCACTAGGAACACAGCCACAGAACAATGTTTGGATAAGCATATTGTGTGGTTTTCCTACCAAAAAGACATGCTGCATGGCTTAGCTGCAGTCCAAGCGAAGCAGGGCCAAACAAGCAGTCTTTAAGGCTGAGCTCACCGCTCTGGGGTGATGATGTCTGACAAGGACAGCTTGCGCGAGGCAGCCTTATCTGGCCTAGGCGGCAGGAATGCATCCTTGGCAGCCCTCTTGCGGTGGGGGTGCTGCTTGGACAGACCCTCCCACATATACACATCACCCTCGTCTGTCACTGCTGCTGTGCGATACTTGCCTGCTTGCAACAGCAAGCAGTCAGTTCTCTGACAGTGGCTGTGGAAGCAGAATGATCAATGCTGTGTCAAGAGCAGCCTGATGCTGATGCCTTCTTATGAAGCAGAGATGGACAGGCCAGCCTGGCAGCAACTCAAGTGCAGGCATGTTTGAATGCAGGTAAGACTCCTGATCTGTGGCAGGCAAGTAGCTGTGACCAAAAGCTCTTTTCAATCCTGAAATGTCTAATTTGATTCACGGATGTCCGTTCTACAAAGGAAACCTATATTCAGAAACGCCTGAGGCCAGTAAATAGGCGTTTCCACATTGGGGAGACATTTTAGAGACGCAGGCAGACCAGTCCATAGGCAGGCAGGCAGGCAGACATTGATCAGTCAGACAATTTGGTACATGCCCTGTAGACTGTCCACATGCCTATGCTGGTAGTCAGATCTGCGCCACAGGCTGGGGTATGTGAGGCACTGGACACAAAAGACTGCCCTTCAAGCAAAGCACATCTGCAGACACACAGACACGGACACACACATGCACAGCAGAGTGGTGAGTGCAAAGCACACCTGCAGCAATAGAGACGATCCTCTTGCCAGCAAGGCCAGCACACACTTCCTGCACAGCTAGGTTGGCATCCCAGGACCGCCAGGCTAGCACCACCCCACTGCGCGTCAGGCAGCAGGAGTGAGCAGCCCCAGCTGCAATTGCAACAGCATGGGGCCGGCTGATCTCGGTCTGGCCCTTATGGAAGGCAATGTCCCCAAGGGCCCCAGCTCGAGCCACATCCCTTGCGCCTACACAGACGGCTCTCACTATGACAGGTAGCAAATCTTTGATCGGAAGCTGTTGGCCGTGCTGAGAAGTAGTGAAAGCACACGGTGGAATCATTAGGACAGACAGAGAACTGTGTACAACGAGCTGTCTGAAAGTGAGCTGCCAAAACACCACGAGGCTGTGTTTGCAGGCACAAAAGTTTTTGAGGATGTGCTGAGAACAGTGTTAACTGCAATGTACTGAGGACAAGCTGGGTCTGAACACAAGTCACATGACCGATGTCCCCTACAATCAAATGCCAAGGATGTGAACTCTCTAGAATACATTCAAGAAAGCATGAGGGCGTAAAGCAGAAATGGAGCAGATGAGAGAGCACAGGTTGACTTGCAAAGTCTCACCAGCAAGTTGGACACGCCTGGGCGTGACCACACGATGACCCCAGGTGTAGATGTCACCATCACTGCTCATCACAACCATGTGCCGCTTGGCAGCTGCCACAGCCACCAATCGCTTGCCCTGGAACCACCGTTATGCTTGTCAAAACAGGCAAACATTGCATGGATTTTCAGTGTATGCAACATCACTGCTAGGAATCACCACCTTGATCTGTGTCGGAGGCAATTCCAGTTATTTGTCAGACAAGCTGAGCAACAGAGATTGCGTCAGACCTGGCATGCATGAAGAGCAACAACACTGGGTGCATTCATTTTGTTGTCTGGCACTGGCAAGTAAATATGGTTGACCACACCAACAGGCCTGCCAGCCAGGACATTGACAGTGCCTTACGTACAAGACATACTGGTGGCAGCCATTGCATCCGACCAGTTCACTCCTGAGCAAAACAACTGCGCTAGTACTACAGAATTTCAACCCTGTGCTCAAGAAACAAAAATTGTGCCAAAATTTTCAAATCCCCTGCATCAGCTCAATGCATCATTACATGTATACACATCAGGACCGCCCCAAAAGCACCAGGGGCCATCTCACTACTAACCTTCATGGCTTCCACTTGGCGGGGCAAAGCATTGGAAGCAGAATCTGAAGTACCATACCCCAGCTGACCCTGGTCATTGGACCCCCAGCTGAAGATGGCTCCTGCATCTGTCAGAATGGCTGTGTGCTTGTTGGCAGCAGCCACAGCTGTCACCCTCTGTTTCAGACTTCTCACCCTGCAGAGCAACCGAGCTTAAAATTGGTTCTCATACCCAGCAGCTGTTCTGCCCTTAGGTTGAATTGAGCACCATTGCTGATTTGGTGGAGATGCCGAGCATGTCTTTAGGATGACAATCATTGCTACCTGCTGTGGTGATCTTCACATAAATTCCACAAGGATCCGCTGTGGGGGAGTGTTAGCACCGGCTGGAAGACACACGCTGAGGGTTTGAGCAAATGTGCATGCAAGGACAAAAGCACGCATATGTGCTAGACTGCCTGAAGACGAAAGAGACAAGCTGTTTTGCTGCGTGGGGACGATGAAGCAATACTTGCGAGGGGTTGGTTGGGTGTCAACAGCAGCATAGCCAAGCCTGCCATCTCTGTTGGAGCCCCAGGTGAATAGCTCACAGCTGGTGGTGGCCACCGCTGTATGGTGCTTGGCCACAGCCACCACTGCTACCTGCCTCCTACCCAGGCCAGTGACTGCTCTAGGAACAATGATGGCACTCTCTCCACTGTGTACATGGAAATCGGGGTGACCTGCAAACACCATCAATGCATTCAGCATGACAAGCTTGTCCTGTGATAAAAAGCCATAGCCTGAGCTGTGACTGCACATATGAGCTATTTCCATGCCGATTCAACACTTACTGCAGGCATATAATGACAACCATGCAATGCTGCCATGCACATTACACCTCCTTTGCCATGAGGCAGCCTTGTAAGCACTTTTAAAATGTGCAGAAATGAGACATGAGGGCCTAGCTGCTGCGAGCAACATGCTTCCCCGACTGCTGATGCTTGTGCCTAGGCCAGGCAGATGCTGCAGAGCACTAGGCCTGCCTATGTTGATTCACACGCCTGTGTCTACATCAGACCTGCTTGTTAGCAGTCACTTGGGCTAAGTTCCTTGAGATAGACACTTCCAACTGCTGCACATGTTATACCACCCTAGGTATGCAAGACAGCCACCAACACCAACAAGCGTATCATGTAGCCTGTGGTGGGTTTGAAGCACAGTCAAGGTACATGTGAGCATCACATGACAAACACCCACCTAGGCGCCCACCCCTGCCAAAGCCCCAAGTGAAGAGCTGGCCGTCCTTGGTTACAGCAGCGCTATGGTACTTGGCAGCAGCAACTTGCACTACCAGGGCCTTACGCAGGGCATCCAGCCTGACAGGGCCAGCCTGCAGGCCTGTGGCCCCTGTTCCTAGCTGGTAGTTGGCACCGTTGCCCCAACTGTACACAAGGCCTGGCTGCTCATGCTCCATGAACACTTTGAGCTCCTCTGACAACAGATCCAGAGCTGTGCGGCCCTGCATTGATACATCATCTTTGATGAACTAAAAGAGGCTGGGACTGAAACAGAGTTATGCACAGCAAGATGCTGCTCGGGTTATGATGCACAAATGGCAGGCTAGCAAGTGTTTTGCTCTCTGCTAGCAAACACATGCTGGGTGCGATAGGACATGGTCATTTGGGATGCAACAGGCAGATGTGTACATAGCAGGTGGAGTTGTGTTTTGCATTGATTGTGGCAAGGTCCAGCAACAACAGACCAAGTACTGTTTACACCTGTGCAATGCACACAAGCTCTGCAACATCAACCAACATGCAATTGGACTGTTGCAAGTTGATTCCTTTGCTGTCATGGTATTCATGTTAGTCACAATTGTTTACACCCACTTGTATGAGGATGCCACAAGATGGCAACATTGTGTCAATGCTTGGCTGAGTGACAATCATACAGGTGCTCTTGGCAACTAACATGAATTGACAGCTGTTGTATTCAAGATGTTGTGGCAGCAGATGTGTAATGCAAAATGAGCATTTGTGCGGCCATGACAGACCAGGATGCATAGGTTCAAAACAAGCCTCACACAGTTGCATCTACTAGCTACCAAATACATGTTACGCATGTTGGCAGGATTTTCTTTACCTTGTGATCTGTGAGGGACAGGTGGGCATTTGCAGCCAGTAGAAGTGCAGCGCATCTGAAGTTTCCCCAATAGAAAGCTCTGTGCAGCGCCGTCCTGCCCATTGAAGCATGATATGTGAACAGTCTGCATTTCCCACATGAAATTGCAACTGGCATCAACAGAAAACCTACCAGCCGGACTCTCCATCTTGTGCATCTGCTGCTGCACCTTGCTCCAAAAGTTGTCCTAAGTATTCAGGCTGATTCCTCCATACCTGCATGCTGGCATGTGCATCAGGCTGGCCTTCATTGCTTCACTTGCAGAGTGACAACCACAAACAGGGGTCAGAAGCACAGCACACTAAGGTGCAACTACTTACTGCTGAGTGCAGCGTTGAGACCTCTGTGGGACTCAGCTTCTCCCTGCAACACCCAGATCGATTCAGACTCTCGAACCACACAAGTATGAAGGGTTTAAGGTAAACAGGTGGTACATCTGCAGACGTCACAGCGGTGAAAGATTCGCCGTACCGTCCTACGGCGTGCTTGTACTTCGCAGGCAATTCTGCTGACAAATACTCCATAGCTGAACATGTATCTGAACTGCGCTACGGGTCACTACTACAAAGGGTGACTTAGCATCGTTTGCGTGACACGCCCTGCCCAAGACGCTTGCAGCCTGCTATCTGAGGATCACCCGCGCATGATCAACTTTGTCGAGTCTAGTGCAGCATCGACGACGATCGAGCGTGTGACAACTGCATGCACGAATTGCCTCCTGGTGATGAAGATGCTCACAACTCGCGATCCCAGCATCTGGCAATTTGGGGACACGAATCGTCACACGATAGAAGAAGTTGGTGTCAGATGACATCTGTACAGTACTACTACGGTAGGACACCATGACCTGCAATTGCTGCCAGCCGATTATTTGCCAGCTCTGCATTGTACAATATAAACGTGTGCATATGGCAAATGAGGTGAGTACAAAGCCTGAATGTGGGTGACACCTGATGGCATCTGTAGGTGATGCGTTCAAAATCTACCTGATCTCTCGCTCAAGTTTGAATTGAGAAGAGCTATGACTGTAATGATGATATCTGTCGTGCTGAATCCAAGTTGCGCCCCACTGCTGCCCAGCACACGTTCAAGAAAATTGAGGGCCGCTAGGGAATGACAATATTATTGATAGCAGTTGAGTGACATGCAGCCACGGCCATGCATGGCCAGCAGCTTTTGAGGATTATGCGTGAAATGCGGTTTCATGCTGTTCCAACATGGAATGATAGGCAGGATATATCCATGTGACCTGGCCATCGAAATTCCATTCTACAGTCAGCATCTGAGTCAGCATTACCCTGGCAGAACTCCGGACCCTACTGTTGCTCTGTCAACAAACATACTCATGAGCTGATCAGCTTCTTCAGCATGGTAGAAGTTACACCTCTATAGACGTCTTGTCCCTTTGTTCGCATTGAGTGTACCAATTGCCAAGCAGAAAGCAGTGTATTGAGACGTTAGAAGTGTTGCACGTTTGCACGCTCCCATACACGCCAGTTTCGAAGCTGGGCGATCAGTTTAATTCAGCGCACCCTAAGCGGGACTGCACAGTCTGTCTGTCTGCATGAGCTATGCGGTGAGATGATCGGTTTCACTGCTCATGTTTACCTTTTGCACTTGAGCAGCGTTCAGGTCGGCAACAAGCTTGTTGTTTCTGGTGAAACTATAGGATGTAGCTAGAGATGGCAAAGAGCTGCGCCCGTATTCATCCCCACAGCAGGATGGTAACGACAAGGTACCCTGCTGGAGTTTGCAACACACTGCAACAGCATGTAGTGCCCTGACTACGACTGTTTGCCTAAGTTGGCTAGCCCTGGCGTTTTGCAGGCAACTCGGGAAGTACAGCAGCAGCTGTTTGGGTTGAGCACTCAGGTAACACAACTGAGAAGGGACGTTGACAGGCTAGGTACTGCACAAGACACTGTTAAGCTAAGGCAGAAAATAGCAGAAGCCAACCAGAACACAACCAGCTCAGCAAAATCCATCGGTCAGAGGTTGAACGCGCTTCATGCTGAGCAAAAGACACAACAGACTGGCCGGCTTGTCAGCAGCTTTGAGGTGTGCCTTTGTGCGCAGCAAATCATGACATGCAGCGGAACATGCATTGGGCGTCTTATGCCTGCTATGTATGTAGAGCTCCCTCGGGGCAACATTTTGCATAGCTGCATGCCATGCCTGGATCACTTGGCAAAGATGTAGAGCTACATGCCGTCGCATGCATGCACACACCTGAATGTTGTCTGGCACTGTGTCATTTTTCATCAATGCGGTTGCAGTTCGTCGGAGCTGAGGCTCATGCCATTGCCCTCCTACATGATGCCTGCTCACATGAGCCCACACACACATAAGCATTGTCTGCCCAACTGTTGTAACTCTATGCAGGCAACCCTCAAGGACCTGCAGACGACATTGAAGGTAGCCAAAAGCAAGGAGGCAGCCAGTCTGCCCAAAGAGGCCAAGCAGACAGCAGTCCCTGCAGCGCTGGATCTCGAGTCTGGAGTTAATGCTGATGAGCATCAAGCGCTGATGCAGCAGCAGCAGCAACAGCAGGAGAGGCTTGTTCTGGAAAGCCGGCTGCAGTATAATGACGCCCTCATTGATGAGCGAGATGAAGGCATACAGGACATTCAGCGAAACATACAAGACATCCAAGAAATGTTTCAGGTACATTCAAGCTCTATGCAGAACCTGCGGTCGTGCCTACTGCAAGGTTTCTTGACTGAACAGCAAAGTAGTCATTTTGCTGTTTTTGCCTGATGCATTGCTTGCAGCTGCCATGTCAATGAGCCTATTGCAACAGAAAGGCTGCCATCCCGGCATGATCCATGTCCAGCTCAACATTGCCTGTCCTGGTACGGCAAAGCCTTCATCTTGTCCAGTAAGTACCACGACGTCCTTTAGCAAAAGTCTTGAGGTTCATGCGCAGCCAGTACTTTGGACTAGAGCATATGCCTGAGTGC
>JAABUO010001982.1_pt1 | contig 25564 bp, 16 predicted proteins | sample 5559291 | NCBI WGS metagenome assembly JAABUO01 (sample SAMN10711878, study PRJNA513372) | rock metagenome | isolation source: Antarctica rocks | place: Antarctica: Victoria Land, Finger Mt sud
AGGCTACGGTAAACATCAAACCATGGGAGATCTTGACTCTAAAGGTGAGCTATCCGGACAAAGAGACCCAGAAGCATTGAGTCATAAACAGGAGCCGCAGAGGATTATAGCGCGCGCCGAAGTGCCTATGATTTACGAGCCTTGTCTTCAGTTGGCCTGAAATATGCGCGCACAGAGAACCAGCACAAGCTACGGTGAGGGCACATTTATTCAATGAAGCTTACGAGCTATCTGATTCGCAGCAGCGTGGTTGGGGCTCTGGGCGGCTTGCTTTTCGGCTTTGATACGGCGGTAATTGCGGGCACGACCAGGCAGCTTACCCAGCTATTTCACCTGACCGAAACGCATTTGTTCAGCTCGCCCAGCCTGGGGATGACGGTTGCGATCGGACTCTTCGGGACCGTGATCGGCGCAATGTCTTCTGGCCAGCTTGGGCAGAGAGTGGGGTCGCGCGAAGCGCTACGCCTGATGGCTCTGCTCTACGTTGTCTCTGCCGTTGGCAGCGGCCTGGCTTGGAGCTGGCCGTCACTGCTGGTGTTCCGCTTCATCGGCGGCCTGGGTATCGGCGGCTCGTCCGTGCTTGGCCCGGTTTATATTGCCGAGCTTGCGCCGGCCAAATGGCGTGGACGCCTGGTGGGTCTGTTCCAGATCAACATCGTAGTCGGAATCCTGCTTGCTTACCTGACCAACTACTTCATCGCCTCGCTCAATCTGGGAGCGTATGAGTGGCGCTGGCAACTGGGCATCGCGGCGCTGCCGTCGGCCGTCTTCCTCGTCCTGCTCTTTACCATTCCTCGCAGCTCCCGCTGGCTGGTTACCAGCGGCCACAACGACGAGGCGCAGCGTGTGCTCGAACTGATGGGCTCTCCCAACTCTGCCGAGGAACTCGCGATCATCCAGCAGTCGATTCGCGAGGAGTCCATGAATCTGCACGAGCCACTGTTTCAGCGGAAGCTGCGGCTGCCGCTTTTTCTGGCAGTGTCCATCGGTTTGTTCAATCAACTGTCCGGGATCAACGCCATTCTTTACTACCAAAACCTGATCTTTGAGAAGGCAGGTTACAGTGCCCTTTCGGGATACAAGCAGGCTGCACTGGTAGCTGCGTTCAACCTGGCCGCCACCGTGCTTGGCATGTCCTTGATCGACAAGGTAGGGCGTAAGACGTTGTTGCTGGTGGGCTCGGTAGGAACGGCTGTCTGCCTGGCGGGTGTGGCGGAGATCTTCTTCACCAACACACACCAGAATCTGCTGATTTATTGCCTGGTTATTTACATCGTCTTCTTCGCCGTCTCGCAGGGCGCTGTTATCTGGGTCTATATTTCAGAGGTCTTTCCCAACCGCGTGCGGTCGAAAGGTCAGTCGCTTGGTTCCGGCTCGCATTGGGTAATGAACACGTTGATCGCGCTCACCTTTCCTCTGCTGGCGAGACAATCGGGCGGAATCCCGTTCGCGTTCTTTGCCGCAATGATGGTCCTGCAATTTTTCGTTGTCCTGTTCGTCTACCCTGAAACCAAGGGCCGTACCCTGGAGCAGCTACAACACCAGTTGATACGGAACTGACACTTACGGTGCGTGGATCAGCTTTGCCGGATTTACGTTGTCGCTGAGTACAGCATCTATGCCTGAAGAATGTGCTAACCGCTGAACAACTGCGGCCTTTGCGTGGCGACCTGCGCAAGCAGCCCGCGCATTCTTGCCGACGGAACAAAGGGCGGAGAGAACGTCCTGGGCCAACCCCCGAGAGTTCCAAAAAAACCGCGCTCGGCACCTGGAAGCCCTACGGAGGCCACAGACTCTGGGTGACCAGAGGTCTTCCTGGCCACGTACGCGCCCGACAATGGCACAGTCGAATGCGTTGAGAGAGAGTTGACCATCCTGCTCCGCCAACCGATCGACTCTGCAGGCATGGAGAAACATATTTGCATGGCAATGGCCTTGGGCATTGCGTCTCGCCGGCTGCGTTCGTTCAAGGTGGCAGTTGGGCGGCTACGGACCTACGCTCATCTCATTCTGGTTTTCCGACGCTGTGGTCCTTGTACGCCTTTTGGAGAACGAAAAAAGCCTGCTTCCTGTCGCCGAACTCCGAGAGAAGACCTTTGCGGTTGTAGCCATCCTGAAGTTTGGGGATATTGCGAGTCGTGGACCGGAAGTCGAAGAGGACCCAAGGCGTTATGCCTCGTAGCTGGGGAATCTTAGCGAACATGATCAACTGATGTTTGTATACATCGGCTTGCTGCTCCTCGGTCCAACGCTGGGTGACGGGGCCGTGGTTGCCGTACTTGGCACCGGCGCCGAACTCGCTGACGATGATGGGTTTGTTGGGCAGCGTCCACACGATGTTGTCCGCGTCTGCCGGTTTGCCGCCGTACCAGCCGATGTATTCGTTGATCCCGATGACATCAAGCGCATCGGAGAGGGGATCGGTCAGGCTTCCGGCGCTTCCGTGGACCTGCGAGAAAAGGGCCGAAGTGATCAGACGTGTGGAATCAAGTGATCGGGCTTCTGTGGCCATGTCGGTAAGGAACTTCGTACGGGCCGGATCATTGGTGGCCGTTTCATTCGAGAGAGACCACATGATGACGGAAGCTTTGTCGCGATCGCGGCGAATCATCTCCTTCAACATATTGATATCTTTGGCATACACCTCGGGATTGCCCCAGGAGATGCCCTGCCAGTTGGGAATCTCGGACCAGAGCATGATCCCGTCGCGATCAGCGGTGCGCTCCATACGCTCGTCCTGGGGGTAGTGACAGAGACGGATGAAGTTGCCGTGGAGGTCCTTGACATAGCCGAAGATGGTGCCAACTTCTGCATCGTTGTCGACGCGGCCACCCACTACGGGGGCCTCGGCATGCGCGTTGACGCCATGAAGGAAGATGGCTTTGCCGTTGAGCAGGATGCGCGTGCCATCGACGCGGATATCGCGGAAGCCGATGTTGTCGGTGAGCTTGTCCTGCTCTTCACCTGAACCCGTAACCAGAGTCACGCTATAGAGCTTGGGCGTCTTTGGAGACCAGAGGGTCAGCTTGGTCGCCGTCACATCGAAGGGAGCCCGGCCCTCAGCGTCGGTCTTGAAGGTTTCGTGAACGCCGGCTTCAGGGATGTCGAGCGTAACTGGGCTTCCGGCGGGTGCATCGAGGACGTGAACGTATCCGGTCAGTTCGGTATTGCCGGGCTGCCAGGCGGGACCGTGCGCCAGGTGGACATCGTAGTCGTCGATGAAGGCAGCAGGCACGGTAAGCAGGGAAACGTCGCGGGTCAGGCCACCGTAGTTGTACCAGTCATAGCCAACCGATGGAATGCCGTCTACCAGACGCGTGGCATCCACGCCGATGACAACGAAGTTGGAGCCCAGATGCAGAACGGCGGTGACTTCGCAGTCGAAGGGTGTAAAGCCGCCTTCATGATCGCAGACCCGCTTCTGGTTGACCCAGACGTGGGAGCGGTAGTTCGCCGCGCCGATGTGGAGGAAGGTACGGGTGCCCGGCCTAGGCTGCGCGTCGAAGTTGCGCTCGTAAAATACGACGCCCTCGTAGCTGAAGAGTTGGGGAACCTGGGTGTTCCAATCGCCGGGAACCTTCAGGGTCGGAGCCGTGCCGAAATCGTACTCGGCGTTGTGTGGGCCGCTGGTGATATTCGGATGGGTGTTGAGGGCGTAGCCGCGGTCGTTGATTTCGCCGCTGCTGGTATAAAGCTCGCGGAAAGGCGCCTGGTCCACCAGGTAATGCCAGTTGCCATCGAGGGTAGTGGTGTTGCGATGGTCGATGCCGACGATGAGGGTCTGGAATTTCGGGGCGAGGAGTTCGGACGGGCCGCTGTGTCTCCCGCTGGCTGGACCGCTCTGCGGCGGCCGGGAATACGGCGTGACCTGCTTCCCGGAAGCTACAGGCCCAGGTTGCGGGGCGGATGCTGCCGGTGCCTGCGCGAAGGACGGTGTCTGGATCATGGCGAGGCAGAGGACTGCGGGTGCAAAAGTGCCACAGATCACGCCTGAACAGCTCACACGGGTCGAGTGAATACGAAGCATGTTATTGAGGGTCATTCCGTTTCACCTTCGTTGCTGCGTAAGACATTGTTATAAAAACTTTTCACAGTGGAGGCCTGCAAAGCGGCTGCCAAAGCCATTCCAGAGTGCTTGTCTAATTTACAAAAAATACGCTTGCCCCGCCCTACCAGCGAGCAGGGCAAGCGTGATGGAAGTGATGCGCCCGGCACCTTGTAAGTACCGGTCTAGAAAAGGATCTTGACAGCCCCCTGGAAGACTCGACCACCCACGGAGGTGCCGGTGATCTCGCCAAAGTTTCCGGTAAAGGAAGGACCACCATTGTTGCCGCTGCTGAAAGAAGGATGATTTAGCACGTTATATGCTTCGATCCGAAAGTCCAGCTTGTATGCGTCGTGGATGGGGAAGATGCGCGAAAGCTGTGCGTCATTTTCAAAGTAAATTGGATTGCGGAAAGAGTTTCTACTGATATTTCCCTGTGTCCCGGGTACGGTGTTCAAGACGAAGGCGGCCTGGTTCAGATAAGACCGGTCCTGGTAGTTGGCCGACCCATGATTGTCAGACAGTATGGTCGTGTAGTTATATGGATATACACCCGGGACCAGATTCGGGCGGTCGCCGCCAAGGCCGGTGAACGATTCATCCTGGTTTTCCGACACAGTGAACGGGGTGCCACTCACGAGACGAACCACGGGAGCAAACTCCCAGTTATTTACCAGGTAGCCCGTGAAGCCGTGGATTGGGAACTCGCTCTTGAGAACAAGGTAGGTGTTGAAGTTGCGCCGGATATCCGAGCCACAGGGGCCGTAGTCGAGTGCTGGATTATTCGGGTTCGAGAAGTTAGAGCCGCTTATATCTCCCTGAGGGTCCGCGTTGTTCAGGCACTTGGACCAGGTGTAATTGGTCACAAGGTTGAATGTAGAAGAGAAGCGGTGCTGCACGGTTACAGTCACGCCATTGTAGTTGCCATAACCCTGGTTGGTCTCGATGAGCGATCCGCCCCCGCCCCCGCTGTAGTAGTTTCCCTGGGCCGGGTTCGCCTCGGTCAGAGCAAGACGGGCCTGCTGGTTGTTGTAAATACCCTTCTTGGTGTTTTGGTTGGTGCTGTTGACCGAACAAGGAGTTCCGACTTTCCCGCCTCCGACGGTGTGCGCGGCGACGGCGGCGGGACCTGATGTGACTACCGGTCCGCAGCCGGTACCTGCCGCACCCCAGACTCCGGGAGTGTAGACCGCCGGGTTCAGTGGGATACCAGTGAGTTGATGCTGTGTCCGGTTGCCTGTATAGAAGATCTGCGCCGTCCAGCCGCGTGGAAGCTGTTGCTGAATGCTGGCGGTCCATTGCAGGGTATTGGGCATCTTGTAGTGGGAGGTCAACACGATGAACTGGCTCTGCTGCGCGAAAGTGGCGGTTGCCGGCGTGGGAACAGCGGGCTGCGGGAACGGTGAAGCGTCGGACCCGCCAGTCTGGCCGCAGCCGGCATTGCCCGTGCCCCCGACGAGCCAGGGATCACTGAAGCATAGCTCTGAGGAGCTGTTCGGTGAGATCAGCGCGGAAAATGGGGGGTTCTGTTGAAGCCGCTGCTGGACGAAGAAGTTCGGCTGATCGTACCCGTAGGACGTACCCGCACGAATGACGGTTTTGCCTTTTCCGGAGACGTCATACGCGAACGCAAGGTTGGGGCTGAAGTCCCAGATCGAATTCTGCGTGAAGTTACCCGGGACACCCCGATCCCCGTAGAAGAACGTTCCAGCGGGAGCGTTCGGATACACGATGCTGTGCTGGTTGGTCAGAAAGGCGGCCATGTCGAAGGTTGAGCCGCGGTGTAAGTAATCGTGAGGGAAGAAGAGTGGTGCCCAGCGGATGCCGCCGGTTACTGTCAGCTTCGTGTTGGCATGGAAGGTGTCTTGCGCGTAGAGCGTGGGAATCGATCCGCGCAGCGCATTCTGCTGTGGCTTGCTCTGGCTGAAGCTGCTCATGGCACCCGCTAGCAGATCCAGATTGGCGTCACCGGGCTTGCTCTGCCCGCTGTAGGTGCCATTAAAAGTGAAATCACCGTTGGCTTCGTAGCCATTGTTGACATTCAGTTGATTGCGAACGAACGCTCCACCGAACGCAAACTGGTGTTTGCCGTGTATGAAGGTCACATCGTCAGCGATATCGACCGGGATATTGTCATCGATGACCGCCAGCAAATTGGAACCGCCACCGACGGTGTGGCCATGATTTGCTCCAGAAGTTCCGATGTTGATCCAGATACCCGTCGGTACAGCCTGGAAGTCTTTGATCCCGAATGCGGCGGCGTTAGGTGTGCCGGGAGCAAAACCGCGGGTAAGTTGGCGCCGTACCGCCGTAACATGCAGTGTATTCACAAGATTCGAGCTAATGACGTAATTTTCACCAAGTGTGAGGGTCTGCCAGCGAATCTCAGGATTTCCGGAAGCGGTCGTGAGAAAGATGTTCGTTGGAGAGTAGAACGAAGGAATCTGATTGCTATCGAGGAAGTATCGGGCATACATGTTGTTCTTTGCGTTGATCGTGTAATCGACGCGGGTATCGAACTGGTTGTCCGAAGTGATGTTTGGGATCGCGTAGGAGACGTGGCCGCAATTGTAGGGATCCAGCGCCGGGTCGATCTTTGGAAATTGCTTGATGAGCGCCAGCGCCGACGCATTCCACTGTGGAAGCGGGACGGCTGGATAGCCATGAGCGCTGAAGTTGTATTTGTTGTCAGGCAGAAGGGCGCCCGTGGTGGGGTCATACAACTGGACGACCGGCCCGCAATTGTTTTTGACACCGGTTCCGCCCGAGGCAACAGGGGCGGGATCAGTTTGAGACCAGTCGCCCGCGAGGTTGGCCGCCGTGGGCACATATGCATTCTGAGTCGAACTGGCGGAACTGCTGTGGGTATGTTGGAATGCGGCGAAGGCAAAGAGTCTGTCGCGGAGGATCGGACCGCCGATGGTGCCTCCGTACTGATTTTGGTGCAGCGAATCCTTGGACGTGGAAAAGAAATTGTTAGCGTCGAGGAGGTTGTTGCGGATGAACTCGAATGCCGATCCATGGTAGGCGTTGGTTCCTGACCGGGTGACGATGTTCACCAGACCACCGGCCTGAACGCCGCTCTGGGCGCCGAGCGCCGCTGTCTCCACGCTGAATTGACCGACTGCATCGGGGAATGGCAATGGACCGTTGCCTCCGCCCATGTAGTCATTGTTGTCGCCGCCATCCAGGCGGTAGCTGACCGCGTTTCCCTGTGCTCCGGCGATTGAGATGGTGCTGGATTGGCTGGGATATTTGCTTCCTGTCGCATCGCCCACGCCGGCATTTTGTGTGCCGCCTACCAGCGAGATCAAACTCGTCAAGGTGCGGCCGTTGAGAGGCAATTCGGTGATTTCAGTGCTGTCCACGGTCTGCTTGAAGGATGCATCTTCCGTTTGCAGGGCTACGCCGTCCGTACGAACCTCGACATTCGTTTCCGTACTCCCGGCAGCCAACTTCGCGTTGATAGCGATGCTGCTGCCCACTTCCAGCACGTTGTCCGTGGACGTGTAGGTATTGAACCCCGGCGCGGTTACTTTCAAGGAATACGTGCCCACGCGGATGTTCGGGAAGGCATAGTTGCCAGCCGAACTGGTCTTTGTCGTTTGGACTACCTGGGTCGAGGTCTCGGTGAGCGTTACCGGAGCGTTTGGGATAACGGCCCCTGTCGCATCCGTTACGATGCCCTGGATGCTGCCGGCGCCCGTTACTTGCGAGGCTGCGTTCCCCGTGAACATAAGCACGATCAGGCAGAAGAAGATTGCTCCCGATAGAAAGGCAGTACACGCTTTACCGAGACGGGCTGTTCTTGACGGATTCTCCAGCAGTCCGATGACAGACTGGAGAGTGCGCATCCTGTATTCGAGAGTTTCCATGACATCCTCCTAAAATTTCGAAGCGTTAGTTTCGCAGGAAATATGACCGTCCAATTACCGGGTGACCGCGGCGCAGAATGCTTTATGACAACGCTGTCTTGATTTTTTGGACTGCACATACCTATACGTGGAGCCGGAGTAAATTGTCAAGACTAATACGGTGGATGCCTGTTGAGGATCTGTACGGCCGTCGCAAGGTCACCGTCACATCGGGCGGTCAGCTCCGGATGGTGGCCTGAAGCGCATACAGGCAGTCGCCGAGCGGCAGCAGGGTACGCGGGCGAAAGGCAACCACAACGGCTTCCTGTTGAAGGGAAAGGACGGTAGACTTCGGTGCCGGTCCGGTCTTGCGGTCCGCTACCGAGGTCCGCTTCCTCCACTTGGCGATGGTCTTCGGGTTGACGCCATGCCGCCGGGCCAGCGCCCTCAGGCTCTCTTCACTATGCTGTATCGCTCGACCGACTGCCGCTGTCGTGCGGGCGCTCCCGTGAAGAACTTGTCCCATAGTGCCTCGTTCTGACCTTCAGAAAGTATGCACCATCTACCCTGGGACCAAACATCTAGTGCAAGCTATCGCCAGGGCGCTCCGGGTAGCCAGGATCATCGAGAATCTGGACGGCGGTCGCGGGGCCAAACCGCGCCCAATCCTGTAGCACCCAGACGACTTTCTTTTCCCGAGTTACTTCGAGAAGTTGGGGACCCTGGTCTTTGCCGCCGCGGGAGCAGATGATCGTATCGCCGTTCGCGAGGCGGGTCACGGATTGCGCGTTCTCATTCCAGTACTGCGGCGGTATGTCCTTCCTGCTCAGTTCCCAAACTGTCTCTTTGCTGGGGTTGACTTCGCGGGTGAGGACATCGTCTTCGTCGGTGATGAGGGTGTTTCCGTTCCTGAGCCGGATTGCAGCCCAAGGCGTTTTTATGTCGTAACTCCAGATCTCTTTGAAGTGTTCGTCGTACTCGACCACACGGTTCAATTTGAGAAACGATGCCAGATACGTTCCCTGTGCAGTCAGGCGCACGCGGCGGAACTGGGGATGGATCGTCTTGGGATCGGTGGTGCTCACGTCGGGCAATGCGTGTTCGAGGTCGACCGCCTTGGTGCGGATGTTGACGATCAGCAACTTCGGGTGGGGCAGGCCATTGAGAACGAACATCACCTTGTCCAGGCCAATCGGCTGGCAGGTGTGGATCTCGGTTCCTTTGGGCGCGTCGTAGCGCCAGACCACCTTCTTGTCGGGCGTGATTTCCGCGATGTACTGCATGCGTGTGTAGAGGACGTTCCCATTGGAGAGCATCCAGATTTCGTCCAGTTCGTTGCCGCCTCCGGTGGAGTAAGTCCAGGCGATCTTACCGTGGTTGACAAGGAAGATTTTGTTGTAGCCTTCGCCGATGTAGAGCATGGGACGCTGCGATGCGCCATTATCAGGAAGGCCGGCGGGGATGGGATGTTTGGCCACGAGCGCCGGGATCGGCAGTTCATCCGGCCCGACAGCGGGGACATCCGGAGCGGTGAAGCGCGGCAACTGTTTCAGCAGCGGTCTCGCGCTGGACGACTGCGCCCGCGCCGGAGACTGCGGCAGCGCGAACGTGGCGGCGCAGAGGGTGGCGATTACAAATGCGGACGGCAGGAAGAAGGTTTTCTTGTACACAAAGTCTCCTGAAAAGACGCGCAGGTGTGGTCATTTCGCCGCGCTTAGATGGTCTGGTTTTCGACTTGGGAAAGCTTCGTGTCCTTCGTAGCACGCGACCAGAAAATGCGCAGATCAGAAACGTTGCGCAAGGTGAAGTTGGGTTGTGCCGGAGCAGTCACGGCGAAGAAGTCCGCCCGGTGCACGTCTTCGAGCCAAAAGGCCGGCCGCGGGTCGTCAGCGGCGGGCATGACTTCTACGTGCGACATTTCCAGGTTTTTGAGATGGCGGATGAAGAAGCCGTTGCTGGGCGTCGGGCCGAAGCTCGACAACTCCGGATAACCGTTCTCCTGCTCGGGAACCTGGATCGTGCGCCAGTCGGGCATGGGCCTGGAGTGCGTCTCCCAGCCAATCACCTTGGGCAGGCCGCGATGGCCGAAGAAGCAGTTGCTTAGCTTGACGTCTTCAATCAGGTTGGACGCTATACCCGAGAAGATTGAGGATGTGGCTGCGTCAGAGTTGGAACTGTCCAGGTTTGAGATCAGGATACGGCGCAGCGTTCCGGCCCGCATCGTGTCGCTTGGGCCGCGGTTACGGCGATTGAGACGCAGGAACAGTGGCGCATCGAAGATGTCGCGCATGGTGTTGCCGGTGATGGCGAAGTCTTCGAGATATGCGCCGTCTGAGGTTTCGAGCGCTATGCCTTTGCAGCCCTCGATGACATTGCCGCTGATGGTGATGTTGCGGAAGCCGCCGTTCGACTCGGTGCCGCACTTGATCCGGCCCTGGTGAGGGTGGGCCTCATCGCTGAACTTCTTCCAGGTGCCGTCAATGACTGTGCCCAACTCGTAGGTTCCGGTGACGTAGTTGTTGGATATCGTTACGTTGTCGGTGGAGCGCACATAGCCCAGCGCATAGCTTGACTTGGGGCAGATGCCGTCATCCCAGGGAGAGTTGACGGTGCAGTTCGAGACCCGGACATTTCGGCAGCAGTCGATGTCCATGCCGTCGCGGTCGGTGTCGATCACCAGGTTATCGATGGTCAGGTTATCAACACCGGTCGCGAGCAGGGCGAAGTGGCCGCCTTTGAGAACGGAGAAGTCGCGTAACAGTACGTTGTGGCAGTTTTTGAGGGAGATGGCTTTATTGCCGACGCCGGCCTGCTCGGCCTTGAAACCGGCGTAGTTGCCGCGGGTTCCACCCTGGCCGAAGGACAAGCCCTTACCGTGGATGAGACCGGGTCCGACGATAGAGACGTCGTGAATGCCTTCGCCATAGAAGAGTGAGTTGGCCCAGTGATTGTGGCCGTAATCCTGATATTGCTCCCAGGGTTGCGCAGGGCCTGCGGGGTCGTAGACACCTCCGTTGTAGCCGGTCGTGTCGCCGGCCTTGGGCGAGTCGGCGGCCAGGATAGTGCAGCCGCTCGAGAGATATAGGCTGATGTTCGATTTGAGGCGAATGGTAAAGCAGATGTAAGTCCCCGCCGGAAACAACAATGTGCCTCCGCCGACAGCAGCGACTGCCTCGATTGCTTTGTTGATCGCAGGTGTGTCCACGGCCTTGCCATCGCCGACGGCCCCGTAGCTCCGCACATTGAAGAGCGCTTCGGTGGCTGCCGGTTCCGGAGATTGGGCGAGGGCCACGTGACCCACGGCAGCCGAGGCGAGGGCGAGAGGGGACAACTTCAGGAGATCGCGGCGTTCCATTGAATTACCTCCAAACACTTCTAAATTGTTTATTGGCGCTTTAGGTCGAGCCGCTCATCGGGATTCACCCGCGGAAATCTTCGGTGAAGTCTCGCACGCTGATACAGTCTTGATCTTGCCGCCGTATGATAGCGCTGTCATACAGCCGGCGCTACAAATCTACCGAGGGGCTGCGACCTAGTCAAGAGGCTTCGCAAAAGATTGCGCGCAAGCCGACTTATCCCATCCCTCACTCAACCACCGGCGGGCACTCAACGCTGACCGAACCGCACAGGGACCAACTCCGATGCAGACTCTCGTTTTGCAGCCGGGCAATGGCGCGATCTCGTCAGATTGCCTGCGCAGGCTCTCGGCAGAGTGGGTGTGTTCTTTGACAACTCCAAAGCCCTGCTCTATTGTGACAACGATGTCCTTAGCGCTGTGAACTTGTTTATGAAGCGTCTTCTCCCCATCTCGTGGTGGTTGGCGGTTGCACTTCTCGCGGCACCGCTTTCGGCCCAGAAGCCGCTCGCCGCGCTGCCGGCGATGGGCTGGAATAGCTGGAACCACTTCGCTGGAAGGGTTACCGACGCCGAAGTGCGGTCGGCGGCGGACCAACTGGTCAGCACAGGGATGCGGGATGCGGGGTACATCTATGTCAACCTGGATGACACCTGGCAGGGCCAGCGAGATAGCCAGGGTGTTCTGCACCCCAACGCCCGGTTCCCCGATATGAAATCACTGGCGGATTACGTCCATTCCAAAGGTTTGAAGTTCGGCATCTACTCCTCACCTGGCGCGAAAACTTGTGGAGGGTACGCTGGCAGCCTGGATCACGAGACGCAGGACGCCGGGATGTACGCCCGGTGGGGAGTCGATTATCTCAAGTACGATCTGTGCTCCTTTGCGGACAACATGCGTGCGGCCAGGCAGCAGCACCCGGAAGATCCCATGGCCGAGTTCACGTTGATGATTTCGGCCTATCGCAAGATGGGCGCTGCGCTGAAGGCTACTGGCCGTCCGATTCTCTATAGCCTCTGCGAGTATGGTATTGATGAGCCCTGGAAGTTTGGCCCGGGTGTGGACGCCCAGATGTGGCGCACCACGGACGACATTAATGACACTTACGCGCGGATGATGGAGATTGCCTATAACCAGGTCGGACTCGAGAAGTACGCCGGACCCGGACATTGGAATGATCCCGACATGCTTGAGATCGGCAACGGAGGGATGAGCTACGACGAATACAAGACTCACATGACGCTGTGGGTTCTGCTCGCGGCCCCTCTTCTCGCCGGCAACGACCTGAACACTATGTCCGCGGCGGACAAGGGGCTACTTACGAATCGCGAAGCGATTGCGATCGATCAGGATGCGTTGGGCAAACAAGCTGCGCGGGTCTGGCAGCGTGGTGATTTTAGTCTATGGAGCAAGCCGCTCACCGGCGGCCGCACCGCATTCGGCCTGATAAATAATTCGTGGCAGACTCGTAATATCCCACTCGATCTAAACCAGATCGGCTTTCAGCAGGGAGCGGCGGTGCATGATGTCTGGGCTGATAAAGACCTGGGTCGCTGGTCAGCGATTAAGGTTATTCAGATTCCAAAACACGGTGCGGCGCTCTACGTGTTGTCCAATCCATAGGACTGCACCAGGCAAACTATATGAGCGTGTGCCAAACAGCCTTCGTTGTGGAACGCAGCGCCCTTCTGCTTTTTGAAGACGAACGATGATTGGTTTGGACAGGAGCTATGTTCCCGCAGGTTGAACGGTAATGAAGGAGAACAGCATCGTGCAAAGTCTGATTCGTTCGCTAACTGTCCTCGGGCTCGTTGTGATGGCAGCAAGCGGCATTCACGCTCAGGTTGATGTGCTCACAGAGCACAATAACAACGATCGTACGGGCGCGAATCTTCGCGAGAGATTGCTGACCCCACAGAACGTCAACCCATCCCTATTTGGCATGTTGTTCAAAAGGGCGGTCGACGACCAACTCTATTCCCAGCCGCTGATCGTGACCGGGGTTTCGGTTGGAGGCGGGACGAGAAATCTTGTCTATGTGACGACGGTTAACAACAGTGTCTATAGCTTTGACGCAAATGACCCCGACGCGACCAAGCCAGTGTGGCATGCTAACTTCGGAACGCCGGCGGATGTAAACAGCACAGACTTCGGGTGCTCGGATATCAACGGCCAGATGGGCATCATAGGCACACCCGTGATCGATAAAGCGCGTGGTGTGCTTTACGTCGTCGCATTGACCAAAGTAGGGGCAGGAGCGGAGCCTGGGACTGGCTTTACGCAAAAGCTCCACGAGCTGGATCTTGCCACAGGCGCGGACCTGCCGGAGAGCCCCGTCACTATTCAGGCAGACAGTTTCAATCCTCTGCTGGAGAACCAACGCCCCGCGCTGTTGTTGGCAAACGCGATGGTGTACGTCGGGTATGCGTCACACTGCGATAAGGACCCCTATCATGGGTTCTTGTTTGCTTACGACGCGAAAACCCTGCGTCGGGCCGGCGTCTTCAATACTTCTCCTGCAGGTTCCGAGGCAAGTATCTGGCAGTCAGGACAGGGGCCAGCAGCCGATGAGCAGGGAAGCATCTATGTAGTTACGGGCAATGGAAGCTGGGATGGCAAGAAGAACTTCAGCGAAAGCTTCCTGAAGCTCTCGCCCGACCTTCACCTGCTCGATTGGTTTACACCTACGAATCATTTTGCGCTCGATAGACGCGACCTGGACGTCGATTCTTCGGGAGCGACACTGATCCCGGGTAAACATCTGATTATCGGCGGAGGAAAGGAAGGTGTGCTCTACGTCCTGAACACGAGGAACCTCGGCCACCTGGGAGACGAGCATGCGCTACAGCACTTCCAGGCGACCGCCTCCCATATGCACAGTCTCGTGTATTGGCACAGCGCGACCATAGGAGACTCCTTGTACGTATGGGGCCAGCGCGATAAGGCGAAGGTGTATCGGATACGAGGCGAAAGTCTCGATGAGACACCGGAGATGATGCGGGACGTGCCAAACCAGGGACATCCGGGTGCAATGCTGTCGCTCTCAGCGAACGGGGACAAAGACGGAATTCTATGGGCAGCGATCCACGCGACAGGGGACTCGTGGCACGAATCCCGGCCTGGGATATTGCACGCCTATGCTGCCGGTGACATACGTCACGAGCTATGGAATTCACTTCAGAACCCCGGTCGCGATGATTGCGGAGAATACTCCAAAATGGCGCCTGCAAGCATTGCAAACGGAAGGGTCTATCTCGCCAGCTTTGGCTCGCACAATGTGGCCACCGGCCAATTCTGTGTCTATGGGCTACTGCCAGCCGCGCACGCACCAAAGTTGGCTGCTCCCACCGGCGTGAAAGCAGCCGTTCTGAAGCATCGAGTAAATCTGAGTTGGAGTCCCGTGCCTGGTGCAGACATCTACCGCGTTGTCCGCACAAGAGGGCCGCAGGGGCCTGCGGAAGTCGCTGCCTTTGGACTCACCACGCCGAATTTCACGGAGCCCGTCCCGGAGAGGGGAAGGCCGATTTCATACAGTGTTATTGCAGCCGGGATAAACGGCGACAGCGCAATGTCGACGCCGGCTACCGTGCAGTTGGCGGCTCCGCACGACCAGATGATGCCTTGAGGAAGCTGTACAGCCGATAGCTCGGAATTGACGCTGAGACACTCAGCTACGAATTGCTGTCTGCCTGAATCTGGGCACCCTCCCCGGGGTCGATGCGCCAGGGTTGCTGCACTGTCTTCAATCATAGTGCAATGGGGCTAGTGGATGCGCCATGTTTTTGAGTCAGGTATATAGTCTGTTTTGTGCGGTTTGCGGCGTTTCCAGACTTGGTGGGGACTTGTTAGGTTTTGGAAGGTTGGGGTGACCCCTGGAGTGAGACAGCGGGAGAAATGCCCGGAGATTTGGTGGGCGGGCGAGGGCGAATACAGAGATTCTCTCTTCGTCAAAAACGACGACTTACCAGAATGGTGCCCGATGTAGGCCCCGCGCGCTTTTGAGCAGCTCTGTCCGGCAGGACTTAAGCTGTTGAACTGGAGTGAGGACATCCGCAGGATTCACGAAGAACCAGTTCGGTCGACAGGATCACCGAACGGCGTTCGTTTCCAGCTTCTCCCTTCATCTTTTTGAACAGGAGATTTGCCGCCTCGGCACCGAATGCTTCCACCGGTTGACGCACAGCTGTAAGGCTGGGAGACATCATGTCGGCCAGGTCGAAGTCGTCGAATGACAGGAACGGAACGTCAACGCCAACTCGTCTTCCGATCTGTCGCAGTCCCCTCAGTGTCAGCATGGTGCATACCCAATTCATGCAGATGATGGCATCCGCCTTATGGTCGTCAAAGACAACGTCGGAGAGCCACTGGGGCGTCAGCAGGCTTTCATGCTCGACCACGGCAGTCCTGGAGTCCAGCCCGGCTCTTTTCATCGCTTCGCGATAGCCGGCAATTCGTTCCGAGCAGGTATAAAGTGAAGGGCGCGCACCAATCGCCACGATCCGTTTGTATCCGTGGTCGAGGAGGTGTTGTGTCGCCTCCTTAGCGCTGCGGCGATTGGGAATCGTGACACAATCGAACTCGGCGCCATGGATGGGTTGGTCGTACGTTACGACGTGAAGCCCGGGCGGGAGAATGTCGCTCACATTATCTCGGCGACTCTCCGCCGGAGCTAACACCAGACCGTCGATCTGACGGCCTATCAAGCTCAGAATTTCAGCGCGTTCTATCTCTGCGTCGCCACCCGAACTTGCCAGAATCACGATATGACCGTTGGTGCGGGCAATCTCCTGCACTGCTTTGACAGCATTCGCAGTGAAGGGATCGGAAAGGTTCGGAACGATCATTCCGATAGCGACAGATTTGCGTGCTTTCAGTCCTCTGGCTAGTTCATTGGGACGATAGCCCAGGCGCTTCATTACCTCGCGAACCTTGGCTGCAGTCTTTTCCTTTACGTACGGTTCGTCGTTTAGCGCGCGAGACGCCGTCTTCAGAGAAACGCCGGCCTCACGCGCGACATCCGCGAGCGTAATCGTATTTAGATCCTTTGGTCGACGCATCGAAAGCTCTACCTTGAGAGATGTAGTCCATAGTATGCGATTCTCTACGTTTCAATGAAGTCGGCTTGTCTCCGGAGCAAAAATCATGCGTTCTCAATTGGAGGCACATCAAAAAAGGCAAGGATCTCTACAAACCGGTCTGCAACGGTCAACAGAGCTGAATCGCCTTCAGGAAAAGCAGTTCAAGAGCATAGACACTTTTGCGGCGCAGAAAAAAGCGTCTTAGATCCCACTGCCAAAAGGGACTGCATGTACACTTGCTTGTTAGCTATGAGGCGGGTTATTAGGCGAGCAGCTCTGGTCTCGTCTTTACCGTTTTGCCGATGAGTTCCCCAAAAAGCCCGTTAGCCCACCCGAACCAGCTCCTCGTGTAGCTATTGGGATCCTCTATCTTATAAGACTCATGCATAAATCCCTTGCCAGCTCAGGCTAGCTTCAACATTTGAATTGAATGCGCTATCTCCGCATCGGAATCGCTGGTCATGGCATAGATTATCTGCGACATGGGCCAAATGCGGTCAGGGCCTGTGTGGGACTGCCGACGCCTTTCGAAAGGGTGCCCTCAAAAAACCAGGGGTTGTTCTTACTCCATACGACGCGCCTTGTGTTCGCATAGATTGCAGCATCGGGAGAGCTATCCAGGTAAGGCAGACTGAGGAGGCTTGGGACGTTGGCGTCGTCCATTAGAACTCTTCCGCCAAATCCGTCGATCTCGTACGCCCAGATGCGGCCCAGCGGGGTAGTAATGATTGCGAACTGGTCAAGTGCGCTGGCTACCTCGTCGGCCAGGGTGTTTGCGTCATGAGCCATCGTTGCGTCGCCGAAGAGAGCGAACGACATGGACGCAAGTTGGCGCAACGATCGCACGGCGAAAAGGTTTGCTGGAACGAGGAAGGGAAAGATGCAGGCATCGTCTGATGGACGAAAGGCTGACGCGATCAGCCCAACCGGTTTCGCGGGATTTCCCACACCATTGACGAGAGTATCAGTGGGTGCCATCGCCTTACGTTGGAAATGGTAGGGGCGCGGACCGTTCTTGCGCTGTTCGGTTCGCATCGTCTGCAGGACCAGTTGCATGGATCTTTTCCACGCCGAGTCGAAGGGGCGACGGTCGCCGGTGTTCGTCCAGTAGCCGTGAGCCAATCGAATTGGATGGCACAGAGAGTCCAATTCGTACTTCCGTTCGGCCACGCCAACCCTCATCGTGGTCTGGTCGCTACGGCTCCATTCCAAGGGCGGGGCATTGAGGTCCATCATGAACGCATTAGCATACGGATCGAGAAGCAAGCAGCGAGTCTGGCGACGAATCACTCCCTCGAGCAGAGTGCGGAGACGTTCGTCTTGTTTGGCGAGAAAGAGATAGGGCCATACCTAAGCAGAGGAATCGCGCAGCCACATGGCTGGGATATCTCCTGTCAGGATGACGGTGTCCGGCTTGCGCTCAAATTCGCCTAAATGCACCGCAGTATCAAGTGTATTCGGAAAGCAATTGGCGAAGATGCTCGCCAGGTCTTTGTCTCGGATGCGAGAGGTTACGGAGCGTATGTAGGTCTCCACCAGCATTGCTGGGAAACCTCCTGTCCGACAGAGGTGGCCGTCGCGATTGGAACGACAGACGATCCTGTGCCACCAATCCCTGAGGAAGGGTAAGGAATGCGCCCGCGCCAAGTGAAGCTTGCATCATCCGCGATAAGAGTTGCCTGCGCGATAAGCTCGGGGTGCGGGCAAGAATTTCGATGATGCGACCGATCGGTGGAGTTAAGATGCGAACGCTCCGAGTGCCTGTTCGCTCGAACGCGTTCGCACCAATTGTTCCGTTATCCGTGGCGTAAAACCCATCCGTTCCCTCACTTTGATTTCCCCGTCACCGTTGATAGAGCTTAACGCCCAGGCATCCAATTGCGCCCTATCTCGTGAATGGCAAATCCGTATCGAGGCATTCGACAGCCACTGCAAAGCATATACGGTTAGTAGTTATAAGACAACGTTGTCGGATCGCTCACCAACATGTCAACGATACCCTTCTGCGGAGCTTTTCGGTATCTTTGTCGGGTGGAAACTGCAGGCCTCCATCGATCGCCCAGACTCAAACCACGTTTGTTTGCTCCCGTCTCTCGTCGGCCACACATAGGTGGACAAGTCAGCAGTTCCCGATTGCTGGCTGGGGCGGTTTGTTCGTTGGGAGGTTTGGTCTTCGGTTACGATCTTGGTGCCCTTTCGACTGCGGCGCCCAGCCTTCGGGCAGCGTTTCACCTTTCGCCTTGGCTATTCGGCTTGACTGTCGCCGCCTCTCTATGGGGAACAGTATGCGGTTCTATTGTCGCTGGCCGGATTGCCGACGAAATGGGGCGGCCGAGGCTTGTCGCCGGCTGTGCAGCGCTACATTTCATTGCTGCCGGAGCTTTCTTCTCACCATTTCCAATGCAAAGTTGGATTCTCCTTCTGGGTCTCCGTTTCCTGTGCGGTTTAGCAATCGGAGGCCTCACTGTGGGATGTCCACTGTATCTGGCAGAAATTGCTCCCTCATCTTTGAGAGGGTTTTTCGTCGGTTCCTTTCAGTTGCAGGTGGGGATAGGGGTCTTGCTTGCTTTTGCGACGGGCGCTACTGGACATCATCTGGTGAAGAACGGGATGTATTGGAAAGTGTGTTTGGGCCTGGGCGCACTTCCGGCAGGGTTTTTGCTCCTGCTGCTGAAGTTTATGGCGCCTACACCTCGCTGGCTTGCCGACCGGCATCGTTGGAGGGAAGCGGATCAAGCTGCGGATCGCCTTGGATTTACCGCGGCCGAATGGCCCCGCAATCAGACGAGCAATCCGACAGAATGGGGTTCGCTGCACAGAGAGCGGCTGTTTTCGCGCAAGTACCTTCGACCGCTGCTGCTTGCAACTAGCATAGCGGTGTTCAACCAGCTCTCGGGCGTTAACATCATCCTGCTTTATCTGCTCGACGTGCTTTCCAATGCTGGACTGAATGAACTTTTAAGCCATCGCTACACGGTTCTGATATCTGGGTTCAGCCTCGTTATCACACTTCTGAGCATGAAGTTCGTAGACAAATTTGGCCGGAAGCCTCTTTTATTGGGCGGCTCCTTAGGCATGGCCATCTCATTGTTCAGCCTAGGCCTATTCATTCCTTACCACACGAAACCGATATGGTATCTGGTCATCCTCGTTACCTACAACGGCTTCTTCGCGTTTTCGCAGGGGACAATAATTTGGATCTACCTGAGTGAGCTATTTCCTTTTGGTGTGCGTGGCCCGGGACAGGGGTACGGAACCACTGTGCACTGGGTCGCGAATGCAACCCTGGTGTTGGTATTTCCCGTGTTACAGCGGGCTGGGCCAACGAAAGGCTTTTATATTTTCGCCGCCATGATGGTGTTACAGATCGCAGTCATTCTCTTCTGGTACCCAGAAACGAGTGGGAACGACCTGGGAGTCCTTAGTCAGAACCCCTCTCTCTGAAGCCTAATGCCGTATGCGATCTGGACAATGAAAGACTCAGGGATGTTCTTCCAGACAACGTCGGTTTGAAGACGCAGCTCAAGAGCTTTTTGCTTGTTGTCGTGAGCAGTCTGGGCCAGCCCAAAAAACGTAAAGCTGATTGCTACCGCAAATCCTAGGGAATCTCTGCACAAGTTCTGCGTTCCCAGCCTGATTGATGAATCTTATGGCTGAGGGGGAAGAGCGATGAGTCAGCGGACGTTTGCGAGTCAGGTGGAGTTCAAGAAGTTTGGGTGGAAGAGCCGTCGCGAGTTGTTTTGGACGAGATGGAGCTTGTGGTTCCCTGGTCGGGGCTTCTGGCGTTGGTTCGTTCTCACTATGCGAAGGCGGGCAACGGCCGTCGCCCGGTGGGGCTTGAGATCATGCTGAGGACTTACTTCGTGCAGCAGTGGTTCAACCTGTCCGACCCCGGCGTGGAGGAGGCGATCTACGAGTCTTCGGTGCTGCAGCGGCTTGTGGAAGTGGACCTGGGCGCGGCTCCTGCGCCGGATGAGACGACCATCTGCCGTTTTCGTCATCTGCTGGAAAAGCACGCTCTGTGCGGGCTGATGCTGGAGACGGTCAACATCCATCTGGAAGCCAAGGGGATCAAGATCGCAACGGGTACGATCGTCGATGCGACCATCATCCACGCGCCTTCTTCGACCAAGAACGCAAGCGGGGAGCGCGATCCGGAGATGCACCAGACCAAAAAAGGCAACCAGTGGTACTTCGGGTTGAAGGCGCATGTCGGCGTCGATGCCAAGGAGGGCACAGTGCACTCGGTGGTGACGACAGCGGCTAACGTGGCGGACTCCTGCGTGCTGCCGGAGTTGCTGCACGGGGAAGAACGCAAGGTGTGGGGCGACGGCGGCTACCAGGGCCAGACCGAAGCGATCAAGCAAGCCGCACCCAAGGCTCAGGACATGACCTGCAAGCGAACCAGATACAAGAACCGGGTGGACGAGTTACAACGAGCAAAGAACCGGAGTAAGTCGAGCGTGCGGGCAGAGGTCGAACATCCGTTCCGCATCCTGAAACGCATCTTCGGCTTCGACAAGCTGCGCTACCGAGGGCTGGCGAAGAACCACCACCGGCTGTGCGCCTGCTTCGCCCTCGTCAACCTCTACCTCCACCGCAAACCTCAGCTAAACTGCACACCTATACAGAGGTTCCCTAGAGTTTTCGAGAAGGATTGAGCATAGACCGATCCTAGGACTGAGGGCTTGCACGCGAGCATTTCATGTTCTACATTCCCAATCCAAATCCCTGCTGCTCGATACTTAGCTCTGGCGGGTCCTGAGAATGTGAGTGAACCCGACCCTCGGGCATGGCGTAATCGAGTCCTTCCTTGGCGCTGATCGGGTCGCGGTTCCGGTCGCAGAATTCGCCGTCTGCCCCGTCGATATGAACGTACCGGCCTGTCTCGATGTGCTGGTAGCTCTGGATCGTGCCTGTCTCCTGCTTCCAGGCAAACTGCTGGGCCTCCTGTGGCGTAACAGCTTCGTTGAGAGGTCCCCAATGCCGCTCATGCTCGGCCATCGTGTAGACCTTCTCGATTGGCTGAACAACCTGCTTCGGCTCGATCTCGCGCGCTACAGCTTGGGCGATCTCGGGAACATGAGCGCTCTGGTGCGACACATCGCGGCTTAGTGCTTCGCGCAGCTTTTCGCGGTTGCTGGTGAATATCTGTGCGTCGTGGGCTCCGCGCGAGACGGAGACGTAAGCCATGCGGTTGTTGATGAGGTCGTTGGCTCCCAGCTCCGTGTCGATGTTGATGAGAACGCGGTCGGCGGTCTGTCCCTGGCTGGAATGGCTGGTCACTGCATAGCCGTGATCAAGATGCGGATGCTCCTTCGGATCGATGCTGACGCTTCGGCCGCTATCCATCTTCATAGCCATCCGGCCCTCGTCGGTGATGCTCTGGACGGTTCCCAGCTCTCGGTTCGCCACCTTCAAGTCGTTCGCTGGCGCGGTGAACTGGATGCGGTCGCCGACTGAGAACGCCTTCTCCTGCTCTTTATAAATGGATACACCTTGCTGGCGGCGCGGATCGTACGTCTGCTCTGAACCATTAGCACGAACGACAATGAGCAAATTGTTGGGCACGTCCACACTCTTCACACGGGCATACTCGCCCTTCTCGATGCCAGTCTCCTTCGATGTGCGCGAGTAGAGCAGCACGTCATTGAATTGGTACCGCGCGGCCCACGTGCGGTCGGCTCCGGTGAGGTCCTGGCGGGGAACGAGCGCATGCACCCGGTACTCTTCTTTGCCAACGATTCCCCTCCCCTGCAGCTCGGTATGGATCTTTGCGTTGATCTCGGCGCGGGAGCGATTGTCAGGCGAGACAACCAACGTGTTCTCCGGCGATCTGGCGTACTCCTTGGCAATGGCCTCGATCCGCGCGGCCGGATCCTTTACCTCATGCACCCTGCCCTGCCGCTCCAATCCTTGGACAGCCTCTCCGACCTCGCCGCGCGCGAGCTGCTCCACCACTGTCTTCAGTTCCGGGTCGCGCTGGCGCACGATCTCATCCAGCCTTACAGTCTTCATGCCTGCTTCCTGAAGCTGGGCAAACGGTCTACCGGCCTCCACGGCTTCATGCTGGCGGGTGTCTCCGACCAGGAGAACGCGGTCGTTCGGATGGAGGCGGCTTACGAAGTCGTGCATCTGCCTGGTTGATGCCAGCGAGCTTTCGTCCAGGACATAGAGTTTGTTCTCGCCGGTGTCGGGCTGCTGGCCTTTGGCCAAGTGGGCCTGCAAAGTTGAAGTCTCAATACCCGCGCCGCTCAGTTGCTGGGCCGCGCGGCTGGTGGGCGCGAAGCCCTCCACCTTATATCCATTTGCCTCGGCACCTTCACGGATGACGGAGAGCGTCGTTGTCTTACCCGCGCCTGCAACACCGTCGAGTCCTGTGATCTGCGCCTGGCTCTGGAATATCTGGTCGGTTGCGCGCTCCTGCGTTCCGTTCAACTCCGGGTGCCGGCTCAGCGTCTCAACCCGGATACTCTCAGTGCTAAGAGCAAAGCGGTCCTGGCGATTGCCTTCCTGCATGCGCGCAATGGTCTCCTTCTCCATGCGCAGCATGGCAGCGGTGGTGTATTGTTTGCCTGCTGCCCCTGGTAAACCCGCGACCGTGCGGAACTCGCCTTGGGCTGCTCGTCGGTCGAACTCTTCCCGCACCTCCCTGGCACTGGCTTGTCCCATGCTCCGATCCATTGCGGAGTGCAAAATCGCTCGCTCATTCCTAATCGCCGAACGCTCGAAGACGTGATCGCGGGCATAGGTGACGGCTTGCTGAGCCATCTTCGGGGAGCCCACTTCCTTGCGATGGGAGTTCGTTAGGGCCTTCGAAACAACCCAATCCGCCTGATGGCCGTACTGTGCGGCCAGCTCCCGATGCCGATGCAGCACCTCTGCCGGCGACTGGATCTCCTTGGAATCGCGGGTCCGGTGCGCGGCAACCTGGGCCGCGCCTGCACCCTTACGGCCGATCTCCTCCAGGTGCGACCTGATCTGCTCCCGGCGTGGGCTCGACGCTTCCAGATACTCCTGGCTGTAGCCCTCGATTTCGGGCTGGCCATGCTTGCCGCGCACGATTTCATATCCGAGATCCTGCAAGCGGCTGGCGAGCTCCGTCCGGTAAACAGCAGTTGCGAACTGCTGCGAGCCGAACAGGCTCCGTGCGTCCAGGGCTCTCGTTTGGCCGTTGTCGCGTTCGGTCACATTGAAGATGACGGTATGGGTGTGGAGCTGCGGCGCGGCGTAGCCTTCAACGGGCCGGGCGGTGTCATGCTCGAAGGTCGCGGCGACGAACTTGCCGGTCAGTTCCGGCGCGTTCACATTACCGAGCCTGGCTTGCGTGTACCGCTCGAACTCACCCAAGGCGATCCGGACGCTATCCCGGTGTGCTTCCCGGACGCGCTCATCGCCTCCGACCAGGGCGGTGAGCGAAACAGATTTGGGAGCTGAAAAGGTGGCGTCCCATCCGGCGCGGTGCTCGACCGAAGTCACTTCCCTGCCGAACTGGTTTTCATAGGTCTTGGCTGGCTGATGCCGCACCATCTGCTCCTGGGTATTCGGGTGCTGGCCCTCGGTCAACCGAGCGAACTGCTCGGCTCCAACTGCCCCTTGAAGTCCCCACTCCTGGGCGAGCTTGCCCTGCCATTCGCTGTGGCCCTGCTGTTCCCGGCTCCAGTAATTTGCTTCCTTGGCCGCAAACTCGCGGGCGTGGTATGTCCGGGCTTGGCCACCGGAAAGCGGTTTGGAGATTGTCAGCATTTGAGAGAGATTCTAGGCTTGAACCGGCTTTAGTCTCCATCTGACGATTGTGCTTGCCGAGCCAGGTTGAAGATGTCCTGGCTCACGACTCAAGGACATAAGACAATAGCGTAGGAGCGCAATTCCGCACGATGTCCGATCAGAGCACGAAGGGAACAGGAGTTGCGCCCTCAACGCAAGGGCCAATCTATGGCATCGGTGAGATGCCAGCTCAGATTAGCGCCTTCCCATGGGAAAATACGGCGCTCGGATCGATCGAGAGCTGGCCTGGAGAGCTCATCCACTCCATCAACCAGATGCTCTACATGCCGTCGCCCTGCTTTATCTATTGGGGGACGGAGCTTACATCGTTCTACAACGACGCATCATTGCCTGTCCTGGCCGGCAAACACCCGAGATCTCTGGGGCAGTCCGCAAAAGAGACCTGGAAAGAAGTCTGGCACTTGATCGGGGGCCCATTGCATAGCGTCCTCCGTGAGGGCAAAGTGCTTGAATTTAACCGGGTTCCCCTTACCCTGCTTCGGTACGGCATCCCGGAACCCATGTTTTGGGATTACACCTACATGCCCATTCGCAAAGCGACGGGAGGCATACTGGGAATCCTTGTTACAGCACAGGATGTGACAGCCACCGTTCATGCACAATCAGAACTCAGGGATTCCGAACTGCGAGCGGACCGTGTTCTCCAGAGTATTGGCGATGCCGTCATTGTCACCGATGGGAGCGCTGCAATTACCAGCATGAACCCTGTTGCGGAACACCTGACGCAATGGCACCACTCAGATGCTCGGGGCAAGCCTCTGGCAGAGGTCTTCAGTATCCTCAATGAGGAGACCCGCCTGACCGTAGAAAGCCCGGCAGAGAAGGTTCTGCGGTCGGGAAGGGTCGTGGGTTTAGCGAACCACACTGTCCTGATCGGAAAAGGTGGGCATGAGACCCATATCGACGACAGTGCGGCCCCGATCCGAAATGAGCATGGCCAGCTGACCGGGGTTGTTTTGGTGTTCCGCGATATCGACGAGCGGAGGAGGGCGGAACGAGAAAGAGAGCGTATTGCGGCACAGCTGAAGCAGATTCTTGAAGCCGCTACCGATGGCATGGCTCTTCTGGATAGGAACTGGAACTTCGTCTACCTGAACCGTGTTGGCCAGCAGGTACTCGCGGTCGGTTCAGAAATCGTAGGACAAAACGCCTGGGAAGCATTTCCGGCAATGATCTACGATGGCTCTCCGTACGTTTACCACTACCACCGAGCGATGAACGAAGAGCTCTCCGGTGATTTCGTCACTGATTACCCTGAACCACTCAACATCAGTGTCCAGGTATTTGTTCGGCCTGTTCCAGACGGGATTTTGGTCGTCTTCAGAGACATCACAGAACAAAAGCGCGCTGCGGCGGCTCTGATACAAACAGAAAAGCTTGCAGCAGTAGGCAGGCTCGCGGCTTCTATTGTCCATGAGATTAACAATCCTCTCGAAGCTGTGAC
>JAABUO010001984.1_pt1 | contig 25550 bp, 24 predicted proteins | sample 5559291 | NCBI WGS metagenome assembly JAABUO01 (sample SAMN10711878, study PRJNA513372) | rock metagenome | isolation source: Antarctica rocks | place: Antarctica: Victoria Land, Finger Mt sud
ACTATGTTCATTGAAAACATTGATAGAAAAATCATCTACAATACTCAATGCAAACTAAATATCATAAACATCTTTTCAATTAATGAAACGACTCAGAATCTAGAAGATATTAAAGTCAAGCTATTATTGAAATATCAGAATTTTCTAGATATTTTTAATTGAGTTTAAGCAAACAAGCTATCGTCTCATCATTTTTATAATCATAAGATAGAGCTTATTAGTGATGTAACATCATCTTGTTGTCAAGTGTAATGATTGTTTCTTTAACAACACAAGATATAAACAGAGATCAGTATAGTAACAAACTAATTACTAGATTGAAGATCTGAGAATAACTAAGACAATAAACTGTATTGACTATTACATGAGTTGAGCACGAAGCTTCTATCTAAGAGAATGATCATCATTATATAAATATAAAAGAATCATGTCAAGTTATTTTTGCTTTGAATGATCTCTTTGATCATTCTCAAGCAAGATGAGCAAGATGAGCATCATGCTCATCATGCTCATTGTGATCACTTCTGATTCAAGCGATCAGAGCAATCACTTCAAGATTTTGATTACTTAATGATTATTTAATCATTGCTTTATTTAATCATCTGTGAGAGAGTTTTAATACTAGATCTTTTTCTAAGATTTTCATCTTGAAAATCACTTTTCTTTCATGTCTTTTCATTGCACAACAAAAAACTTTATCTTGCGTTGCAAAGATCTTCTTGAGCGTATGAATTCTGAGCGTGCTGTCATGCGTTCTTGTGAACACTGCAATCGCTTTCAAAAGAAATGTCATGTTGACAATGAATTCAATCATTGCATCAAGTGTATGCATCTCAATCGCAAATGCAATCTTACTTTTTTGATGATGAAGTGAAAAAAGTAAAGACAGAACATGATTGCATTCTTCATGAGTTGCTGAATGCTCACAAGCAGATGCAAGAAATCTTTGCAAGAACTACTCATTTGCAAAATCAATTTATGTTTTTGAAAAACAAGAAATAAATGATGATTGAATGAAAGTTTTGAAACATTATTAAGCTCAAGAAAAAAGAGACAAGAATTAGTGAATCATTGCTGAATGATCTTCTTTTTGACGTGTTTTTCAAGCAGATTGAGATTTCATCAGACTTTGACTGACTGAGTTTCTCAACTGAAACTGTCACAGAAGTGTCTGATAATTCTTAAAATTTTTCTTTGATTCTCAAGTGTTCTCAATATGTTCATAATTTTTTCACTTGACTAATCAATAAAGCTGATCTTTGATATTCTGTTGATTCAATATATTTTCTACTTTGTACTTGATGTTCTAACTCTCTGAATTAATTTCTGAAGATTCTGTTTAAATTGATGAATTCAAGTCTGCAAACTTCAAAAGAAAAATATGAAATACTGAATGTATTTTCATAAATGCTGAAAAATTTAACTCATAGTTAATCAATCTCTTTTCTTCTAGAATTTCAAATAATTCTAGTTTCATATGATTCAACTTGTTACTTGATCTTTTCATTTTAATATTTCGTCTTAATAAATAAACTTTGTCTTTCTTTTTAAAAGTAGATTCTCTATCTCTTTTCTTATTCGCATACAGAATCATATGCTTGCTTAGAAACTGAATGTTCTTCTGCAGCTCTTTGTGCAACAAATGTATTTATTCAATCTGTATTGTAGCTTTTTGAGCTATTTGTACAAATTCATGCAATTTCTTAAAAGTCTTCGACTTGAATTCATAGTTTGCAAAGAATGATGACATGCTGATTACTTTCATCATTGTGCTATTGAAAGTCAACTGTATTATTGACAGTAACTGTATTCAATCATTCTGTCTATAGTTGATATAACATCTAAGATACTGTTTCAGTATCTGATTCATTCTTTTCATTTATTCATTCATCTGTAAATGATAAGTTGTAAACAGCTTATGATGAGTTTCTAATTGATTCATCAACAATTTTCAGAATTTCGATGTGAAGAGCTTGTCTTTATTTGAAATTATCTCATCTGATAATTCATGATTTGCTACAATCATTCTTAGAAACGTGTATGTTAAATCTTCTGCGAATGTTGCTTTTTTGTATGACAAGAAGTATTCATACTTGATTAGTTTATCTGTGATCATTAATATAGAGTCATACGTTGTTCTCATAACTCTTTCTTTTGACTTTGATAGCTTGACTATAAAGTTCAAAGCTATGCTTTTTCATGCATGATCTGATGTGCTGAGACTTTTCAAAAGTTCGTAGAATCTGTGTCAATTATGCTTCATTCAAATGCATACGTTGCACTTTCTTATGATATTTTCTATCTGCTTTCTCATCTTAAAAAAGTAGTAGATTCTAGATATTCTTTCAATAATTTTATTCAAATTCTGATGTTCATGTATCATTAACTTGTAATAATTGCTTATTATTTCTTGTCTGCATCTTGTTAAAATATAGATGAGATCTTGAAATGTTAGTATTTCGTTGATTATTTCAAAGTTCGCGTTGTCAGCAATATTCTTTATAATATTCTGTGTGACTGAATTCTTTGCTAGCTTTAGCTTTATTCGTTTTTCGAGATCTTAATTGTAGATTCATAGCGTAGCTGCATTTTGTTTATTGTAGACAATGAAATCATTCTGATTCTGTTGTAAGATAATCTGATTTATCTGTGATCTATCTGTCATGTGATCTGCTTTTCTGCTCAAGACATTGATCTTCGAGTTTTTAGATTTCTTTCAATACTGAATTTGAAAGTTGTACAACAACAATTTCTTTGATCATTTGATCTGTCTTCGATTCAGAACTTTCATGATCATGAAGTATAACAGATTTTTATGATCTGTATATACTTGAATCTGATGTTTAAATTCTTTCAAATACACTTTTCATTGTTTGAAAGAGTCAACAATAGCTAGTAGCTTCTTATCATGTATTTCAAAGTTCAATTCAGCGACTGTAAGCTTATATTTGTAATAAGCAATAAAGTGCAGACATTTTTTATCATTTGATTGACTGATACACGTCTCAATAGCTTTGTTCAACACGTTTATCTCAAGCGTAATAGATTTTTCTGATTCAAACATGATCAGTATTGACTGAAAGATGAACAATTTCTTCAGCTTCTTGAAAGCTTCTTCTGCTTTCTCAGTTCATACAAATGATATGTTCTTTTTCATAAGATTCGTAAGTGACGAGATGATTCTGAAGTATCTCTCTATAAAGCATCTATAAAAGTTCGCAAATTCTAAGAAGAATTGAACTTTGATCTTTGACTTTGACGTCGATCAAGTCGTAACAACTTTTATCTTCTTTAAGTTCATTCTTAGATTCTGAAATGTGACTATGAATCTCAAAAACTGTACACTCTATACATGAAATTCACTTTTTCCTGACTTAATGCGCAGATTGACTTTCTTTAAAGTCTGTAAAATCTTCTTAACATATTGCACATGTTCTTTCTTCGTCTTTGAATATACTAGTATATCATTCAAATATACTATGACGAATTGATTCAAATAATGTCATAACACGTTATTCATAAATATCTGAAACGTGACTGAAGCATTGATTAAATCGAAAGACATGATCAAATACTCATAATGTTCTAGTCGAGTGCAAAAGACTGTCTTTCACTCATCTTTTTCTTTAATTTATATTCAATTGAATGCTTTGAGTATATTAAATTTCATAAATCACTGTGTCTTCTGAAGTCTATCTTGCAGTTCAGATATGAGCGATAGCAAATAGCTGTTTTTAATCGTGATGTTATTCAATGCTCTATAATTAACACATAGTCTTAGACTTTCATTCAATTTTACAACAAACAGAATTGAGTATTCTGCTGACGACTGCGATTCTCTAATGAATTCTTTTCACATGTTCTCTTTCAGATATTGTCACAAAGCATCAAGCTTTTCTGTTGACAATGAGTAAATGAACTGTTTCGTGAGTTTCTTGTCATCTATGAGCTTAATCTCATGATCTCATGATTAATGTTTAAGTAGTGTCTCTTGATCACTTTCTTTCTCAAACAGAATTTTATATTTCTGATATTCTTTAGAAATTTCAATGATAGTGAGATTACTTTTAATCTCTCTGCTTCATAACATCTGTGCATCTGAGCTGTTTTTCAACTCGCTGCGCATATCATTCACTGTCATTACGAAGATTTTCACATTCTCTGATGACTTCAATATCAAGTGCAATCGCGTCGTTTTTGTGTGAAGAAAAGCGATTGTTTCATTGATTCAATCTATCATCAAATTGATCATATGAAGTCATGATATGTCTAGAACTATATTGCTGTCTGATTGCTTCATAACATTTAAACGCAACTTCTTTCAATGATGTTCAAGTTTCAAATGAATGAATCAAGTCTCTTGATCTATTAGTTCATTATTATACTTCATGAATGTTTTATTGAAGTTTTGCAAATTGTAAGATTCTTTCTTCTTCTGCAAAGATATTTGCGCTTTTCTAGCAAATTCTGAGAACATATAGCTTCTCGTACAGTCACTGTCAATGAATAAACGTGCTATATGATCGTTGATCTTGACTCAGACTTGTAACTGTGTTGAGTCGTTTGTGAAGATAAATATGCTTTCGATTTTTGATCTTCAACTAGACTTCTTCAATGATCTGTTGATTAAAGAGTCTTCTAGTTTTTTGAACTAGAAGCTTGCTCTTCAAGTACTTGTTTTATGTATTGAAATCAATTTAAATTGATCTTCTTCTGTAAATATTTCTTTGAATCACACAGATCAAATCTCTCTTTAATGACTTCTGTCATCTGTTTAAATTCTTTGAATATATAATTTTCATTGAGAAGTACATATTTTTCTTGCTTAATGAACTTGACTTCTGTGAATAACTTCTTCATGACTATGTCATGATATTAAATGCTCTTACACAATGCAATTGACTCATCTTGAACTTCGTGATAAATAGCTTGATGTATTTCATTCTTGATCTGTTGCATGTGTTATGAAAAATCTTTCTTTTTCTGTCTAAAGAAAGTGTACAATTCGTTGTACATGCTTATAAAACTTGCTTGATTTGTAAACTTTCTAAAATCTTTCTTTACTTCAAGATAATCTTCTACTTGTTTGAGAGCATCTTCTGTCGCGATAGTGAATGCTTGTAGAGTTTCGCTAAGTCAATTTTCTTTCTCGACTGCTTGATGAATAGTTTCTTCTGTGCTGTTTAATCTATTTAAGTCATATTTTTCGTTATCGAGAATCTCTGATTTCATGATCATAGTGAACAAACTTTCATCACTTTTCTCATTATGCACTTCTGACTGACGATGAGTTGCTGCATAGAAACAATTCTTTTGTGAGAATTTTGAGTATCATTCAAAATCTTTCTTATTGCTCAGATGAATGCAACAGTTGTCTTCATAACATGCTGTTCATGACAACGCTTGATGCTTGTCTTTCTGATCTTCTTTCATTGTTATAAAAGATTTGTTTTATTTATCATAGAGCTTTGACTTGTTTTTATACTTGTTTTGAGTATAATCTCTGAAGAAATAATCTAGCTTTTTACATATGTAACATGCTTTGCTTTGTTAAATCATTTTATCACAAGCGTTCATTGATATCTTTCAAATTGCGTCTAACTTCATAGACTGAGAATCGTAATAAGATTGCTTCTTCTTTCTCTTATTTTATGCAACTGAGACATAAGTGATCTTGTTCTTCTTTTCAAGTCTTCGCTTGTACTGTTGATTATTCAGCACGATTGTCTTGCTAATCATAGCGTGCAAAGTCGCGAATTTATTCATATGAACTATCTTGTTCTTTATCACATTCTTCAGTTCTTTATAGAACTGTGCTGTAAAAGTCAAGTCATCTTATTCAATCTTTGTTGTAATTGATTGAAAAGCAGTAATGTACTTGAATGCTGATTCTGATTGCTTAATATCATACAGTTGTCGTTTGATGATTCGTTTTGCATCTATGTCTTCATACATTCTTCGTATTGCTTGCTCAAAGTTAAAGAAGTTTTCAAAGACTCTGTTAATCTTATCTTCTTGATCTTCTGATTTATTCTTCAAGTGATTCTTTATCAATGATTTAAATCATTTGAAAACATCTTCTTTGAAGTACGAGAATGCAAACAATATCTTGTCATGAGATGAACTTAGTTTCTTGTGTGCTCTGACATAAACGTTCACTTGTATAAGAAAAGCATCAAGCTTGTCTTTATCTTCATAATACAGATTTGATGTCAATTTTTTAATCAATGACTTGCTATTCAAGAATGCAGTGATGCTTGCTGATGTGATTTATTCTGAGAATGACATAACGATCATGATAAGATGATGCTCTGATATCTTGTGAAAAAGTGATGCTCAAAGTGTAATGATTGTTTCTTTAACAACATAAGATATAAACAGAGATCAGTATAGTAACAAACTAATCACTAAACTAAAGATCTGAGAATAACTAAAACAATAAACTGTATTGATTATTACATGAGTTAAGCATGAAGCTTCTATCTAAGAGAACAATCATCATTATATAAACATAGAAGAATCATGTCAAGTTATCTCTGCTCTGAATGATCTTTTTAATCATCTTTGAGCAAGATGAGCAAGATAAGCATCATGCTCATCATGCTCACTGTGATCACTTCTGATTCAAGCGATCAGAATGATCACTTCAAGACTCTGATTATTCAATGATTATTTAATCATTGCTTTATCTAATCATCTGCAAGAGAGTTTTAACATCAAGCATATTGAATGTTTTTTTACAAGCTTCAGAAAGTAAAGAAAAATTTGAATGAGAATCTTTTCAAAGAATTTATAACTTTTAGCAAAGCTTTGTATTTCTCACTCATTCTGTTCATCTTAAAAACAAATAAAGATTTATGATTCTGCGTTGACTATTGAAAGCTCAATGCTATTACTAAAAGAAATCACTACTCTCTATTACTCATAAATTAGATGATCAGCAAAATAATTGATTGCAAACATCTGACTTGACTGAATATTATTTCAATGTTTAACAAACTATGAATGCATTTTGATAGTGAAAACTACACTATCTTCATTATCGCTTTAAAAGCATATAAATCAAAGATTTTATTTTTTGAACTTATCAATAATTTGATCTCATTTCAGCAATATATGAATGATGTTTTATGAGACTTTTTAAATGACTTTTGTCAAGTCTATTTAGACGACATTCTGATTTACAGTAAAACTCAACAAGAATATAAACAACATGTCAAAATGATATTGAATTGCTTACAAAAAGCTGATCTACAGATGAATATTTAAAAGTGCGAATTTAATGTAGAAGAAACAGTTTTCTTAAAAGTCATAGTGTTAAAACAAGATCTTTGCATGAACTTTATCAAAGTGAAAGCTATAATCAACTAAACTACGTTGATCAATCTGAAAAAAGTTTAAAGCTTCGTGAAATTTGTTAACTTCTATCATCATTTCATTAAAGACTTCTTGAAGCTAGTCAAATCATTCACTCAGCTGACTAGAAAGAACATGTTTTTTGTTTAAAACGAAGTCTGTGTTTAAGCTTTTAATGATTTAAAAAAACAGGTCAGCAGCAGCTCAACTTCAGTACTACGACATTTCAATTCAAAACGACAAACTATTTTGAAAATTAATGTTTCTGACTACGTTAAAGATGAAATACTATCACAGTACGATGATGAGAATGTTCTTCACTCGATAGTCTTCTATAGCAAGAGCATGATTTTCGCTGAATGCAACTATCACATCTATGACAAGAAACTGCTAGCTATTATTCATTGCTTTGAACATTGAAGACTCAAGCTAGAATGCACAGAACTGCTCATTCAGATGTTCATCAATCATCAAACTTTGAAAATCTTCATGAAAAATAAATAGTCAACTCGATGTCATGTCAATTATCTAAACATTTTATTCAAGTTTAACTTTCAGATGATTTTTCAATCAGACAAAATAAACACTAAAGTTGATGCTTTAATCAGAATGTCTTTGACTTACGTCTCTGAATTAACTCAGTGTACTAAAGATCACTATCAGATCATTCTGATATTCAATAAAGTAAATATTTTAACTATTGAATCTGAAGTTGATCTCTATTAATGAGTAAAAAATGTCAACAAGATGAATGAGCTTTGCAATAAGTATAAACAAGCTATAAGCGAAAACAAGCTTAAGCTACATAGCATTGAATTGAAGCATTGCAAGATTATTGATGACGTTTTGTTCAGAAAAGATCTACTGTGAATTTCTGAGAATATGCATACAAAATTACTAAAGAAAATTCATGATCAGTCTTTCATCTTTTATTCTGACAATCAAAGAACTATTGATTTAGTTCAACGTTTCTACTATTGATCAGATCATCAAGTAACAATTAGATGTTATATTTGAAACTGTCATATTTATCAATGAAGTAAGACATCTAAAAATAGTATCAATGAACTTCATCATTCTCTTTTGATTTCACAGAAACGCTGAAAAGATATTATTATGAACTTCATCATTGAACTATCTTTATCAGAAGATTATAATGCTATTTGCACAATCATATGTTATTTCATCAAGAAACGTCACTATGTTTTCTGTCATTGAAAAGACAATGACATTTCAGTTGAAGAAACGGTTTAAATCATGCTATAAAATGTCTATTGACTTCATGATTTATTTAGTTCTATTGTTTTGAACAGAAACTTTCAGTTCATATCAAATATGTGACAAAGTCTTTGCAAGTGACTAAGAATCACAGCTAGTTTATCAACAGTTTATCATTTTGAGATTAATGATCAATTGAAATGAGTTAATCAAGATGTTGAACGCGAATTAAGAATCTACTGTAACTACATGCAAAACGACTGAGCGAAATGACTTTTCATGATGAAATTCAGCGAGAATTTCAATATTTTCTCAATCATCTCAATGACTTCATTTTACTTCAATAAAGATTTTCACTCACGAATAAGTATCAATTCAGATACAACTGACTATAAAATAACTTGTAAACGTCTTGAAGCTAAAAAAGCAAATGATATTATTATTTGAATGAAAAAGCTTCTTATCTTTGATCATCAGCAATTGAAAAAGACGAAGCAGATTATCAAAGCTCAAATCAATAAACATAAATGAGACGTCATTTATGAAGTAAATGATTGAATTTGATTATTCTTTAGAAACATAAAGACAATTAAATCATGTAAGAATTTGAAAGATAAACAGTTAAAACTTTATCAAATCACTGTCAAAGTTGAGATCTTCTATCATCTTCATTTATTGATAAGCATGAAGCAGTTGCATTCAATATTCAGTTCAAAGTTATTATGCTCTTATCTCAACAACTTCTTATCAAAACAGCATTCAGAATCATTTAAATCTTTCACTATTGAAAATGATGAGCATTGAGAGATAAATGACATTTTAAACTCTAAATGTTATCAAGATTGAATACAATACAAGATCAAATGAATGAGACTAAATTGAGACAATGAATGATACTATGTTGGTAAAGAAGAATTCAAAAGCTTGAAAGAAGTTCTAGTTGAATTTCATAAGCTTTATTCAGACAAGTCACATTAAATTGAAAAACAGTGAAAATTTTTACGTTTCATTTTTTCTATTCATGCAAACATGAATTTTCAAAGAGAAGAATAATGTTATGAATGTGTCAGAATTGAATAAGATCAAAGATTTAATTCTAATCATTATACAATCAATGCTAGTGAGTTGATTGCATATTAATTAAAGCTAGTCAAGATCTAGTTGAGATCTGATTTAAATCTGACTCAGATTTGACTCAGATTATGATTTAGCATCTTTTTTCTTCTTTAGCATCTTTTAATCAGCTTCTATTGTCTTCTAGACAAACATACTTCTTTGTGTTATAAATAGTTAACAGATGTTTATGATAAACACATTTCTTTGTGTTACAAACATTTTTTGAATCAACATCTTTCTTGTGTTTCAACATGTTCTCTTTAAGACTAACGTCGAATCTGAGTAATTATTATATAGAGCGTGTTCTTCTTATCTTTTATACCTTTTTTCTTCTGTATTCTTAAAGTTCTAGTTATAACTATCTTTATAGATCAAACATTCTACTTAGCTACGTACTACATCACAACAGTGTAATTAGTTTCTAGACATGATCTTAACAAAATAAACTGTAAATCTCAATTAAACACAATGAAGTTAAGTAAATCATGAGTTCAATATATTCATTGAATTAACAGTTTAACTGTTCTTTTCACTGTGATATTTTCATCATCAATGATGCAAGAAATGTAATGTCTTTTCTTTAATAATTTGCAAACTACAGTCAGAATTGCATTGTAATCATTAGAAAAGAATAAATTAATAATAAAATTTATGATTATGTTAAACCATTACTAATATAAACAATCACAACGCGCGCAAAGCAAATTTTTGAAAAGAGCAATACAATCAAGACAGAATAAATTTAAAAGATGAATAAACGACGATGAATTGCATGAACTGCAGCAATGCTGATTCAGAGACGATTGCAAGCGACGTTGACTCGTAACAAAGAAACAGCAACGCGAAATCGAAAAGCTCACGTAATGACAAGAAGTATGTTGCTAACATTATTGATTTTCTAATAAAGATGTCAACGTTAGAGAAAGAGAAAAGCAAAGATTATTCATGAAAAGAGATAGCATTGAAACTGGTTCGACGTCTTCGACTCGACTCAGAAGAAAAAAACAACGAGAATCAAAACGTGTTCATTGCGAAGAATGTACAGAAACTGAAGACATTTGTACAACTGCTTAGCAAGCAGCTACAAACATAAGATAGCACGCAAACATAAGATAGCATATGCTTCTCATCGAAAATCTCGTCATGAGCGAACGTGACAAGAGAAGAAGTAACAATGAAGAAGCAATTTCTCAGAAATGAATTGTCATCGCTTCGCAAGAAACGAGAAGTTATGATGAAGATAGCAGAAAGAAAGAAAATAAAGAAGATACAAAAGAAATTTATTGAACAGATTCTTCAAGAAATCACAAACGTGTTGACAGCTCAAAGAAATCTAATCATGTCTTTTCGCAAGCTTAAAAGCGAAGACATCACACTTCACGCAGTGAGCTCAGAAGTTTAAGCAAATCTGAAAAGATCTCAGACATGAGTCAAAGAAATCATGAACTCAATACGTATAATGTATTGAATCTTCGCTGTGCTAGCACATGAGATACACATTACAATAAACATAAGCAATCAGAAAGTGATCATTAAAAGATTGATAAAAGATAACGCAAGACTTCATGAGAATTTAAAGATTCTAAGAATAGTCTGACTCAAGAAAGTAGTTGAAAGTGAAAAGACTCACTTGTCGCTCATTGTAAAGATTGCAATCAAAGCGATGATGAATTAACTAATGAATGAAAGCATGCTAGACTTGTATCAAGAATACTCATGCAAGCTGTTTAAAAAGAACTGTCACATCACTCAATGCTACAGATGCTTCAAATTTGATCATATGATCAGATTTTGCAAGAAGAAACAACGCTGCGTTAAATGCGCAGACAAACATCACATTGAAGAGTGCGTGATGTCTTCGAATAGAAGACGTTGCATCAACTGCAATGAAGATCACAAACTCTGAAAATGCATCTGTCTCAAATGATGACAGCAGATGAAATAGACATCAGAAATCTACAGAAACAGATTGATCAGATATTCAAAAGTGTCAAAATACAATTACGCATTTCTCTCGCTGTTTCTGAACTCTCTAAGCTCAACAAATTCGTTGAGCTCAACAGACTTCGTAGATTCAACGAACTCTTCAAGCTCAGCAAGCATCATGTTAAAAACACGTAATCGAGACGTTGAATCGACATGACAGATGATGAAAGTCAAGAAAAAACGAGTCAATCTCTTCTCATGCGTGACTAGCGACTCAAATGAGACTACATCTGAGCAGACTCAGAAACACTTAGTCAGAAAGTGCGAAAGATTCTCAGTGATTGAAAGCATACAAAGAGTCTTTTCAGCGCAGAGTCAACAACAGTTACAAATAACTTTATGATGAAACAACTCTTTCTATAAATTCTACAGTACAACATCAGAAAGTCATTGAAGATTCAAGAATCATTCTTGATCAACAGAGAAGTTTACAAATTTGACATAATAGTCATAAAGAAGCAAGAACGTAACATTAATGATTCATAATCATTTAGCTCAACTCACAACTTCTTTCATCTAGTGAAAAACTCATCATCTCAGTCAAGAACATGCATATATGTTAGCAAATGTTTAAAACTCGATCAATGAACAGTAAAGACAGTTGAGTCAAACATCTGCTCAATCAGAATACTAACTCGCAACACAGATGATAAAACGCAGACGCTAAGACTTCTAAATGTTTACAATTCAAGCTCATTATTCATTACATTCACAGAGAAACTTTCAACTATCTCTCGCTTGAATGAACTACTCAAGAATGACTGCAAACAACTAATCGTAAAAGACTTCAATCTACATCATTCACACTGAGAGAGATGAAGATGCTTCACTCAATATACGATGATTGATACTCTATTAAACGTCATTACAAATGCAAAACTGAGACTACTGCTGAAATCAGACACAATCACTCGCGAGACTCACAATCAGTTTACAACGATAGATTTAGTCTTCAGCAGCGAGAAAATACAGTTTATGACATGCAAGTGCGAAGTACGAATTGATTTACATCAGAGATCAGATCATCTTTCGATTATCACAGAGTTAAATTTATAAACAATCTCAATGCAGTCTTCAACTCGTCGACTTTGAAAAAAAATGAACACAGAAGCATTGAGTGCTTATTTGTGAATACATCTCTTGTCAGATCGCTTTCTGAACAGCAGAACTGAAATGAATGACAGAGCAACAGAGATCATCAAAATACTACAAGAGATCATTGAGAAGTTTACTCTTTGAGCAAAATCATCAAATTGAACAAGAAACTTCTGAAATCAAAGCTGCTTTGAAGTAGTAACAGAAACAAGACGACTGCAAATCATATAAAAAACACAAGATACATTAGAGACATGAAATGAATATCTGAAACACAATAATCATAAAAACAAGATCATCAGACAAACAAAATGCACACACTTCAGATCACAGATGCATGAGTTAAGCGACGCATTGAAATCAATATGACGCTTTGCAAAATGAGTTAGAATCGAAAGTCAGCTATCTAAAAAGCTTTCTCAGTTTTTGTCACTGAAACGAGATGATACTGATCACATGACAACAACGTTTGAGAAAAAAATCAAGATGCTGCAAGGGAAATTCTTCTCTTCATTCTCACAAGCAGACGTTAACAACATTTCAGATTCATTCATATCTTTGACAATATCATCAAATTCACGCATCTCAAAGAACGAGATGAAGCGAGTAATCAGACAGATAAAAGTGAACAAAGCGTTAAACATCTCTGAAATCTCAAACAAAGCACTTCAAGCAAATCTTACAGAACTGATCTCAGTGCTGATGAGTTTATTCAACGTATGCGTGATACACAAATATCATTCGAAGCAGTTCAAAAAGACTCAAACAATAGTGCTATGCAAATCAAAGAAAAGCGATTACATTGACTTGAAGACATATCGACTCATTGTTCTGCTTGTTATCATGAGCAAAGCTTTAGAGTCAATTATGATCAAAAGATTGAGTGACATAACTGAGACTCATCACATGCTTTTGAATGCTCAAATGAGAGCGAGATGCAAACGATTCGTAATCTTGACGTTAAATCTACTAGTAAATCAAGTTCACATCATGTGAGACTGCAAAATCAAGTACGTGATCTTCATGTTAAATTTAAACGTTGTCAAAGCATTTGATTGAGTCTTGCACATCAGACTGCTGCATACGCTAAAGATGAGAAGAACGTCAAGCTACATAGTTGAATGAGCATGCAGCTTTTTAAAGAACAGAGAGACGTCGTTGATATTCAATGAACAAATGAGCACTATGCGCGAAATAAACGCAGACACATCACAAGAGTCTTTCATTTCATTGATTTTCTTTCTATTTTTCAATGCAAGTTTAATTGAAAAATGCAAAGCATTGAAAATTAAAATCGAAGTGCTCAACTTTGTAGATGACATCAACATTCTAGTTTATGACAGATTCATTGAAGAAATTTGCAAAACACTGAGCAAGACACATGATGTTTGCGCGAAGTGAGCTTGAACTCATGACACAACGTTTGCATCAGAAAAATATGAGCTTACACATTTCACTAGAAAATCGAGAAAATTTGACATGATGACTAGCATACAAATAGAAAGCTCAGTGATTAAGTCGAAGTCAGACGTGCAAGTTCTAGAGATTCAACTGAACATGAAACTGCAATGAGATGCACATCTTCAACAGATAGAAGTGAGTCACGTCACAAGAATGCTTACGCTTAGTCATTTAGAAGTCTTCACATGAGAAGCAATCTTCACAAAAGCAAAACAAGTGTACTCAGCTGTAATGAGATCAGAAAATGCATTCAAAGCATCAATTTAACATCAGCGTGACAAAGAGAAAAAAGTGTCAGACAAGAAATGCAGACTAGAAACTCTGCAAAATCAGACTTTACATCATGTTGTGAAAGCATTCAAAAGAGTAAGCATCGAAACACTAAAGATCGAAATGTGCATAAGTTCGCTGCATGTTCATCTGAACATGCTGCAAAATAAAGTCACATTACGCAGTCAAGTTAACAACAGAACGCAAGAGACTAGATGAGCATGCAAATTCATACACGCTCAACTGATGAAAATTAATCGCTTCATTTCTCACTTCTCTGTCATAAAGAAAATAATGCTTTTGAACATAATTATTCAAGAAGATGCAAGAATGCAGTTCAGAAGCAGATGATTTGATTCTTTCATGATGATCTCAATAAGCAATAACGTCGCAATAGCGTTATATCACAAAGATCAATGAAAGTAATAATGAGAAAAATACAAGAAATGCATCGCAAACATCAATGCAATCTCAGCACAAAGATTTCATTTATTTAACAAGATGATGAAGATGCGTGATGATCTTCAGAAGATTGAAAGCACTCTTGCAACTTACATCAGAATTGAACGCATAGATTTTAATATTTATCTGCACTCGAGAAATGTTTCAAGCATGAATAACTCGCGATGCAACTGCGAACAAAGTCATCAGACAGCGAAGCATGTACTCATGCATTGCTTGAACTGAACGCATTTGCGATTAAGAATGCTACGTGACGTTGACTTCTCAAACTATCAAATAATCGTCATGATCACGAAAGATCTCAAAGCAGCAGTGAGAATGATGATGAAAATGAAGCTTCTGAAGCAATTTAGAATGACTAGAACATTCATTCTCTAACGTGCGATCAACATGAACAAATTTGATACATAGTCTTAATCTTGTTGTTTCAACTGCGTGAAGCAGTCGTATAAATAGCGAGCGATTTTCTATCTTAGAGAGTTTTGTTCACTCAACACACATAGCATAAAGTCTCTCATGAATCGATTTAATCGATGTCACAAGAGTGTATGAATTTATTATTATTATTATTACATTATTACTATTCAAATATTGATAGAAAATGTAGTAGTTTATTGAATTTATTTCAAGATGTCTTCAAGTATTGACAAATATAACAGTTTCTAATATAATTATTACGAGTGTACACTTCAAGTTAGTTTAATATAAATCATGTTAAACTATCATAAACTAGTATAGAACTGATGTTGACATGCTAGCAATTTAGCGTGTCTTCATGAATAAATATTCACGACGTGTTTTATTTTCTTTCTTCTTTAGCTTTAAACTTCTAGTTAGAATACACTCATATGATTCGCTTTATGCAGACTTATAACATTATTCAAAGCTTTATACATATCACACAATAGTGATTCACTTTCTAGTTTAGTTGAATTTTGCAACTTTATGATTGAAAGCAAAGAATGATTCTGAATGATCTCTTTATTGAGTCAATCATTAAATGAACAAAACAAGCTTTATTAAACGTAATAAACATGAATAGAACAAGCTTTATCAAACGTGATAGACATGAACAGAACAAGCTCTGTGATGCATTGCAGACATGAATCAGAAGTTGAACTCAGAAATTTCGACAGCAGAATTAGAACTTAAACTCAGAAAGTTTAATAAAAATCAGAAATTTCTAAAAAAGAATCTTGATTCAAAATCAGAAATTTCGATAGAATCAAAATCAAAGAACATGAACGCGTTGCTTTTGATTAACTCTTTATTGAACTCATTATTAGAAATCAGAAATTTCAGCAGTACTTGAACTCAGAAAGTTCAATAAAGTAACATCAGAATCTCGATCAGCAATTTTCTATCTATACAATAATTAGAAGTTCAGAATCAGCAAGCATTATTCATTATGAACTTCAAAATGCTAAATGAGAATCACTTTTATCACAGAATTGAACAGCATCAGAAGAAGACATGAATGCATCATTGAATACAAAATAAGAAAAGAACATGAATATGTTATTTTTTGATCATGAAATGATCAAGATCAGCATCAACACTGAATTGAATGCTTGAATAAGCATTTACAAAGCAGATGACATCATTGTCTTTATTAAGTTCATGTATCAACAGCATGACATTGAAATAAAGATTTACAATGACATGATTCAGATGTTAAAAGATGTCAATGAGATAAACATTATATTAAAGATTAAGCAGACGTGTCTGCAGAAAGAAATAAGAAATAAAAACGTGATTATACATCATTTAAAAACTGCATCAAGTTAACAAAGCACTGCAATCTTTGAAGATTGATTCTTGAAGTTAATCAAATTATTGAACTCTTCACTGTTTAAAAATTCGTTGCAGAATGTAAATAATTGACTATCATGAATGCAAAATAAGTTGAAGATAAACAAGAATCACTTTTCTATCAAAGAATTAAAGATTGTTTACATCAAAAGTTAAGTCAGTGAAGCTGCAATTAAACACATAACATCATGAATGAAAGACACATTTCTGAATTTCTTTTTAAAAGTTGAAGAAGTATTATTAATCATTAATAAGATGTATGATGATTTTAATCATCATCACATAACTTAATAACAGTATTTGAAGCTGTATCAAAACAAGATCTTCTTTCATAAATTTTAAATAAAATTTCAAAGATTCAATGTAAAACTAAAGTACAATAACAAGACTTTACTTGATGATTTTCAGCATAAAATCAGCTCAGATCTTCAATGAGTAATGCTCAATTAATGAATCATGAACTTGAATGAGTTTATTAACATTTGCATAAAAGTTAATGTTAAATTAACTGAATTGAACATTCAATTGATCATTAAAGCATCAATGATTTCAGCTGCTCACTTTGTCATTAGCACTTCATCTGCTCAACTTACATTATCAGTTTCTGCATGAAAGAAATCTAGAATATCAAATCTTGATCTTAATAAGAAAGAGTTGTTTAAGAAAAAACTCTGCTTCAAGTGTATAAAGACAGAATATAAAGCATATGAATGCTTTAAAATGACTTAAGTGCATGAAATCACTGTGAATTCAAAAAATGATCTGCTTTCATTAAAGTAGTGATTGAAAGCCATATACTCATATTTTGTTTCATCAACATGTTTGATGATTTATTTAATTTCAAGTCATTCATTGTTAATGTCATTTTAAGTAATTTAAAAAAGATATTTAAATTCTTTGCTTTGAGATCAGCGATGAAACTCATCTGTATGCAATGCTGACTACGAATTTACTGTTTAGCTACAGTAAAGTTTAAAGATTATTAAAAGTTTAAATGACATTGATGCGCTGCTTGATTACGAAGCGCTATGCGTTGATTATGTACAAAGTTTTCATGATCTTGCAGACATTGATAATCTCAATACGCATGCTACAAGCAATTTATACACAGATTAGAAAGTTAAATAGAATGCAGAACTACGAGAAAAATCGCTTATGAAAATTATTTGATTCAATATCTTGTCGCTGCATTTGTGATGATGAAAACTGAGACAAAATATTTTCATGTTTGATCTGTTAAGAATGATTAGCAGAAAGAACTTGAATCATGAACATTCTTTAGATCTTCATGCTAACTATATATAAATCTCGTTAAGACTGCGTATTTATTACTATGATATAAGTAACTCATGAGTCTCATTAAGTTTGACATGAGTAAACTCGTAAGTCTCATTAATATCATTTAACAGATGTTCAGACATAAGCATTTTATACACAGATGTTATGCTGATGAAAAGACTTCATTAAGAAAAGAGAGACACAAGCAAATTAATAAAGAATAATCAAACTATGCTGTCTGATTAAAGATGTAACATATGAACATTTTTGCAAAACATAATTGATCTGCATGAGAAAGATCTTTACAGATAACATGAAACAGATGAGTTGCACATCTTACAAGTGAAGTGAGCGTCTGCAAGACGTGATATACAATGACAACAATTGTTGATCTTAAGAATTTTATTTCTTCACTGAGTTCTGACTCTTGAATGTCTTAATGATAGAATCAATTTTTTGTTGAAGATATTATCTGTATAGCTTGAAAAAACAGTAGTATATATCAATGTGATTAAAGAAGAAATCGACTGTGATATGCATGTGTATCACTGATGAAACATCTGCAACTCATGCTTAAGAAGTAAATTGTTGAAATTTAAGCAGTAAGAGATTTTGCTCATCTTGAACTGTGAATCTGCTGCAAGAAAAACTCTTTGAGTGATCTTTTGAGTTTAAAAGAAAAATCAGCATAGAGATTGTATCTTATGTATGTTGCATGCAACGTATACAACATATTTTCAATAGATTGTTTTAAAGTCTTCACATGAAAAGCAATCTTCACAAAGATGAGACAAGTATACTCAACAGTAGTGAGATCAGAAATAGCATTTGAAACATTAGTTTAACATCAACGTGACAAAGAAGAAGAATTGTTGAGTCAAGAATGTAAACTAGAAACACTTCAGAATCAAACTCTGCATCATGTAACAGAAGTGTTTAAAAGAATAAGCATTGAAACTCTGAAAACAGAAATGTACATAAGTTTGTTACATGTTCATTTGAATATGTTATAAGACAAGATCATGCTACGCAGTTGAATCAATGATTGAACGCAGAAGATCAAATAAGCATGCAAACTAATACGTGCTCATCTGATGAAAGTTAATCACGTCATTTCTTACTTACTCATCATCAAGAAAATAATACTTTTGAATGTTTTCATTCAAGAAGATGTGAAGATACAGTCAAGATGCAGACAACACACTCTCTTCTTCACAATGATTTCAATATGTGATAGCATTGCAATAGCACAGTATCACAAAGATCAATGAAATCAAGGATGAGAAAAGTACAGAGAACGCGTTGCAGATGTTAACATAATCTCAGCACAAAGATTGCATCTGAGCAATAAGATGATAAAGATGCGTGATGATTTTTAGAAAGCAGAAAGCATTCTTGTAATGTATATCAGAATTGAATGCATAGATTTGAAAGCTTATCTGCACTCTAGAAACGTTTCAGACATGAATAACTTACGATTCAACTGCAAATAAAGTCATCAGATGACGAAGCATGTATTCATGCATTGCTTGAACTGATTGCATTTGCAATCAAAAATGCTACAAGATGCTGACTTCTTGAACTATTGAATAATCATCATCATCACGAAGAGTCTCAGAACAGTAGCAAAAATGATGATGAAAATAAAGCTCTTAAAGCAATTTAAAATGACTAGAACACTCATTCTTTAACATGCAATTAACGTGAACAAATTTGATACATAGTCTCAAAACTCACTGTTTCAACTGCGTAAAGTAATCATATAGATTGCGAGTGATTTTCTATCTCAGAGAATTTTGTTCACTCGATACAAATAGCATAGAGTTTCTCATGAGTCAATCTAATTAATGTCACAAGAATGTATGAATTTATTATTATTATTATTATTATTATTCTTTGCTTTGATAAATATTGAAGTCATTGACATGACTTTCATTGATGAATCTTTGATGTCAGAATTATGTAAACACTTTAATATTTAATTAATATTATTATTAAAATCAAAGTTGATTCAATTGTATGATGAAATTTCTGATTGAAAGTTGATTATACATGCTTTGTATACATTGATCATGATACAAGAACACAAAAATGAAATGATTTTTTTATTAATAACTTGTTTAAATCAATACAAGATAATTATTGAAAATCTTTAATTGAAAAGAAATCAAATTTTGATAAACTTTGCAAATAATTAATTAATATTTTCATTGAATATTAAAACATTAAAATCTGTTACTTCAAAAGTAAGCAGTCAATTAGCATTTTACAGATCTGAGTAAAGTGAAATCTGTGAAATAAAATGAAAGAATTTAAAGTCAATCATTACATCAATGATCATCTTGAAAAGAAATATGAACTCAAAATCAATAAATTGATTCATTGAATCAATTCTCATAGTAAGCTTATAGACTGATCATGTTGAGTTGAATCATTGAGGTCGAGTCGAGTTCTCGACTCGTCAAGACTTGATTCAAATCAGAATTTTGAAATTGAGTATTCGAGTCGAGTCAGAATTTTGATATCGAGTATTCAAGTCGAGTCACGATGTTGATATCGAGTATTGACTCGAATTTTCGATTCAATTCACCAAGATATAATTTACTACTACTAATATCTATCTGATAATGCAATAGAGTAATGCAATTGATTCGGTCGCATCTTCATGATTCATGAGAATACTGACTACTACTGATAGAGATTTCCTCACGAGTATTGATCAGAACTCACGAGAATACTGATTACTATTGATACGTGTTTCTTCAGCTTAGTAATTACTACGTAGTCAAGCATAAGCTTTAATCAATTGCATTACTCTGTTGCATTATCAATAGTACATTATCAATAGTGCTCGGGAAACTTCTATCAGTAGTAGTCAATATTCCCATGAGTCATGAGCTCTGAAGATGTCAATCACTATCTCTGAATCATGCTCGGGAAATCTCTATTAGTAGTAGTCAGTATTCTCATGAATTCTGAAGATGCTGATTCTGCTCGAGAAACTTCTACTAGTAGTAATCAGTATTTCTTCTCATTGAACCCTGAATTTTCAATTGCTTGACGAGTCGAATCGAGAACTCGAATTCTGACTCGACTCGAGATCAATATCGAGTCGAGTCACGAGATTGGTATCGAGTATTTGAATCGAGTCACGATATTGATATCGAGTACTCGAGCGAGTCAGAAAGTAGGTATGAAAACTCGACTCGACGATCAGTCTAAGTAAAGCAAAGTTTTTAAGTTGATTTCAATCAACTTTGACTTTCTCAATCAATTGAAGTAAAGAAAATCATCAATATTGATTGATTGATTGATTGATTGATTGATCATACACTTTTGTGACATCAATTTAAGTTCAACTCATGAGAGAAAACTATGCTATGTGTATTGAATGAACAAAATTCTCTGAGAAAGAAAATCACTCATCAACTACACAGCGACTGCACATCATTGAGACAACAACGCTGAAACAATAGTATCAGTAATGAATCTATAACTTCTATTCAGCGCGTGATGCTTAAATTCTTGATGCATGTCTATGCTGTTTTCTTGCTATGCATCGTTCTTGCTCTGCTCTTCGTTAACGATATTCTATACAACGATGTTTCGATCTTCAATCACGAAGATCATAATTTCTTTGCACTTGTGATGCTCATGATTGTAATGTCAAAACTGTGTTTTTTGCTTGATGATTATCATTCATCAAGCAAGAAAATATGTGATGAAAGAAAGATGTACATGATGAAAAGATAGAGTGTAATTGTACATAACTTTATTCTGCTCTTGTCTTGTGTCACGTAAACATTGAATGTGTTATCAATATAAATGTGTGATTGCAGTCGTAGTTGAATGCTTAGCTCTGATCAATAGTAAAGAATGCGTTCTGATCATTCTTCTGTGCTTTCGATCATTCATGTAGATAGATGCACGACTTGTCATTATAAGTAAAGAAGTTGAGCTCATCAAGTCTTCTCAGTATATCAGCGCAGTCAACGAGTCACTACTTCTTCGATTACATGTAGTCACAAACTCAAGACTCAACATCTGAATCAACTATTCTATTCAGTATCTTTTCATCACTTACTGTTTATGACGTCAATGAGTAGAGAAGTCGAGTTCGATGAGCTTCTTCAGTATATCAACGCAGTCAACGAGTCACAACTTCTTCGATCACTTGTAATCATAATCTCAAGACTCATCATCTGAATTGACTATTTCACTAGTGATATCTTTTCATCTCATACTGACATCAACTTGTTATTAGTCTTCTTCGTAAGTTGTAGCTATTAGAAAGAATGCTGTTGCATGAATGAAAACTCTGCATGACAGCTTTCACGATCACGCAACGTTCTAACTTCAATCAAACTGCGTCGAATTGAGATTTCTTGACTCTTCTGACTTCTATTCTGCAATAGAATCAAAAGATTTGTAGTTGACATCATGTACAGATGAATCTTGTTGTCGATCAAATCATTAATATTATCATGATTGAAGTCATTGTATATTAAACTTTAGTTAAGAATAAAAAGATTAAGATTTTCTTTCTGATCATTAGCGAAATCAATAAAGCGCTTAACTCAGTTGAAAGTTTCATGAAACTAAATAAAGTAATTTCTGTCATGTCATTAAGTGAATTAAAGAAGAAGCTTTTAATAGTTTATCATGACTTTCTGAATATTTTCAATAAAGAAAAAATAACGCAGTTGTTTTTGCATCAATCATATGATCATAAGATTAAATTAAAAGATGAAAGTTAATTCTTTAAAAGTTGATTATATCTTATGTTGAGTCATAAGTTGCAAAAGATCAAGAAGTATTTAAAAGAAAATTTGAAGAAGAAGTTTATTACATTCAGCAAAGCTTCTTTTGCTTTATTAATACCAATTATCAAAAAGAAAAATGACAGTCTTTGCTTTTGCATAAACTATTGAAAACTGAATGCTCTGATTAAAAGAAATCATTATTCAATATTCTTGATAGATGAAGTACTAGCTTGAATTCAAGACAGTAAGTATTTAACTCAATTTAACATTATCATCATGTTCAATAAACTGCACATGAGTTCAGAAAACGAAGATTTAACTACATTTGTTACTTTTTTCAATGTTTATAAGTATAAAGTAATGCTCTTTAAATTAATCAATGAATTCACGTTTTTTCAACATTATATTAATGATGTATTGTTTAACTGTCTGCACAAGTTTTGTCAAACATACTTGAATGATATTCTCATTTATAGTAAAATCTTAAAAAAACATAAAACTTATATGAAAGAAATGTTAAACAAGTTTCATGAAGTCAATTTGTAGATAAACATTGACAAGTATGAATTCAAGATTCAGAAAATCTCGTTTTTTAAATTATTAATATTCATTAATGATGTGAGACAACGAGATCTTTTTACGTGAAATTGCGTAGTAGAAGATAATAAGATAGCATTTTATTGATGATAGAACTAATTGCTAAGAAATGAAAGCAAAAGCTTGCAAAGTTTTTATCTTCTGTCAAGTCATTATCTTTATTCACTCGTTAATTTCTTCAATCTAATTTCGCGAGTTAATCTTGCAGATATGCATTATTCATAGTCAATGAGATGCATTCTTAAAATTGCATTCTTTTTTAAAGACTTGATTTCTGAGTCTTCATAGCATCATATTGTCTTCTTGCAGCTGACAACGTAGCAATGACTTCTTCAGCGCTTTAGCATCTGTGTGAAAGTGTCGTGAGTTAATCATGTTAATGAGCATAAGCAAAGCTAATGCAAGATTGTTGATGTCAATTATTCTTGAATCTTCATAGCATCATTATGTCTTTCAATAACTGATAACATAACAATGATGTTTTTAGTGCTTTAACATCTGTGTAAAAGTGTTGTGAATTAATCATGTTAACAAGCATAAACAAAGCTAGTGCAAGATTGTTAATGTCACGATTCTAGTCTTGTCAGACTCAGTCTTCTAGCCTTATCAGGTCTATTCTCGCTTCGTCATCTTGACTAGTTTCTATTGAGCCTAGCGTCGGCTGAGAAACACACATATGTAGTCAGCTTCTTTCTTGTAGCTATCTTTCTTCCTTAGCATTTATCTTCTAGTTAAATGACATTTCTATCTGACTCGCTCTAGACAGGCCTCTAACATTAGATAAATGCTCATCATCTACTATTCTGCTATCGACGAATAGACGATATGAAACAATCTATTCAGTAAGGAAAATTTGCAAGAAATTCTTCAAATTTGCATCACCATTTTAGATCGCAAGAAATTCTTCGATTCTACATTCATTTTCATCATTCTATTCGCAAGAAATTCTTCGAATAAAGCACTCAATTATTATCTGAAATTCACAAGAGATTCTTTGAATTTTCACTCATCAAAAAACATCAATTCAAAACATCAACCTCTCATTTATTCTTATCTCAACAACTTCTATCTTCTCTCATCATGACATGCGATGTCGAGTCAGTTGAATTTCGAACAACTCGTCTGCTTAGAAGCACTGTCAATAGAAGAGTTTCACTTCTACTAATCGATGCTTTAGTCGAAGCTGAGAAAGCTGTTATCTCATGAAACATAAACATCGAAGAACAACTGTTTCATTGAGTCAGCAATCAACTCGACGAAGTCATCAATATGCTGAACGAGCTTCGAAGTCAGCGAGACTTGACTCTACAACTCAATGAACACTGACTTCTCGTACAAGACGATCACAAAAAGAGAGCGAAACAACTAGAAGTCGCTTTTGATAAAAACGATGAGCTAGAGAAAAAGATCAATCAGCTACAAGACGAGCGATTGAACTTCAGAGCGAAACAACGTCAAGCTGATCGATCTATGTCTCGTCAAGATACTCAGTCAGCTGAACAATGAGTCAATCAGAAAGAAGCTTCGATTCGTCGCTCTGAAGTTGAACGAAGCTCGACTTTTGAAGCTCGCTCTCAACGAGAATCTTCTACTCTATCTGATAACGAAAACGAGAACGATCATCACAAGTTCGTCAAGCTTCCGAATTCACTCATCTTCATCGAAACAGATGATTCTATCTGAGAGACATGAAACATCAAAATAGCTGACAAGCTCGATGTCAACGCGAATCATTACTCTACTGAAAAGATTCGTATTGTCTATGTGATTTTCAGGCTAGAAGACGATGCTGATCAGCAAATCTATGCAAAGCATCGTGTTGACGCTCTCTCACTCTATCAATCACTATCAGAGCTACTGAAACATCTGAAAGAAATTTACGAAGATCAGAATCTGATTCGAAAGTGTCGTCGCGAATACGTCGCTCTGAAGCAGCTCAACAAGCTCTTCAGCTCTTTCTATTCAGAATTCACTAGAATATTCAGCTTTCTGAACTACGACGATGTCATTCTGATGAACGACATTCAGAATAAAATCAACAATCGTCTTCAGAACGCGTTGTCAGTTTGTCTCATAGAGTTTAGCTCGCTTGATAAGCTCAAGATCTTTCTTCAAGATGTGAATAACAAACAACGA
>JAABUO010001989.1_pt1 | contig 25497 bp, 9 predicted proteins | sample 5559291 | NCBI WGS metagenome assembly JAABUO01 (sample SAMN10711878, study PRJNA513372) | rock metagenome | isolation source: Antarctica rocks | place: Antarctica: Victoria Land, Finger Mt sud
CCTCCAGGACCGGTTCATTGTGTATCTTACTCCGCCGGGCCAGGCCAATACGTAAAAACCCCTCCCTTCTTCCCCCGCCCCCACATCTTCCTAACCTTCTTCACTTTCACCAATCCAGATTCTCACCGGCTCCTCCGACCGCGCCATCCACCTCTACAACCCCGCCAAATCCCTGCCGGACCAACCCAAATCCGGCCTCGTCCAAACCTACTCGGCGCACGGCTACGAAGTCCTCGACATCGCCGTCACCGATGACAACGCCCGGTTTGCATCCGTCGGCGGCGATCGCCAAGTCTTCCTCTGGGATGTCGCCAGCGCTCGCACGTTGAGGCGGTTCGCCGGCCATGGGGGCCGCGTGAACTGCGTTGCGTTTGGGGGTGAGCGCGACAGCGTCGTGGTTTCGGGGAGTTTTGACGCCAGCGTTCGCCTGTGGGACTGCAAGAGCCAGAGCGTAAAGCCGATCCAGGTGTTTGAGGAGGCGAGGGACAGCGTCAGTAGTTTGGGGGTTGTGGGGCATGAGGTGGTGACGGGGAGTGTGGATGGGAGGGTGAGGGTGTATGATTTGAGGATGGGGATGGTGTATGTGGATGTGGTTGGGCGTATGTTTCTACTATACATCATCATCGTGCTTGGCTGATATTGTGGACGTTTTCTACACAGAACCCATCACCTCGGTCGAGCAAACCCGAGACGGCAACGCAGTCCTGGTATCCACGCTCGACTCGACAATCCGGCTCATTGACAAGGGAAATGGGCAGATGCTGCAGGGCTACAGAGGTCACACGAACAAGGACTACCGGATCAGATCCTGTCTGGGCTTGGCGGACGCCGTGGTGATTAGCGGGAGTGAGGACGGCCAGCTGTATGCGTGGAATTTGCTGGAGGGGAAGGTGATTGAGAAGCTGAAAGCGCACGGCGGCAAGGTTGCGAGTGCTGTTGCTTGCAATGGCGCGGGGAAGGAGTGGGCTAGTGCGGGTGTGGATGGTGAGTAGGACCGTGTGGTAATGTAAATTGATGAAGCTAAGGTCGTGCTAGGTACGGTCTCTGTGTGGGCGATGCCATTATGACGTATTCGAGGGAGTAGAGTGCATAGACCTCTCCTGTAACAGATTGAAGAATGGTGGCAAAAAAATCCTCTATGCTATTTAATGTTAACTAAACTGTCTTGGGAGAACCACTGAAAAGGCAAATGTAGGATTAACGTTCAGTAATCCCGTTAGAGCCGTTCAGGTTGGGATGTGGCCCAATCTCTACTCATTGATTTGCGAATCTTCATGTGCCACTGTAACTGCTAGATTCAGATAAGCTCAAGATCACCCATAATAACTCTTGGAGGGAATAACTTGATGAGGTCAAGAACCATAGGTATTGTCATGAGAGCAGGGCAAAGTGAAGTGTGAAATGCCCCAATATCCCGGATGGTAACCAAGAGGCGACCTATCAGCTTAGGCATCTCGGATACACTTTTGAACTTTTCACCTCCCAAACTCGCTTTTTAATCAAGAACCGTGGCGAGACTCATGCTTTGGGTATTCTCTGAGTCAATGCTTAGCGGTTCCGTTTTCCCCTACTCCCAAGGCCTCCACTGCCTGCTCTAAATCCTTTTCATTAACCATGACTGTACCAGCCCGGGCCGTACTCAGATAGGACATGTCGATCGTTTCAATCAAATGCCCACCGGCACGCCCAACGAGCTTGCTGGCCAATCCACAAACAATACCCGTAGCCTCTAGCGGAAGCGGTTCAAGATCCAAGGTGATTGGTTTCAGGTAATCTTCCATGCTACCTACGAGCACATCATGACCGAAGTTTGAAATGAGTCGCTTTTCCAACAATAAAGATGCCGGTTCGTCCTCAGTCAGTGTAAGACTTAAGAATTTTGGGTGATGGACAAGGCATTTGGTGACTCCTAATTGAAGTCCGAGCTCACCCTTCGAGGCTTTGCCAGGTTGGCCAGGAAGTCCAGCGCATTGGACTAGACGGATATCACTATCGACTTGCGGATTTATGTGGTGGCGCTTGAGCAGAGCGAAAGTACGAGTTTGTAACTCATTTACAGTTGTGGGCGGAGGCGTTGAAGGCGAGCCAGTACTGAATGACGACGTGGACGATGTTTGACGATGGTGAGCCGCGGGATTAACGTAGGCTTCCGCACTTTCCTCGAAAGCAAATCCACGATCCTCAAGAGCATGGATCACCTGACCGCGGGACTTTGCAGGCACCAAGATGTAGTCCGAGAAATAGGTAGTAATAAAGAAGATTGAACTAATTACTGTTAGCGTACTCTACTCTAGAGTATGTAACTTTAAAGACCACCAACATCCCGGCCAGAGCTAGAGGGCTGGTAAGTTCCAGCACCCGTTGTCCAGCTTCAAGGCCTTCACCTCTGACTGAGATGACGACGAAATCTTCGGACGAAATCGTAGCGCAGCCAGGTTCCACTGCTACCTTTGTTGCTTGAGCAAGCAAAGGCATAAACAATGATTGGGCCAGATCCTTGGAGCAAACAATGGAGCACTCGATTGGTGTTATTGAGACATTTAGAAACGGGTGCCGGTTTGCCCACGAGATGTCTGGCTCAGATGACCCGTTGGAACGCTCATCGGCACTGATATCAGCCGTTGCCTCTGGGAAGAGAAGCTTGAGAATAGGTTGCAAGTAATGATGGTACTGTGCCAGCGGAACATGAATCAGGCTTAGCTGAGTTTCCTAAATGGCGCAGATCGAATCAGCCGACTGCGGTGCTTCTTTTGCAGTCTCTCCACTATAGGAGTAAGGCCCTGTTCGGAGACTGCCGACTCCTAAGTTTGGAGCACAGGCCGTAAACCATCACAGACTTACAACAAAGTGGATCTGGGCGGACATGAGGGTCATCGACTGCTCCATTGTGAAGATCAACAATCAGCTTAATCTCGATGAAAGAGACTGTGGACACTGAAAGGTGAACCACAAAGAATGAGCGGTACAATGCACGAGTTTAGGCAGCCTTCAGCACTGTAGTTCAACGAGCAATGCGGCAGTGCGAACAATGGTGATTCTGAGAATGAAGAGTAGGAGGCGGACGGTAGAAGGTGAAGCTTATTCGAACCATCCCCAAACGATCCATGCACGCGTGGCTGGCGCGGATATCAAACCACGAGGGAAAGATTATTTGTAGTTCAGGAAATAAGCCAGAAGGATTCTGGTAGAAAAGCAATCGGACACAAAGCGGTCTTGAATAAGCCGGGCGATGCCCTCAAATAGACAAGACAAGCCAACGCAGAACAAAGGAATTGAAATAGAGGCAGGCTTGGAATGTCAGCACGGGAATGGACTGAGACCAGAATGGATGACAGTGGCCTGCTTTTAAACGAACGATCTACTTGATAATAACAAGAACAACGATACGGGTAGACAGCATACTTTTTTACTCGGACAGCTGGATATTACCTAGAGGGCTTGCAGTCTGTGCTCAGGCATTGGTCTAGTGAGGTGATATGGACGAAAGTGGATTCATGCACCTGTTCGGTGCAAAGTGGGTAAGGTATGCTATGCAGTATGCAGGTGGGTGGTGGGCAGCGTGGGGTAAAGTTGCGGAGTGTGCGTTGGTTGCTGCGGGCTGGAGCTGGGGGCGTGGATTCAAGTGCGAAAGTGCGAAAGTGCGTGGGTGAACGATTGGGAAGGTATATCTCCTGGAAATAATGATGATAATGATAGTAAAGCCACAAGCGTGGAGTGCATGTAGGTACTACTAGACTCTGTACCTGGACCAGGGTAGAAAAAATTGTAGTAGGTAGTAAGAAGTAAGTAAGGTAGTAAGAAGTAAGTAAGGTAGGTACTCGTACTACTATGCAGTTGCAGATTAATTGGGGAGTGAGTCCATATGGTAGTATTACCAATGACTGTTGTTTTTCGTGGTGCATGATTTAGCAGTGGGAGTCAGTCATGTACTTTAGACTGAAATAGTAATAGCATGGGGGTTACGGTAGGTTCTAGATATTGACATGAGGGGAGGTAAAGCTAAGATGTGTTCGTTCTTGTTAGATACTTAGTTCTACGACGTATGTGTTCCATGTGATCAGCTTTAGTTTTCACTAGAGCTCCAGAAGGTCCAGAAATCCCAAAAATCCCGAGAGCGAAATCAGAGGAGATCTGACTGCACAGGTTAGCTGAGATGTAGGATAAGGAGGAAGACTTCCAATGGCGCATTACGTGGGAAGTAGTATGATCGGTTGAGAGGGAAACCCTTTCTGAGAAACCATCGTCTCATTGGGTGCTACGGACGGTGCTACACCAGCGGAGGTTTGCCTTGACCGCCTTATCTCTGTTTGGAGATTGATAATGCGAGTAACTGTGGATCAATCATCGAATGATGGGAGCAAGGATGGCTTCCTCGCACCCAACCTACTCCTTCCGAGACCGAGGGCACAGCTCACTAGACATAGACTCATTTCGTTCATGCTGGTTCGACCATGCCGGGTGAGCCTACAGTCGGCGGGTTACACAAAGCCTAAGGGATCCAGGCTTGTTGGGAATCGGAATTACACAATACATTGTCAATTTCCAGCAACATGCCTGACCCTGGTCTACAGTCATTCAATGCAACGGTCATCTCAACGGTCAGGCACAACCACTCCGGATATCAGCAACAGATATATTCCTCGGCATGTAACAAGAATGTCAGTCTATTCTGATTGACTTCTGGGAACCATCGTATTGCCACTATCAATCTATAGTGTTCATATAGTTACCATTGCAGGCGAGTGTAATAGCCGCGGGGACCAGCAAATCTGAGCCCGATGTCGCTTCGCCATGCCTGCCTTCTCCCTTCTCACTTCTCACTTCTCGCTAGGTACCCATAAGCCGCAGGGAGCTGCTTGTCTGACTCTGGGCCTTCAAGAATTGGCCGGCCCAAGGCCGGTTCTATACGCAGGGTCGCGTTGTCCAGCTCGGCCACAGCGCTCATGCGTGGGCATCCTCAGTACTGTACCTATTGCCGTCAACCCCAGCCGCCCCCACGCCCACGGCCTCTACCGCTTGGGTAATGTCCGTTGTATGGCGCTTGAGCTGCAGAAGCGGGGTAAACACCATGCTGCTGAAGGGCCCATCCAGCAGGACTGCCTGGCAATTGGCTCTGAGGTTTAGTCAGACCTTGTGGTAACGGAGGTAAGCCAGAGTTCGAGAATCCTCTGGGTCCGGAGGGTGATGACAGCGGTGGTGGCATGAAGGGAGGAAAGTTGGGTAACAAGCTCCCCTGTGGTAGCGAACCTCCGCCCTGGGGCAGTGGCGGTGGAGGTGGTGGCCATGGACCATTGTAATTAGGTGGCGGAGGTGGGATCGGAAGCCCGCCGGAGCCAAGTGGGAATCCCTGCGCTAGATCTTGGGGGAATTGGACAGGTAAGGGATAAGATGACGCTTGTAATGGTGGTGGTAGAGATGGAGGTACATCTTGTGTCGGAACTGGCTGTTGTTGCTGAGTTGATGACACAACCGGCGGAGGTGAGTAGGAGCTTGACCGTTGTCGAGAGGGCGATCTTGAGCGAGACCTTAATCGTGGTGACCTGGAAATGCTGCGAGAATTGGGATAGGACCTCCTGCTGCTCCCAGAAGAACTATACCTTCTTCGCTTCCGAAGACTTGGACTCCTGTTCATGCTGTCGCCTCTCCCGGTAGAATCTCCAATGGTGTCCTTACCGTCCCGCCTCCTCTTCATTCTCTCACAAAAAGCCTTTGACCATCCGTAGTATCCTTCGCCCCTAACGAGTTCGCCTGTCTCCACGTTGCGAATCATAGGCTGACCCAATTCATCAATGTCTATCTCGATACCCTCTTCGTCATTTCTAATTGTCATGTCGAGAGACTCAACGTCCTGCATGAAGTTCATGAGTGCTCTCGTCAAGGCTTCGTCGGCAGGCCTAGGAACAAATTGAAGAGGTTTCACCTGCTGGGGATTTATTGGCACTGTCGAATTGGGGATAATATGGGGCAGAAGGTTGCCTGCTGGAAGGTCATAGTATGGTGTTGAGAGATCCCCGTGGCTTGCTGGCATAATGAAGGGTGCCCCTTTCTTCCCCGTTGAAGTCTCTATGGCTTCGTCTTCCGGCGCACCATTTGCAGGCCTTGAGCTTCCTACCTCTCCAAGCGCAGCTGAATTCGCGACAGTCTCCCGTAGCTTGTTTATAAACGATAATTCATAATAATCCTTTTGATTCCAAAGCCCGAGGAGATCTTGGATCTTCCTATGGTGGTTTGGGTACCTTTCTGGACCATACGCAGATGCCACCCTCGATAATTCAACGAGGTAGGATTCTAGGCTGTAGCTTAAGGTGGAATAGGCTGCAGTGGACTGAAGGTGATACTTAGTGTGATGAAGCAAGTCATTTAAAAGATAGAGGATATGTAGGTGTCTTTTCCGAGGTGATGTTGTGCGGTCTTTGCTTGTTGAAATGTCCCCGTCTGCAAGCTTGTCAGGGCAGCTTGCTAGTGCCACCAAATATTTCCCCATCGCTACAATCCGTGCTGTTGACGATATGGCATTTTTCAAAAGCCAGTCCTTACAAAGCTGTTTTCAGAGTTGGATTTAGCCATCTTGTCACTCAGTCAAGGTTCAGCCTTCAAACCTCGATATTGGCTGGTGAGCATTGTCTTAGTAGCGCTTCCAGTACAGTATGGAAGCGGGCAATATCCATTCGTGGGACTGAAGTTGGATCGGGTCTCATCATACCAGCAGAGAACGAAGCCTTTGCGATAGCGAGGGAATGAGAAGCCATGGCGGGCGTAGTTGACAGACCCAATGGAGGGTGGATGGTGCAGGTCAATAGCAGATTTTTCCACTAATAGCTTGTGAAACTTCACCCACGTCTCAAAACCTCAAAGACAAAAAACATGGTGTTGTGTACAAGTTGACTGGTGGTGGTAAGTTGGTGAAAGGACAATGATAGTTGAATGGTGAAGGTACACCTATGGCGTTTGATCTAGCGAACCACGGCTAAAATGCTAGCCAGCTGTCCGACAACTACCTATTTCTGCAGTTTTGCTATCATACTCAATCAGCTACGGTTCAACAATAAGGTCTACTACATGAAGTCTGCTGAGCCTTTATTTTCCTGATATCTAAGGAAAAAACTCGCCTTGCTTTTTCCTCTTCCTTGCGAATCTTTGATTAATTACAAGATGATGTTGCTGTGCTAAGAGTTTAATACTTGGTTTAGACTGCTGCAAAGGGCTGGTGAGCGTGGACCCTGAGCATTATGCATGACCTGAAAGCTTGTCTTGACCAATGAACCAGCCAGCAATGTCTATCACCCAACATCCCACAGTCTTCATGCAGGAAGAAGACCACAATAAGATACCTTTTGACACCCTCTACCATTAGAATCCTAGCGTGCATCCTGCCGACATTGACATCTGAATTGCGTTGGTTTGTTATACACCCTGAAACCTTCATGTCACACTCGTTCCAGTGCTATTGCCAGGGATATCGAGTTCCAATAGAGTTAAATGAAGAACAACCGTAGCTTCCCCGTCTTGGGCTTTCCAGCTCAGTACCTGTAAATGAGGATTTTTACGATACTCTTCTTACTCCGAGAAGACCCGTAATCTTACTTCTTAGCTGAATCTATCTCCCTTTTTTGCCCTAAAAGGTTCACTCGCCTCGTACTTGGGCTTCTCCGGAGCCTTTTGCGTCTCACCCTCTAGTAAATGTCTCGTCGGAGCAGGATCGTGACTTGCTTCCGTACTTGGACTGCTAGTATGATCAACAGCTTTTCGACGCTTTTCTTTAGGTGGAGAAGCCTTTGAGCTGAGCTCAAGGGACTCAGTGAGTCTTCGGCGCTTCATGTCAGCTTCATGACGCGCTTTTTTGTCGGCATTGATTGAACGTTTTGCAAAAAAGTATGCCCCTCCACCAGCTAGAGAATCTCCAGTCAGCTTTGTAGCTATCGACATCTTGGTGACCATACCAACTATAAGAGTCCCCCACCCAATCCTAGTAGACATTCAGTAAAGCTATGTAAGTAGAGCGCATTGACATACCATGTGGACCTAATCTGCTGCTATTAGTTTGTTAAATAGGTCTGGACCAATTGTCTACTTACTGTATTCATGATGTTCAGAAGTGGTTAATCTTTTTGAGGTTCGAATGTAGAATCATGTTGGAATGGAGGATTAATTATTGGTTCGAGGATAGTACTACCTACTCATAAGGAATCACTTATTTGCCTCAGTACCTCAGACGTGCCAAGCCCAGCTAAGCCCCTTCGGGTTAGGAGTATGCCCGGCCCGATGCACGTTCCGGTCCCGTGCACACCCCACTTTACTACTTTCATCTTTCTTCAAAAATTAACTACAAATTTAATATGGCTTTAATTAAAGTAGCTCTTGCAGATTTAGCTTTATAAGAGTTATTTAACTATATTATAATTATAAAGAAATTTAATATTAATTAAAGCACGCTGTCGCGACGACATAAAGATAAAACGATTTTCGTTAAGAAAAGTAAACAAATAACGTTAATTCTTTTAAACTAATAAGAAAAAGAGCTTATTCGTTATATAAACAAGCTTATTAAACGTAATATATCTTCTTTTAATGTAATAATTCGTGTTTTTACGTATAATATATTTAAAAAATAATTAAATAAAAACTAATCTTATAAGTTCGTTTAACGTCATTTAAATATATTATAGTTAAGATTTTTATAAGAAGTTAATTTAAAGCGAAAAAAAGTTAGTAATGCATATTAATATTAGCTTTATTTTAATTTAATAAGTATTTTTATTACGTATAAATTTATACTAAAATAAGAATAAATAAAGTAAAAAATTAAAGAATATAAGATTTTTTCTTTAAACACATATAATATAAAGAAAAAGAGCTTTTTACTTAAACTGCTTTAAAAGACTTAAAAAGTCTTTAGTTTAAAACATTTAAATAATAATAAATTATTAAATGCTAATTAAAATAATAATAAAGAATGAATTATTTTAATTATAATTATTTACATGAATATAATTAATATATTCTTTTTAATTATTTATTAAATAATATTAAATAATATTTAAAATAGTTAACTTATTAAATATAATCTTAAAAAGTAATTCTGCTTTTTTACTTTCTTCGCTACTAATTAAATTAACGATGAATTAATTTATTCTTAACTTATTATTATATTTAATCGAAATACGAGATTAAAAGTTAAAAATTTACGCGATTATTATCTTTTATTCGTTAACGAGCATAATAATTATATTAACATAAAGTTTCTTAATTAATGTAAATAAAACAAGATACTCGTGACTTTATATTCTTCTTATTTTACTTATCGTTTTTAATCTTTAAATATTAACTTATTTAATTCTTTAATTAATTACTACTTTTAAAATTTAAACGATTAAATCTTTAAAAGTTAAGAACTTTCTCGAATATTAAAAAAAGACTTCTTTAATTTATTTTAATTTACATATTAAGCTGCTTTTACGTCTGTTAATATAAAAAGTAAATAAGAAAAAATAAAATTATTATCTTTTAATTCGTTACAAATTATAAAGTAGATTAAATTAAACGCTAGATTTAATTTAAGTCATTGTTCTTCTTTAACATTATTTAAAGTTAATTAAAAAACGATTTAATAATTAATAAAGTTAGTTATAAAAGAAGTAATTAATTTAAAAGCTCGAAAGTTAAATAATACGATAAAAAAGCTTATTATAAATGTTATGCTTTTAAAAGTAAAAAACGAAGATCTTTAACGAATAATACGTATAAAGAAAAGTCGTAAATAACGTAACAAGCCTTTATTTAACGATTTAAAAATAAATGATAAGATACAGAAAATTTTTTTTAATTTTAATAAGATTTAAACGACTCGTAATTGTTAAATTTAAAGAATTAAAGAAAAATAATAAGCTATTATTTAAAAAACGAATGAAAAGAAATAAAGAAAGCTTAAAAGCTAAAGAAACAGCGTTTAATAGCTAAAAGAAAAACGAAACGAAAAAAAAAAAAGGAAGCGAAACGAGAAAGCGAAGCGAAAAAAGAAGTTATGAGCGAAGAAATTAAAGCGACGACGTTTAGTTTAAAAGTAAAAGCTGAAGATTAAAGAGTTTCAGAAAGAGTAAAAGAAGAAGGCTGAAAAGATAAAAGTATAGCAATTTACTAATTTTGTTATTATTAAGAAAATAAAAAAAGAATTTAGTTAAATTAAATTTACGCGAGCTGAAAGATAAATTAAAGCTTTTAAGCGATTTAATAATTAATTTTTATAGCTAGAAAGCTTCATATATATTTTAATAACTCTTTATATTAATTATAATTTAATTTTATAAATAATGATTAAATAATAATAAAAATGATATAAGTAACTAATTAAGTTTAAAGTATGCACGAAATTAAAACGTGCATCGAGTCGAGTATATTTTTAGCGTTAATTAATTACGCAGCGTACGAGCGATACGTTTAAGTATAAACTTTCGTAATTTAGTTAGATTCGCGTTATTTTAATCATAATTTATATAAATTTTTTCGTTAACTTTTAAAAATTATAATATTATTATTATTAACGTAATTATTAATGTATAACATGTAAATTTAAGTAATTATATATTTACGCTTGTACTTTTATATATTTTTTATTTAATGCGTTTAATTTAAATATTAAGAAATTTTTATAAGATTAATTAATAATTTAATTAAATTATAATATTAATGTTATACGATAATTTAAATAATTAAATAATATAATTTAACATATATTACATTAATACTTAATGAGTTTGCTTTTTATAATCTTAAGCTGCTTAAAGCGTTAAGATTTTCGCGAGCGTAAGTTAATACTTAAAAATACTTAAAATAATATAATAATAATAAGCGCTAGCTTAATAATAACGCTCATTAAAAACAAGATTAAATGACTTATTAAATGATTTCGAGTCGCTTAATAAGCTAACGTTTCTTATAACGTATTAAGAATGATTTATTACGATTAAATAACGAAATGTTAACGATAAAGTCATTAAGAATATTAAATAAGCTAAAGCTTATTTTTTTAATATTCTTTAACGATTAATTTTATAATATTAATATTATAATAACTGAGTATAATTATAGCAAGTATATTATGCCTTACGTTTTTTATATTCAAACGCGTTAGCGAATAATTAACGAAGTTAATCTTATAGTTTTAATCGCTTTTAATTCTTTTAAAAAAAGGCTCGAGATATAGTATAGCTATAATAATCTTTAAATTACATATTAATTATAATAATAATAGCGACTTTAAAAGACTTAGTATTAAAGCTTAAAATATTTTAAGTACGATTACTTTAAGTAATTTAATAATTATTAATAATAGCGAAGAATTACGATTATTAAAACGATTTTAAGCAGGCTTATTATTAGCTCGTGTAATTAATAATAATAAAGAATAAAGTTTAAAAAATACTTTACGTAATAAATTCGTAAATTAAATATTAATCGAGACGTAAGCGAAAGTTAATTATTTACGTGCTTTATAACAAATCGTAAAATTAAAAGTTAAAGCTCGTAAGTTATAATTAACATTACTTATTACGCACGTTAACGAAACATAAGCGAAATTTTAAAATTAATTATATTCGTCTTTTAACGATGATTTAACGATTAAATAATTATTTATTAATTTTATTATATCTGTCATATTAAAAGTAATAATGATTAAATTATTATAATTAATTTAAGCTTAAATAAAAGCGTAAGTATTAATTAAGCTAGCGTAATAATCGCGCACTGCGAAAATCATTAAGTTAAAAACGATGCGTTCTTATAAAGATCATAGTGAAAACGAGTATGAAAAATGATTTCGAGAAGTAAAAATTAAGTTTTAATTAAGCTCGAATTACTTTTTTAATAATGTAATAAAAATTCTTTAATGTATATAATTTATAATAAAAGATTTCATGAATTAATAATTTTACGAGATAAACGTAAACGTTAAGATTATTAAAAGTTAATATAAAGCGAGTTATATAAGTATAATGTAACGAGTATATAAATGTTAAGAAGGAAAAGTATTTAAAAAAGAAAAGTTAACTATTTATATAACTCAGAAAAACATAAGCTAATCTTAAATAAATTAGTTTTAAAACAAGTTAATAGCTTAATAACGAGCGATTAATGATAATCATGAACATAATTATTAACATAATTATTAACATAAATGCGTAGCTAAAATCGTAACAAAGACGACGAATTATGCTTTTACGAAATTTCGTTAATTCTTACTTAATTTAATAATTAATTTAGTTAATTTAAAGCTTAAAGCTTATTAAAGATTTAAGAAAGTAAAATAAAGATTAAAGTAAAGTATAACTAGCTTTAAATCGTATTTAGTAAATATTAAAGCTTATTTACTCGAAATATCGTTAACGTAAAATACTAACGATTTCTTTATTAAACTTTTTTTAAAACTGCGTTTAAAGATTCTTATCATTAACGATATAATATTAAAAAATTAAGAAAAGCTTTTAATAAAAGTAATAATGTTAAAAAGTATTAAATCGCGTAAACGTAATGATAACACTTCGAATTTTATTAATTAAAATAATTAACGTAAGTTAAAGAATTAAAAATTCTTTTTTAATAAAGAAAATTAAAACTCACGAAGAAATAATTAATTCGATAAAAGTTTAAAGTCGCGAGCGAGTAATAAGTATCTGTTTAAATTAATTAATTTAAATAATAAAATTAATCATTATTATAATTATAATAAAAAGAAACATTAAAAAAAGAATTATTTTAAAAAGAATAAGTAAGACACAGTTATAACGATGATTAATGTTTTTAATAAGAATTTAAAAAATAATTAAGCTTTATTAACGCGTAAGCGAAGTAAGAAAGATTAATAAAGACGCGTAACTTAATTATTATTAAGAGCTGAGTTAATGTTTTAAGCGAAAAGCGTTTATTATTCGAGCTCGTTAACTTAAAAGTAAAGTTAAATTTAATTAATTAAGTTTACGTAATATAATAAAAGTTATAATTAATAAAACGCGCTGTCTTATCGTTATTAAAATTTCTTAATGATTAAGATTATTATTATTATAACGTTTATAAGCTTACATATAATATAATTAACTTTTAAAAGTAACATTAAAAATGTATTACTTTTTTTTACGCTGTAAATTATATTAAGCTTAATGCTATTTTTAATATGTTAATGTTAATTAATTAAAGAGTTCTTATAAACTCGCAAATGATAAGTTAACGCTTTAAGATAAAATTCGAAAATCTTAAAGTATTAACATTTTAAAAGTTTTTAAAAAGTCTTTTCGAGTAAAGCGAAATCTTTATAATTATTTGCGTTAACGTTACAGAAACGTTAAATAAACAAATTATAATATTTAAAGTTTTAAAGAAATTAATGAATTTTAAAAATGTCTGCGATGTAAAAAAGATTAATATTTTATTAAAACAAAATAAAAAAGATTATGTTATTAATTTAATAAAAAGCGCGAAGTCGTTATTTATATCTTTATATAATTTATTATAAATAAAGTTAACGAAGCTTTAACGCTATTTTAAAAATGCTTTAATTAAAGATTAAATTAAGCATTTTGTCTCCTTAATAAAAGTTTTTATACTTTTTATATTTAAAAAGAATAATGAGTTACGTTTATACGTTAATTATTAAAACTTAAATATGATTACGATTAAAAATTATTATTCATTATCTTTAATCATTAAAACGCTAAATTAATTAAACGAATTTAAATATTTTATTAAGTTAAATTTTAAAAACGTTTATTATCGTATACGAATTAAGTAAAATAATAAATAAAAGACGACGTTTCGTACGCATTATAAGCATTTCGAATATTAAGTTATATCATTTAAGGTAGTTAAAGTTTTAACTACTTTTTAAGTTTATATTAATAAAGCGTTAAGAGACTTAATTAATGTTATTTATATCGTATATTTAAATAATATCTTAATCTTTAATAACGATTTAATATAATATTAACGTCATGTAAGAAAAATGTTTTAACGTTTAAAAGATTATTAGTTATATGTTAATCTTAAAAAATATTAATTCGTTATTAATAAGATTAAATTTTTAAACTTTATAATATTTATTAATAAAATGAAAATAAATTTAAATAAAATTAAAATAATTAAAGAATAATTTAAATCGAAGACTTATCGCGAAGTTTAAATGTTTTTAAGCTTCGTTAACTTTTATAAACGCTTTATTTATCGCTATTTTAAGATAATAACGTTTCTTACTAGTTTATTAAAAGATAATAAAGATAATAAGAAATTAAAATCTTTTAAATAATTTAATGTAACGAAGTAAACTTTTCGTTAGCTACACGATATTTTTATGTTAACTTCATTTCTTATTTATTATAACTTAAGTAAAAAGATTAAAATAAAAATTAATGATTTTAATTTTATAATCGTAAATATTCTTAATTAATAAAATATTAATAATTATTAACGATTAATAATATTCTGATCGCGAAAGATAATATTAACGAAGTAAAATTACAAAACTTATAATTAAAAGCTTTTAATTATAATAATCGCTTTTAAGTAATAAAGATATTATTTAAAAAATAGTTTATATTTTATTAAGATTTAATTAAATCATAATAATCTTAAAGAATTTATAAAGTAAAAAGAGCTAAACTTTAAACAAGCTCGCTGAGCGTTAAAGTTAATTACTTATAATTTTAAAATCTTTCATCGTTTAAGTAAACGAAATCTCGCGAATGAATCTTTTAAACGTTTAAATTATAAGAAAGCATCGCTTTAAAATATTAAATTATTATTAACGTTATAAAATAAGCTAGCGCTATCATTAAACGAAAAGACGTTAACATAAAGCGAGCGAAACGAAGTAAATAAGCTAAATTTCGTATCTTAATTAATAAAACTTTAACTTAATAACATAAACAGATTAAAGTCGTTATCGTAAAGAAAGCGAAAGATATTAAATGATTAACTCTTTATATTTTAATTAGTTAATATTTAAGTTTTTATATTAAAAAAGAAAATTAAAAATATATTTAAAAGTCTTTATAAGAAATCGTAAAGATTTATAAAGTTCTTAATAAAAAAGCTTCAGATAAAAAACGATTAAGCGAATAAAGGTTTTATTAAACTCGTTAAATCTTTTTATTATTTACGTAAACGAAATAAGATTTAAGTTTTAAACTTTAAAAATCTCGTTAAACGTAACGAATGTCTTTATGTTCTCGATAATGTAATAATTAAAAAAAAGCTTATTAAAAAAAATCATGATAATTTCTTAACTGAATACTTTAAAATTAATAAGACTTTAAAACTTTTAAAAAGAAAGTATTATTAATTCGTTTACTTTAAATAAATAACTTCGTATATTAAAAATTATAACGTTTATTAACGAATTAAAGTGCTTAAACATAAGTTATATAATGAGTTTAAGTTCTTGTTTATATTTATGAAGTTATGAAAAGAAATAATCATGAACTTCGTTACGAGTTTATTATTAAGTAAGCGTCGTAAAGTTATTTATAATTTTATATTCGTAATTATAAATTAATATATTAAAATGATTAAATATATAATAATAATAATACGAATTAATGTCGTAAAATTAACGAAAGTATTTTTTAAGAAAATTATTTTACGCTTCAGTATGTTAACTAACATAATAAGTAATAAAGACTCTGTTTTTACTAGCGCGTTCTAATTAATTATATGTTATCATGCACGTATAAGACGATGATTAAGCATCGTATTTTATTCGTAAACGAATAACTTAATTAAGCGATAAAATTAAATCTTAAAGCATTATTTACGTACTTTCGCTAACGCAGAATAAATAAGTTAAGCTAATTTATTATTAATAACTGAATATGCTTATAATAATAATCGTTACGTCTTTATTAAAGCTTCGTTATTTTTCTTAATATACGATTATAATTTAAAAATATATTACGAGATTAAGAATAATCTTATTAAAGAAAGAATATTATTCGTAAAAGATTAAGTTTAATAATTTTAAAATTTAAGAAATTAATTAACGAAGCGTCTTGTTAACGTTATCGTTTAGTAAACGAAGTATTATAATTATAGTTATAAAGTTAAAACTTATATTATTAATAATTTAATTATGCTCTTAACTAAAAATTTAAAATAAAAGAAGTTTAATAAGAAATTATCGCATAAATTTATTAATTCGTTCAGAGTAAAAAATAAAGTTAAGACTTAAGCTTATTAATTAACGTTACTTAATATTTATCGTATTTATAATACTTTTCATGTTTCGTTATTAAAATTATATTAATATAAAATAAACGATTAAAAAACGAAAGCTTTTATGTAAGCTTTAAAGCTCATTAACGATGAGAAGTAATAAGAAATTAAGAAAATTATAAATAAAAGTAAAAGTAAGAAAAAGCTATAATATAAGATGAAATAATTAAACTAAGATTATATATATAATTAATAGCTACTTAAAGAAGAGTTAAAGCTTGCGTAAAAGCTAAAAGAAAAATTTAATAATTAAATAACGTTGCGCAAGCGACGATAAAGAAATAAGTAAGCGAGTATCGTAATAATTACGCTTAATTATTAACGACGTTAATTTAATATAATGATCATTTTCGCATCGTCGTTAATTATAAATTTTCGATTAAAAACTTCTTTATTTCGTTACATAAAGTGTTAATAATAATAAGACTGAACGTTTAACGCGTAGCGTTTAATTATAAAAAATTTATTTATTTATTTAACTATTTATTATCGTACATATTAAATTTAAGTACTAAAATAACGACTTCGAGCTGTTAATAACGTTCGAAAACATTAAGCTAAAGCTCGTTTAGAAATCGTCTTTAATAAACAAAGCTTTTAACAAGTTAACGTCGTTTTTAAAAAAAATCAACTTTATAATTTCGCGCTTCTTCTTCTTCTTCTTCTTATTCTTCTCGCTCATTATTACATTCTTTTCTTACTTTATTCTTTTAATTATTATTTTAATTATTACTTTTTTAACTTTATTACGCTTAATTTAAAGTATTTTACACTTTGTTTACGTCTCATTACGCTTTCGTTTCGTCTTCATTAAACGCGTAATTAATTAAGTAATCTCGCGTTAATTACGTTTAATCGCGAGTTAAGCTTTATATACGATGTTAAAAATGTATTTATTAACGCGACGTTATTTCTTTATAACAGTTATTAATCTCTTTCGTCTCTTTTTTATATTAACGAAAATAATACGTTAATATTAATTTACGCGAGTAAATTCATGAATAACGCGTTTCGTTTCGTTTCGAAATCGTTTAATGAATTAAATAATTTATAATAATTATCGTAACGTAAGTAAAATAAAACTTATTATAATATAATGATTTAAGTCGTAATGTTAAGCTTTACACGATTTATAAATACTTAACTCGCGTACGTACTCGCGTTTATTAATATAAATTATACACGAAAAATCTTCGCATTTTAAAAAGTAAAAGATTAACTTTATACTTAAATTAGTAAATGTATATATATTAATCGTAATTATTATTTCTTTATTAATTCATATAATTATTAAGATTATAATATGTTTATTATTACGAGTATATTAAAATTAACTAGAACTAAATCGAGCTTATTACGAGTAAAAGCTTTAACATATTTTAACATTTTTTAACATAGCTTTAACACGAACTAATTAATACTTTTATATATTACATCTTTTATATATTATAACATTTTCTTTTTAAGTTTAATACGAACTTTAAGTTTTTAAATATAAATATCGCTTCAGAAACTTTCTTTCTTCTGTATTCTTAAACTTCTAGTTATAATTATCTTTATAAATTAAACATTTTATTTAACTTATTTATTAATGATTAAATTTTAAACACGATTTTAATATTAGCTTAAGAATTCGTTAATTATACGATATTAATCTTTATATTTATTTAAAATACTCGTTTAATACGAAACGAGTTTAAAGAAATTTATTTATTTAATAGTTAACGAAATCGAAAGATAAAATAATACTCGAAAATTAATAAAATTAACAGAATTAAGCTTAAAGAGCTTAAATTGCTGTTAAATTGCTAAAGAATTTAACGCTCGTTTAGTACGTATCGTTTACTTAATTAATAATATTAACGATAAAGAATTTTCGTTAAATTATTAAAGAATTATAAAAATCTTTTCTTAATAAAATTAAAATTATTTTAAAATCGTTTCTATTTTAATAATATTACTGAGCATCGTTTTTCGCTTAGTAAATTTACTTATCTTTTAAAATTTATTTACTTAAAATTTTAAACAATCATTATTCTTCGATCGTTTTTATTAACATGACTTAATTAATGAGTTTAATTAATTTAAAAATCTCGAAGTCATTAATGATTTCTTTTAAAACTTATTCGTAACGAATTCTGTTATTTATTTTAAACTTTTTACTCGAGTTTTAAAATATTTACGATTTAATGTAATTCGAAAACGACGTATATCTGTATTTACTTTTATAGCTTTTAATAAACTCGATAACCTTAACTTATTTTAAAACATTAAAAATATTTAATAACTTTAAAGATGAATAGAAAAAGATTTAAATACATTTTTAAATGTTTTAAACGAGCTACGAGTTTAACGTCACTTAAATGTTAAAGTCTGCGATCATTTTAACGATTTTTTCGTTACTTTAATAAAGTTACAAAATAATTAAATAAAGAAAAAACTCAGTTAAAATAATAATTACATTAGTTTAAAGAAGTTACATCGTTAATTTCTAATTATTTCGATTTAATTAAACGCTTTTAAAAGCTTTTAAATTCATTTTTATTAATTAACGACATTAAATATTTTTAAAATAACTAATACGAAAAGATTTAAAATAAGCTAAAAATAAACGCAAATTATTACGAGAATGATCGTGCTTAACTAGTTTATATTTACTTTAAAATAATTAAAAAAACATTTAAGATAACTTTAACTTAAAGACAACGAGATTTAATGAATCTTTATACGATTATTAAGAATTTTCTTAACGAACTAGCTTAGTTATATAATAATTCGAATAAAGAAACGAACTTTTAAAAAGAATATAATAATTTTACAAAGAGAGTCATGAAGTTTAACGAGTTTTATTTAATTTTTTAGCGCTTGTTCTTATACTTAAAATATTAAAATAAATAAATAATAATTAATTTAAAAGACAAGATGACTTTTCGTCTTCGAGTCGCTCTGAGTAATTAAGTAATTTAATTAAACTTTTTAATTAAAATTAAAAATTATTTAATACGTTTAAATAATGAGTATCGAGTTATGAAAGAGCTTAAGAAAAAGAAATCAATTAAGATAAAGTTAACTAAACAAGTTATCTTCGTTAAGAATCTTTTTAAATCTTATTATTTAAAGAAATTAAACATATTAACGAATTTATTAAAATCGCGCGACGCGATTTTAACTAGCGCGAAAGAGACGAACATGTAGAACGAAAACTATTTCGTTTATTATAAACTTAATTATATCTTTAAAGAATGTTTGTAAAAAGTTTTAAGAATTAATACTTTAAATAACGAGAATGAGTTTAATCGCTTCGATTTTAATTTAAACTTCGACTTAAAAAACTAATTATTTCTTTAAAATTTATCGAAAAAATAAAGATAATATCTTTATGCAATAAAACGAAAATTCTTCAGAAAAATAATTACTTCGAAAAGCTCTTTTTAATTTACGCGTTTTTTATCTCGCAAGATTAGTCTTTTAATATTTAATCTTTAATAAACAGCGAGTTAACTATTTACATTTTAATATATACGAATTTAGTTACGAAAGTTTATAAAAAGCTCGATTTATAATCTATTTCGTTATTAAAAGAAAAGCTCATACGAGATTATGATGAAAAGCTAGTTAAGAAAATAATTACTCATAAAAATTTTTTTATTTTAATCATTAATATTAATACTAATTATAAACATTAAACATTATAAAATGATACTAGAAAAATCTTAAATGAATAAAAATGAAGTACTACTAAATATGAGTCGCGATATCATCGTTTCTTTTAGTTAATTACATTCGCTTATATTAGTATTATTAGTTTTATACGAATTAAAAACGATAAATTTAACGAACATTTTTAAAGCATTTAAAGTACTTTAACGTTCAGTTTCGATCTTAAAGAAAGAAGTCTGTTTAATTTATAATATAAACGCTGCTGCTTTTTAAATTCTGATCAGTTGCTTAAAGAAGAATTACATTAAGGTTTTTATTATATTAGTAAAAAATATTAATAAAGAGCTAATTTATAACACTCAGTATAATTTAAATTTAGTTAGTTTATTCTTAATGAACGAGACGACTTAAAATTTAAAAAACATTAAAGTTAAGCTATTCGCGAAATATTAAAATTTTCTAAACGTCTTCGATCGAGCTCAGGTTAATAAATTATTCTCGCATCGTTTTTATAATTATAAAATAAAGCTTATTAATGACGTCGTTTTATTTTAATATTAAGTTAATTAAATGTTTCTTTACAAGCTTTAAAAGATAACGAAATATTTAAAAGAAAATCTTTTTAAGAGTTTTATTACTCTTAGTAAAGCTTTTTATTTCTTATTAATTCTGTTCGCTTTAAAAGTAAATAAAGATTTATGATTTTGCGTGAATTATTAAAAGCTTAACGTCATCATTAAAAGAAATCATTACTCGTTATTTTTAATCGAGAAGATTATTAATAAAATTATAAGTTATAAATATTTAACTCGATTAAATATTATATTAGCGTTTAATAAACTTCGAATACATTTTAATAATAAAGATTATACGATTTTTATTATAGCTTTAAAAGCTTATAAATTACGAGTTCTTTTCTTCGAGCTTATTAATGATTCTGTCTCTTCTTAACAGTATATGAATAATGTTTTATGAAACTTTTTAAACGAATTTTATCAAATTTATTTAAATTATATTTTAATTTATAATAAAACTTAACGAAAATATAAATAACATGTTAAGATAATATTTAATTACTTACGAGAAATTAATTTATAAATAAATATTCGAAAATGTAAATTTAACGTTAAAGAAATAATCTTTTTAAAAGTTATCGTATTAAAACAGAGTCTTTAAATAAATCTCGTTAAGATAAAAGTTATAATTAATTAAGCTATTTTAATTAATTTAAAAGAGATTTAAAGCTTTGTAAAATTTATTAACTTTTATTAATAATTCATTAAGAATTTCTTAAAGCTAATTAAATTCTTCACTTAGCTTACTCGCAAAGACACATTCTTCGTATGAAATTAAATCTGTGTTTAAGCTTTTAAGAATTTAAAGAAATAAATTAACTTAATTCTCATATTACAATATTTCAATCTTAAACGTTAAATTATTTTAAAAATTAATGCGTTTAATTACGTTAAAGGCGATATTTTATCTTAGTATAATAACGAAAATATTCTTTATTTAATAATCTTTCATAGTAAAAGTATAATTTCTATTAAATAAAATTATTATATTTATAATAAGAAGTTACTAATTATTATTTAATGCTTTAAGCATTAAAGACTCGAGCTTAAATGCATTAAATTATTTATTCAGATGTTTATTAATCATTAAACATTAAAAATCTTTATGAAAAATAAACAGTTAACTTAACGTTAAGTTAATTATCTGAATATTTTATTAAAATTTAATTTTTAAATCATTTTTCGATTAAACAAGAATAATATTAAAGTTAATACGCTAACACGTATGTTTATAATTAATTCTTTCGAAATCGTTAAACGTATCGAGAATCGCTATTAAATTATTTTAATCTTAAATAAAATAAATATTTTAATAACTAAATTAAAAGCTAATCTTTATTAACGAGTATTAAACGTTAACAAAATTAATGAGCTGTGCATTAAATATTAACAAGCAATAAGCGATAATAAGCTTAAATTATATAATATTAAATTAAAGAATTATTAAATCGTTAACGAAGCTTTATTTAAAAAGAATTTACTGTAAGTTCTCGAAAATATGCATACGAAATTACTACAGAAAATTTACGATTAGTCGTTAACTTTTTACTTTAATAATTAAAGAATTATAAACTTAATTTAATAATTAAATAATTAATTAAATTATTAAGTTACGATTAAATAATACATTTAAAATTATCATGTTTATTAACGAAGTAAGACGCTTCGCGATAATATTAATAAACTTTATTAAACTTTTTTAATTTTATAAAAACGCTGAAAGAATATAATTATGAACTTCATTACGAGATTATCTTTATTTAAAAATTATAACGCGATTTGCATCATAATCTGTTATTTCATTAAGAAACGTTATTACGTATTTTATTATTAAGAAAATAATAAAATCTTAACTAAAGAAACGATTTAAATCATGTTATAAAACGTTTATAAACTTTATAATTTATTTAGTTTTATTATTTTTAATAAAGATTCTTAATTTATATTAACGATATAATAAAGTCTTTGTAAGCGATTAAGAATTAAAGCTAGTTTATTAATAATTTATTATCTTAAAATAAATGATTAATTAAAACGAGCTAATTAAAACGTTAAACGCGAGTTAAGAATTTATTATAATTACATACATAATGATTAAGCAAAATGACTTTTAATAATAAAATTTAGCGAAAATTTTAATAACTTCTTTTTATTTTAATAAGAATTTTCATTTACGAATAAGTTTCGATTTAAATACGACTAATTACGAAATAACTCGTGCACGCATTAAAGCTAAAAAGATCGACAACATTATTATTAAGATGAAAAAGCTTTTAATTTTTAATCGTTAATAGTTAAAAAAGACTAAGATAATTATTAAAGTACAGATTAATAAGCATCGTCGAGACGTAATCTATAAGATAAACGATTAAGTTTAATTATTCTCTTAAAACGTTAAAATAACTAAATCATGTAAGAATTTAAAAGATAAATAACTAGAATTTTATTAAATTACTGTTAATGTAAAAATCTTTTTTTAGCTTTATTTATTCGAAAGTATAAAGCTACTTTATTTAATCTTTAGTCTTAAGCTACTGCGTTTATATTTTCAGAATTCTTTATTAAATTAACATTTAAAATCATTACGATCATTAATCATTAAAAACGAAAAACGTTAAGAGATAAATAACATTTTAAATTATAAACGTTATCGAGATTAATTATAATATAAAGTTAAATAAACAGGCTTAAATTAAGATAACGAATAATATTATGTTAATAAAGAAGAATTTAAGAACTTTAAGAAGATTTTAATTAAAATTTATAAACTTTATTTAGATAAGTTACATTAAATTAAACAAACACGACGTTTTAAATTTAATTTAATTTCTTTTATTCATGCGAACATGAATATTTAAAAAGAAAAATAATGTTACGAGTATGTTAAAATCGATTAAAGCTAAATCGAGCTTATTACGAGTAAAAGCTTTAACAAATTTAACATTTTTTAATACAGCTTTAACACGAACTAATTAACACTTTTAAGTATTACATTTTTTATATGTTATAACATTTTCTTTTCGAGTTTAACACGAACTTTAAGTCTTTAAACATAAATATCGCTTTAAAAACTTTCTTTTTTCTGTATTCTTAAACTTTTAGTTATAATTATCTTTATAAATTAAACATTTTATTCAGCTCATTTATTAGTAATTAAATTTTAAGTACGGTTTTAACATTTATCTGTATTAAAAAACATATACATAAGTTTATACATCGTTTACTTCTTGTCTTTAAGTATAGATAAATGTGTTTATATGCATTTAAAAATACACATTAATCTTTATATTGTTTACTCGTTATTATTAAATATATATAAAAGTGTATAATTAAAAGATAAAAAGAAAAAGAAAAAAGAAAAAAGAAAAAAAAAATAACATTATATGTGATAAATAAGAATTATATAATTATTAAATGCGCGTCATAGTAATGATAATGTTAAATAAACATTAAGTACGCGTCTTCGTAATAATAGCGCGTTAGTAAGCATCGTAATAATAATAATTAAAATCGCAGTCTTATAAAATTTTATGAAAAGATTATAAACTACAGTTAGTTACAAGATAATATTACATTTAAAAGACTCTTTTTCTTTTATTAACTTAAAGAGATTTAAAAGATTTTTAATAAGCTTTAAAAAGCTGCGCTTAGCAGACGCGATTAATAAGTATTTTTACTTTAAAAGAATTAATATAACTTCTTTATATTAAAGATTAATACTTTAAAAGAAAAGACAGTTATAATAATAACAAGGGCTAGCTTAACGATAACGCTTAGTAAAGATAAGATTAAATGACTTATTAAATAATCTCGAGTCGTTTAATAAGCTAACGTTTCTTATAACGTATTAAGAATGATTTATTACGATTAAATAACGAAGTGTTAACGATGAAGTTATTAAGATTATTAAATAAGCTAAAGCTTATTTTCTTAATATTTTTTAACGATTAGTTTTATAATATTAATATTATAATAATTAAATATAATTATAATAAGTTTATTATGTCTTACGTCTTTTATATTTAAACGCGTTAACGAATAATTAGCGAAATTAATATTATAAATAAGTTAAGTAACGAATTAATATCTTTCGCTGTTTTAAGCGCGATTAATAACTTTAAAACTTACGAGCGAATTAAGTACTTTTAATAGCACGAGTAAATTTAATTATAATTAACATGTTAAGATTTTATATATAATAAATAATTAAAAGTTATATTTAATGTAATTTATTAAGCTTACTAGCTAATTAACTAATTAAGTGTATAAGTTATTAATAAAAGCTAACTTAAACATATATAAATGATTTAAAAAATAATTTAATAAAAGCTAATTTTATAATATATGTTATTAATAAAAGCTAACTTTAACGCGTGTAAATAATTTAAAAGATAATTTAAAAGATAATTTAATAAATAATTCAATAAATAGTTTAAAAGATGATTAAATAAATAATTTAATAAATAATTTAATAAATAGTTTAAAAGATGATTAAATAAATAATTTAATAAATAATTTAATAAATAGTTTAAAAGATGATTAAATAAATAATTTAATAAAAGTTAATTTTATAATATATTATTAAATATTTAACAAAAGTTCAGTCGTACATGTATAGCAATAATGATAAACGATATCGCTAGCATACAGCGTGTGTATTATGTATTTAGTATGTAGTAACTGAAGTATGTAAGAAGTACAGTTTGTAACGTACGAAGATACGAAGAAAACTTTACATTCGACACTAGTTTTAAAAGAAATAGCTAATTACGTCGTACGCTGTACGTCGTACGATGTAATGACTTTAATATTTAACACTTTCTCTGAGACAATATATCGTACGATAAAACGTAGCATATCTCTTTTTAAATTCATGATTTCTTTAGTTCACATATTCTCTGTTAATTAAATGCATTCGATGATTCTTTCGTTAAAAACTCAGTGAAAAAAGAATAAAATTAATGCTTCGAATACTGCTTAAAAGCACTTTCTTTCTTTCTAATCTTTT
>JAABUO010001992.1_pt1 | contig 25488 bp, 25 predicted proteins | sample 5559291 | NCBI WGS metagenome assembly JAABUO01 (sample SAMN10711878, study PRJNA513372) | rock metagenome | isolation source: Antarctica rocks | place: Antarctica: Victoria Land, Finger Mt sud
GCTCGACGCGATCGCCGGACAGCGTCTGGCGGATGATCTCGATGTACTCGCGGGTGCGGCCGAGTGGTGAGGTGAACGGCACCCCGTACCAGCCTTCGGACACCTGCGGGCCGGACAGTCCCAGACCGAGCAGCATCCGTCCGCCGGAGATCCGGTCGATGGTGGAGGCCGCCATCGCGGTGGTCGTGGGTTGCCTGGCAGGGATCTGCAGGATTCCCGCCCCCAGCTTGATCCTGGTGGTCTGCCCGGCGGCCATGCCGAGCATCGCGACCGCTTCTTGGCCGTAGCCTTCGGCGAACCACACCGAGTGCAGGCCCAACTGGTCGGCTTGACGGGTCAGTTCGAGCTGTTCGGCCGGGGTGAACCACGGCCAGTACATCAGGGAAACGCCGATCTGCACGGCGGACTCCTCACATTGTTGGGACACCGGCGGCTGAGCCCGCAGGGTCAGGTTGCGACGGAGTAGCCACCGTTGACGGGGTAGGTCTGCCCGGTGATCCACGACGCTGCATCCGAGCTCAAGAAGGCGATCATCTGAGCGGCGTCGTCCGGTTCGCCGAGACGGCGGATGGAGTAGCCCGCCAGCACCTGCTTGAGCTGTTTCGAGTCGCTGGTCACCTCGGCGACCGACGCGGTGTTCATCGACCCGAGCGCCACGCAGTTGACGGTCACCCCGTACCGCCCGACCGCTTTGGCCAACCCTCGGGAGAATCCCGCCGCGCCGGCCTTCGCGCCCCCGTACACGACGAGGTTGGCCTCACCGACCCTGCCGGCGTCGGAGATGACCGTGACGACGCGGCCCCACTGCTGCTGCACCATGTGGGACACGCAGGCACGGGTGACGTTGAGGACACCGAACAGGTTCGTCGACAGCCACGGAGTCCACTGCGCCGGGTCTGTCTCCCAGAAGGGCGGCTGGTCGAACAGGCTGCCCGCCGCTGCTCCGGCGTTGCCGGCGTTGTTGACCAGCACGTCGATGCGTCCGAACCGGGCCACCGCGAGTTCCACCATCTCGGCTACGTCGTCGTAATCGGACACGTCGCAGCGCAACGCGATCGCATCGCCGCCGGCGGCGTTGATCTGCTCGGTGACCGCCGCGGCCCGTTCCAGGTGATAGTCGTTGACCACCACCCGGGCGCCACGCCGAGCGCACAGGGCCGCCACACCCTGCCCGACGCCTTGGCCACCGCCGGTCACCAGCACGGTTCGACCGGTCAGGTCGCGAGCATCGCCCGCGTCGCGTTCGGCCGGGTGGGTGGGGATGTCGGCGGGAGTCGTGGTGACGTCAGTCATCGTGAGTCGTGTCCTTTCGGTGGTCAGCGTCCGGCGAATCGTGGTGCACGCTTGTCCGCGAATGCGGCTAATCCTTCGGCGAAGTCCGCGCTGTGCGTGTGCTCAGCGACCGCGTCCAGTTCGAGGCGCAGGGCCGCCTCGGTGGGTAGGGCCGCGCCAGCACACAGCAGCTGTTTCATCCGGGCTATGCCCAGCGGGCTCTTGGCGGCGATGCTGTCGACGAGTCGGTCGACCGTGGGCGCCAACTCGGCGTCATCCACCAGTTCGTTGACGAGGTCGGTGTGGACGAGCTCGGCGGCAGGAACGGTGACGCCGGTGAACATCATCTGCCGTGCCATGCCCGACCCGACCCGACCCGGCAGCCGCACCGACGCGCCGCCACCGGGGAGCAGCCCGTAGTTGGCGTGCGCGTCGCCGAACGCGGCAGAGCGTGCGGCCACGACGATGTCGCAGACGAGAACAAGTTCCAGTCCGCCGGCGACTGCGAGTCCCTGCACTGCCGCGATGACCGGTTTGCCGAATGTTTCGATGCGGGTCAGCAACTCACCCACCGCGGCGAGGAAGCCGGGCAAGCCATCGGCGAGCGACACTGCGGCCGGGGTCGAATCCTGCCTGGCGTCGCTGATGCGGGTCAGGTCGGCGCCGGCGCAGAACACGCGCCCGGCGGCGGCGATGACGACGGCGCGCACCTGCGGGTCGCGTTCGGCCTCGTCCAGGGCGGCGTGCAGTCCGGTCACGGTGTCGGAGGTGATGGCGTTCAACGCGAGCGGGCGATCCAGCGTCGCCCATAGTGCTGCGCGACTGTGGGAGACCCAAACCGCCTCGGACGCGTCCTTGACGGTTGCCCCGGTGGGCACGGCGCCGCTCACGGCGCCGTCACCGCTGCCGCCATCGCGACACCGTTCATCTCGCGTTCCAGGTCAGCGACGATCTGCGCCGCGGTTTGCACCGCACCGACCCCGGAAACCGAATGTCCCGCGCTCACAATGTCGGTCCACCGCTTCGGCCCGGTGCCGTCACCACGCCCGCCGTACACCGCGTCGGCGATCTCCGGGGTCACCTGCTCATCGAGCTTCTCGGGATCCAGCCCCGCGGCCGCAACGGTCGGCCGTAGGAAGTTGGCGGGCAGGCCGGTGAATGAGCGGGTGAGCAGCACGTCGTCAAGGGAGCAGTCGATTAGCTGGCGTCGGTAGTGATCGGAAGCCGAGCTTTCCTGGGCCGCGATGAACTTCGTACCGATGTAGCCGAGGTCGGCACCGAGTTCGAGCGCGGCGCGCAGGGCCACACCGTCGGACAGCCCGCCGGCCAGGACCACAGGACCGTCGAAGAACTCGCGCACCGCCCGGACGAACGCGAAGGGGTTGAGCCAACCGGTCTGACCACCGGAGCCGGCGCTCAGCAGAACCAGCCCGTCGGCGCCGGCCTGCACCGCTTTGCGAGCGTGCTGCAGCGTCGCCACGTCGCTGAGTACCAGCGTGCCGACATCGTGCAACGCGTCAAGCACAGGTGCGGGTGAGCCGACACTGGTGATGACGACCTCAACTCGGTGATCGACCACGCACGGCAGGTACTCGCCGATGATGTCCGGGCGCATCACCAGGTTGACGCAGTGGGGCGCGACCGGTTGGGAAGCGGTGCTCGCCGCCGCGTCCATGCGACCCAGCCACCCGTCGAGGTTGGCTGCAGTACGGGCGTTCATGGCGGGGAACGCAGCCATCGCACCCGCCTGGCATACCGCGATGACGAGCTCCGGTCCGGAGACGCGCAGCATCGGCGCGACGATCACCGGAACGCGTAACCGGTCGACGATCCCCGCCGGCAGCCGCGTCTTGTTCCATGAGGTCATGCGCCCCACCTCCTCGTCGTCCTGGAGCTTGCCAAATACTAATCCGTAAGTCAACATTGGTCTACCACCAACACCGGGAGACGACGTGGCCTCTGCGACTACCAGCCCGAGCTACTTGCGCATCGTGATCGAGGCGCTGACGCGCTACCCGAACCGGATAGCGCTCGTGGCCGGTGATCGACGGCTGACCTACGCCCAGTCCGCCGACTTGGTGAGCCGCCTTCAGCAGGTGCTCTACGACAGGGGCGTACGGGACGGGGCGACGATGGTCGCGCTAAGCCCCAACGCTCCCGAGGTCTACCTCGCTCAGGTCGCCGCCGGCCTGAACGGCGCCTGTTACACGGGGTTGCACGCGATGGGCTCGGTCGAGGATCACGCTGCCTTGTGCGACGACGCGGCCGCCACCGTGCTGCTCGTCCACCCGACCTACGCCGCGACCGCAGCGGCGATCGCCGCGCAGGCGCCCTCACTGCAGACTGTGCTCACACTGGGTCCCGCCGACCACGGCGAGGATCTGCTCGCTCTCGCCGACCTGAAGTCCAGCGCGCCGCTACGCGCCCCCCTCGCCTCACCGCAGGACGCCGTGTGGATGCCCTACACCGGCGGCACCACCGGCCGCGCGAAGGGCGTCATCCACACCCACCAATCCATGATCCAGGGCCTGCTCGGCATCTCGGCCGCCTGGCAGCTGCCCGACACGCCGCGCTACCTCGCCTGCGCGCCGATCACCCACGCCTCGGTCCTGCCGGTGCTCCCGACCCTGGCTCGGGGCGGCACCGTCACCCTGATGAGCAAGTTCGACCCCGGCGTGTGGCGCGACACCATCGTCCGCGAACGGATCAACTACGGGTTCATTGTTCCCACCATGCTCTACGCCCTGCTGGACATGGCCGACGGCCACCGGCTCGACGAGCTGACCAGCCTGGAGACCATCGTCTACGGCTCCGCCCCGATGTCCGCAACGCGCCTGACCGAAGCCCTGGACGTGTTCGGGCCGATCCTCGCGCAGGGCTACGGCCAGACCGAGACGCTCGGACTCGGCACCGTGCTCCGCAAGGACGAGCACGACCCGGTCAACCGCCCCGATCTACTGACCTCCTGCGGACGGCCGATACCGGGAACCCAGATCGAACTGCTCGACGACCTCGGCCACCCGGTCGACGACGGGACCGTCGGCGAACTATGCATGCAGGCCGGCTTCGTCATGCAGGGATATTGGAATCAGCCCGACCTCACCGACGAGACGTTGCGTGACGGTTGGCTCCACACCGGGGACCTCGCCGTCCGCGACGAGCAGGGACACCTGCACCTCGTCGACCGACAGAAAGACCTCATCATCTCCGGAGCCTTCAACATCTACCCCCGAGAGATCGAGGAAGTACTCGCCGCCCAACCCGATGTCTCGGCCGTCGCCGTCATCGGCGTCCCCGACGAAAAATGGGGTGAAGCAGTCACCGCCATCATCGTCCCACGCCCCGGCGCCGTCCTCGACACCGAACAGCTACGCCTCACCGTGCGCGAACGGAAAGGCCCACACCAAGCACCGAAGCAAATTCATCTGGTCGAAAGCCTCCCCACCACCCCAGTGGGCAAAATCGACAAACGAGCCCTCCGAGCAACGTACTGGACCGGTCGAGGACGCGCGGTCAACTAACAAAAGGGCTCACCCGGAACCACGGAGAACCGACAACGGAGGCAGGATGGCCCTGAAGTTCGGATACAAGGCGTCCAATGAGCAGTTCGCTCCCCGGGAGTTGCTGCGGTATGGCGTGCTGGCCGAGGAGTGCGGGTTCGATTCCGTGTTCGTGTCCGATCATCTGCAGCCCTGGCGGCACGACGGGGGGCATGCGCCGTTCGCGTTGAGCTGGCTGGGCGCCCTGGGCGCGTCGACGCAGCAGATCGTGATGGGGACGTCGGTGTTGACGCCGACGTTCCGGTATCACCCGGCGATCGTGGCGCAGGCGTTCGCGACCCTGGGGTGCCTGTTCCCGGATCGGGTGGTGCTGGGCATGGGGACCGGGGAGTCAATGAACGAGGTGCCTCTCGGGCTCGTATGGCCCGAGGGCAAGGAGCGGTTCTCCCGGTTCCGGGAGGCCGTCGCCCTGATCAAGCGGTTGTGGTCGGAGGAGCGGGTCAGCTTCGAGGGCGCGTACTACCGCACCGAGAAGGCGACGATCTATGACCGGCCCGAGCAGCCGGTGCCGATCTACCTGGCCGGTTCCGGCCCGGCCGCGACCCGGTATGCCGGTCGGGTCGGGGACGGCTACATCACCACCTCGGGCAAGGGTGCCGCCCTGTACACGGACACGCTGCTGCCCGCGGTGACCGAGGGCGCCAGCAAAGCCGGGCGGGCCGTGTCGGAGCTGGACCTGACGATGGAGGTGAAGGTGTCCTTCGATCACGACCGGGACGCCGCGATGAACGCGACCCGGTTCTGGGGCGCGCTCGGGCTGAGCGCGGAGCAGAAGTCCGGGGTGGAGGACCCGGTGCAGATGCAGCGCCTGGCCGACGAATTGTCCGTGGAGCAGACCGCGCAGCGGTTCATCGTCTCCATCGACCCCGACGAGCACGTCGAAAAGATCAAGACCTACCTGGATCTCGGGTTCACCCACCTGGTCTTCCACGCCCCCGGCCCGGACCAGGAGAAGTTCCTCCGCCTGTACGGGGCGGAAGTACTCCCGAGACTGCGCGCGCTATGAGCATGCTGGATCAAGGTTTCGTGGCCGGTGGTCGGTGTGAGCGGCGCCAACTGAGCGCGCGGCGCGAAAACGTGATCGAGACGGCGCGGCGATGAGCACCAACGGAAGACGGCGGGTGTTGCGGCGGACCCGGGACGGCGTGTCTCTTGGTCGCGTCGAGGCGGAAACCTTGCTGTCCGCACGGGGCGACGACCTGATCGACCTATGTGCGGCGGCGCCCCGGGTCCGTGACTCGGGGTTGGCCGCCGCCGAACGCCCGGCCGTGCTCAGCTACTCGCACACGGTGTTCATCCCGCTGACCCGGCTGTGCCGCGACCGCTGCCGCCTACTGCACGTTCGCGACCACACCCCACCGGGTGATGCCGCTGTACCTGTCCCCGGACGTGGTGCTCGCCACCGCCGAGCAGGGCGCGGCCATGGGCTGCAAGGAAGCGCCGTTCATCCTTGGCGGCCGGCCCGAGGACCGATGGCCCCCCAAAAACGCGGACGCTGTCGACGCTGACCACCCGGCTGGCTCCGCCGGCACACCCGAACGCCCGTCTCAGCAGCCTCCCAGGGCCGTCCCATCAATTTACGCAGCGTTCCATCAGGAGGATGACCGGTGAACCGTTCGCCCCGTGACCGCACCTGGCTCGTCGCATTGGCTGCGGCTGCTTGGGGGCTGGACGGTTTGTTGCGTCAGCCGTTGGCCACCGCGCTGGACCCGGCGACGGTGGTGCTGTGGGAACACCTGATCGCGGTGGTTGCGGTGCTGTGGTTCGTGCCGCGCGCCATCCGGGTTTACCTGCGGTGCACCCTGCGTGATCAGGTGGCTATCGCGGTGATCGGCATCGGCTCCTCGGCGCTGGCCACCGCCTTGTTCACTGAGGCATTCGCGGTGTCGGCCCAGACTGGGGACTTCGTGACACCGCTGGTTCTGCAGAAGTTGCAGCCGCTGTTTGCGGTGGCGCTGGCGGTGTTTCTGCTGCGTGAACGGTTACGGGCCGGCTTTGCTTTCTATGCGCTGCCGGCTTTGATCGGTGCCTGGTTGCTCGCATTCGCCGAGCCGTTCTCGGTGCAGGTCTCGGCGCTGAAGGTGGCGCTGCTGGCGGTCGGTGCCGCGGTGTTGTGGGCGGCTGGAACGGTGTTGGGTCGGATGGTCAGCGCTGCGGTCGGCCCGCGTGATCTGACCGTGCTCCGATACAGCTGGGGCCTGCCGGCTGCCGCGGTGATCACATGGCAGACGCATGCGGCGTTCACTCCGGGCTGGCACAACGTGTGGGGCCTGGTGTTGCTTGCGTTGATCCCTGGCCTGGCCGCGCTGTCGCTGTACTACGTGGGTTTGCGGGCCACCGCGGCGTCGCGAGCCACGTTCGCCGAGCTGGCCTTTCCGGGTACCGCTGCGATCGTGGGCGTGCTGTTCCTGAACTCGCACCTGTCCACAACCCAGTGGCTCGGCTTCGCCATCGTGGTCGTATCGGTCACGGGGCTCGGCTGGCACGAACGCACACGCCAGCCGGCCGTAGCCGAACAGCGAACCGGCGACGACGCCCTCGCACTGACCCCGCGGTCAGCGAAGACCGTGTGACCGGTCCACTGGGTGCTGGTCGGTGGTGGGGGAGGTCAGGGGGTCGCAGGTCATGAAGGTGCGCACCGGGCACCCGAGCACGCCGCAGCTGCGGCGTGCTCAGCTGTCGTCGTGGACGCGGTACCCGGGAATGCCGGGGGCCTCGGCGGAGGCCCACTACGAGCTGCTGTGCGAGCAGCACCGATCGCGGGCCAGGGACCGGTTGCCTGGAGTTCCGCGACGACGTGGTCCGTGTCGTGCGTGGTCGTGAGACCGGTCAGCATCTGCGGCGAATCGCTGGTGACTTCGGGATCAGCGAGTCGTGTCTGACGAACTGGCTGAAGGTGGCCGACGTCGAGGACGGCGCGAAGCCCGGCGTCAGCAGGGTCGAGGCGGTCGAGACCCGGGAGCTGCGCAAGCGGGTCCGGTTGCTCGAGCAGGAGAACGAGGTCCTGTGCCGGGCCGCGGCCTATCTGTCGCAGGCGAACCTGCCGGGAAAACGAGCTAGGGCGAGCTTCGCGGGGGCCTGCGGGGTAGGCCTGCTGGCGTTGCTGACCTACCTGGCGGTGGAGATCTTGGTTCCGCTCCAGGTTGCCGAGCTCAACGGGATCGGCGTGTTCGCGACCGGGCTTGTTCTTCTTCCCGGTGCGCTGATCACCGTGGCCATATCTCGAGCGGCGGGGCACTGGTCCGACCGACGCGGTGATCGGCGAGTCGCGGTCGTGGGCGCGGCAGTCATGGCGGTTGCTGCGGGTGGCCTGTCGACCGTGGCCGGGTCGGGTCCGGTTCTGGTCGGAGCCGGGATGCTGGTACTGGGGCTCGGTTTCGCGCTCGTCGTGGTCTCGGCGGTGAACGCAGCGGCTCGCGCACTACCCCAGCCCGGATGGGGGTCGGCCTGGGCATCTACCAGAGCGCCTTCTACGTAGGCGGAGCACTGGGGGCACTGTTGTGTGGTGGTTGCTCACCTGGCGCCGCCGCGCCCGACCTACGGTGATGTACGCGGTAGCCGCGCACGCTCCCCGTGCCACCGTCCATGCGTACGCACGCCACGAGAACTGCGAGCTTTCCTGCTCACCGCGAGAACCGCGCCGCCGCCAACTGACCCCGGAGCCGTCCGGTAGGCCGATCCTCATCTGACACAGCACAGAATCGGCAGCATCCGGAGTCTCGGGGCGCGCCGCCACCGAGCAGTCACGTTTTCTTGGCACTTACGTGCATGTCAGCAACTCGCGTCAGAAGCGTTCGTCCGTTATGCCCGACTGTCAAATTGGCACGATTTTCCGACCCCGCCAACTTGCCGACTCACTTGACGTCAAGGAACCGATCGGAACCCGCCACCACTGGCTTAGTTGGAGGAATCCTCCCACTGGGCCAGTGCTTTGCGACCGTGATCAGGTAGCGAGTTGGTCCCGAAGTTGTGTGAACACCTGGAGCAACGTCCGCGGAACGGACGACATTGCCAGGTTCAGGAGATTCTCAATCGGAACGGCCTCCGGGCTACTGGCGACCGAGATGTGTTTGTACCAACGGTCAGGCTCATAGCGCGCCAGCATCGACAGGGCAAACAGCACCGACCACGGGTCCCCGCCGACGCTCGCCGCCTCGTGGTCGGGCCATGCCCACGCTGCTGTTCCAGAGAGTGCGCGACGTCGAGGGCGCGGTCGTGGAGGCGGGCCGCGTCCTCGTGCACCCGGCGGACGTCGGCCAGCACTGTCCGCAGGCCGGCGATGAGGTCGTGGGCGGCCTCGTCGTCAACCTGCCGGGACAACAGCACCGCGATCCAGGACTCGGTGACCGAGTCGTCGCTGCGCGGGCTGTCACAAAACTGCAGCAGGTTGCCGGTTGCGTCCCGGCGGACCAGCACCACCGGGTGGACGACGTGGTCCAGGCCGACCTTCTGACGGACCACCTCGGCCGTGACCGAGTCGACCAGGAAAGGCATGTCGTCGGTGACCACCCGCAGCACCGCCGGGCCGTCGACGGGGCGGTCGACGGCCACGACCTCGGCGCCCCGTGGTCGGACGGCGGCCAGGCGCAAATGCTCCAGAGCCAGCCGGGCCAGCTCCTCCGGGTCGCGCCCGACCACCTCGGCGACCGACTCGCCCCAGAAGTAGCGGTGCACCACCCCTACGAGGTCGCGCTCGGACAATTCGCCGGGGAGGTCGACGACCTCGTCAGCCACCAACGCCTCGCCGACACGAGCGAGCAACTGCTGCTTCTGAGTGCCCGCCACCTCGAGTGCGGCCAGGTCGACAGGACAGGGACGGCCGATGTCCCTGATGTGCCCCGGGCGGCGCTGGTCACCGGGTCACCATGGTCCAAGCTCACGGATGGTTCCTCTCGACGTCGACAGAGCTCGGCCGGGAACCGGCCAGCCGGAAGGGGAGACGTTGGGCACGAGGCCCCTGATGCGGATCAGCTGCCTGGCGATCAGTGCGGGGGCTGCTCGACCAGGTGCGTGAGCACCTCTGTCAGGGCGGTCGCCCCCGCCACGGCGTCGGCGTCCTCCACATGCTCTTCCGGCGAATGCGAGATGCCTGTGGGGTTGCGGACGAACAACATGGCGGTACGCGTGTGTCCGGCCAGGATGCCTGCGTCGTGCCCGGCCCCGGTCGGGATGACCGGTGGGCCGCCCAGGACCGCCGTGAGGTCTGCGGTCAGTCCCCCGTCGAAGTGTGTGGTGGGACTCATCGACTCCTCACGCAGCTCGGCCCGGCATCCCTCCGCAGCGGCGATCTCCCGCGCTGCAGTCCAGATGTCGGTGACAAGGGCAGCGGTGGCGGCGTCTTCCTCGTGACGTGCGTCCAGCCACAGGTCGACCCGTGAGGCGATGACGTTGGTTCCCCCGGGCACGGGTGTGATCCGCCCCACGGTGGCGCGGGCGCCCGGCACGTTGCGGGCGAGCTTGCGCACGGCGGTCACGACGCCGGCAGCGGCCACCACGGGATCAGCCCGGTCGTCCATGAGCGTGGTGCCGGCGTGGTTGCCCTGCCCGAACAGCTGGAGGCGCCAGCGGCCGTGGCCGAGCATCGCTGATCCGACGGCGACTGGACTGGAGAGGTCAATCAGCCCACGACCTTGCTCGACGTGCAGTTCGACGAAGTCACCGATGCGGGCCAGTGCCTGGTCATCACGCCCCAGACGGACTGGGTCCAGGCCGTTGCGCTTGGAGACGTCGGCCAGTGTGTTGCCCTCGGCATCGACGAGGTCCAGGGCGCGCTTGGGGGACAGCGATCCGGTGAGCAGGCGAGATCCCAGGCAGGCCATGCCGAACCTGGAGCCCTCCTCCTCCGGGAAGACCACCACGGCCAGCGGACGGCGCACCTCGACATCACGGCCCTGCAGCTGATCGACGGCGGCAAGGGCTGAGGCGACCCCCAGCGGCCCGTCGAAGGCGCCACCTCCAGGAACGGAGTCGAGATGGCTGCCGGTGACGACGGCGCCTTCGAGTGGCTGCCCGGCCGGGTTCCACCAGGCCCACATGATGCCGTTGCGGTCGGTTTCGACATCCAACCGACGTCGGCCGGCCTCGTGCAGGAACCATTCGCGGAGCTCCGTCTCAGCCGGCGAGTGGACCGGCCGGCTGTAGCCCCCGCGAACTGGGTCCCGACCCACGTCGGCCAAGGTGGCCATCAGTGAGTTAACGCTGGTGGCCGACCCCGGTCGTTGGCTGGCCGTCGCGGCCGGGCTCTCAGACACGAGTGGCCTCCTGATCAGAGAGTCCACCCGAGAACGCCGCGACAGTGAACCGGTCTGGGGCCACCCCCCCAGTGGCCACCTCGGCAGCGAGTTCGCCGATGAGAGGCGCGAACTTGGCGCCGTGGCCCGAGCACGGAGACAGCAGGGTGAGTCCGTCTGTGCGATCCAGGAGGAAGTCCTCGTTCGGGGTGGAGGTGAACAGACAGGTCGTCTCCGCGTACGGCTGCGGCTCAAGTCCGGGTAGGTACCTCGTGACGTAGTCGATGATCCGATGCCTGTTGGCGTTGTCGCTCATCCCGGTCTGTTCCCGCGCAGAGGAGAGAACCCGGCCTGCTGCGAACTCCGCCAGCTTCTGTCCCCGGTGGCCCGCGTCGCGGCCCCCGGGCAGGCTGTAGGTCTGGATGTCTTCCCGTTTGTGGATGAACGTCGGGAACTCCGGCGGGAGACCTGGCCCGGACGTCCCGTCTCCGGGTAGAGCCCGGTAGGGGAAGTGGTAGGCCTGCTCCTCGGTCACGACGAACCGAGGGAGCCGGTCGAGGAAGCCCGCTGGCACGTCCAGCTCGGCCAGGAGCGCCGGCAGCCATCCGCCTGCAGCCACGATGACGTTCTCGGCATCCAGGTGTTGCCCCTCCGCGCTGGTGAGCCGGTACCCCCTTGCCGTCCGTTGGACCGACGACACCTCCCAGGCGGTAAGCAGATACGCACCGTTCTGCTGAGCCAGCTGCACCTGCGTCAGCACCGTGGTCTCGGCGTCGATGACGCCGGCGTCGGGGTGCCAGAGCACCTCTGTGTCGAAGGCGATCTGCGGCCAACGATCCCTGGCCTCTTGCTGGCTGAGGAGCTCATGGGTGACGCCGGCAGATTCCAGTACCTGCGCGAGCTGTGCCGGATTACGGGCAGCTCCGAAGTCGACGGCTCCCGCAGGGCTGATCAACCGGCGGCCGCTGAGCCGTTCCAACTCATCGAAACCAGACCGAGCCCGGATGACCAGATCGGTGTAGAAGCGATCGGGGTAGGCGTACCGGAAGATCCGCGCGGAGCCATGCGAACTGCCCTCGTGTCCGGCCGGTTCGCGACGTTCCACCACTGTCACCTCCAGCCCGCGCCGAGCCAGTGCCAGAGCAGTGGCGGAGCCGGCCAGGCCGGCCCCGACGACGACATAGCGCGAGCTCTCCATGGTGCTTCTCCTCGTGGGTGGCTGCGAGCGGCGTGCAGGACGGGTCGGTTCAGCTCTCGCGCACCTGTACGAGAGCGATCAGTGGAGGGAACCCCGGCGGGAGGCCGGCGTGGTCAGTGACGACGCCCTGGTGCACGAAAGGAGTCTCGGTGGCCCACAGGACGGTGTCTCCCACTGCGTAGGCAGCCGAGCCCTCCAGCGCGATCATGGCCGCGATGCCACCGGTGTCCCACTCGGCCTGGAGCTCACGGCTCAGCGGAAGGGATGCGATGGTGAGGTCACCGTCCACGACGTCGCGACGCGTCATGAGGTTCACTGCCCTGCCGCATCCGGCGACCATCTCGACGTCGCCTTCACCTGGGAAGCGCGACACCTGTGCGGCCGTCACGTCCCGTTCGACGCCGTCGATCCGCAGCCGAGCCGGCCCGTCGCCCACAAAAAGGAAGGAGCGGTCCATGCCTGGGAACCGGGAGAATCGGGCTGGCGCTGTCACGTCCGCCAGGCTCAAGGTCCACCGCAGAGCGGAAGGGCCGTGCAGGGGGGATCCGCTCGCGGTGACAAGGCGACGCGTCACCCCGCCCCCGTTGCGCCAGGGACTGGCACTGACGGCCTCGACCCGCAGCAGCCGTACGATTTCCGACTGCTGTGCTCGGGCGGTGGCAGTCACTTTGCGCTGCTGCCGGTGGTGGCCGACGTGGCCAGGACCGCCTCGACCACGCGGTGAGCCTCGGTGAGAGCGCCGTGTGTGCCGGCGGTCTCGGAGGTCCAGTCACCAGCGAAGTGCACGCCTCCCACTGCGCGGCGCAGTTCTTCCACGGCCTTGGCCCGTTCCGGGCTCAGCACTGCGAAGCAGTGCTCCCAGGTCTGGACGTGGACTCCACGGATGCGCCCGCGCAGTCGTGGGGCGACCGTGAGGAAGTCCTCGATCCACGCGTCGCGGGCGGAGGAGTGCTCGGCCAGGTCGGTGGCCAGGTCGGGCCGGTAGCCTGCGGAATTTCCGTAGCAGACGTAGTGCACGATCTCCTGACCAGGTGGCTGCGGCCGGAACGACTGTGGCCCGGGGACCGGGTTGATGATGCAGTCGAAGGCGGAGCCGACGGTCGTCACGAAGGCCCAGTCACGGTGCTCCTCGAGTCCCGACACGTCCGCCGCCACCACCATCGTGGTGCTCCCGGGCGTCCGTGCCGTCGCCAGCGCAGCACGTTTCTCGGCAGGTAGTTCCGGTAGCAGGCCCGGGACGAGGGGAGCGGGAACGGCCAGGACCACCTGTCGGGCGAGGAAGACGTCCGCGCCGTCCGGGCCCTCGGCCGTAACGGCGTACGTCCCGTCGTCCTCCTGTTGCACCTCGTGAACGCGGGTGGCGACTCGGAGCGTGCCCACTGGCAACCGCTCGGCCATGCCGGTGCTGAGCGCCTGCATGCCCCCGACGAGGAGCAGGCGGTTGTTCTGCTCGAGAGCGGGATAGCTAGCGAAGTAGCGCAACGCGTACTGCGCGTTGAGGTCCTCCGGGCGTCCGACGGACCCGCCGCGAACTGCCGTCTCGAGTACCGTGCGTGCGCCGTCGGGCAGCGCGCGGAGACGATCGGCGACCGTCTGTTCTGCCAGTGAGGAGCTCTCGCTCCCCAGGCTGCCACCGGAGGTGTACACCCGGTAGTCGGCGATTGCGTCCTGCAAGGCAGTCAGTAGCGCATCTGCGTCATCGGCTCCCAGGGGCAGTCCGGCCACCACCGTCGCGGGGTCGGCGCCGACCGCGGTGACACCGTCCATTGCGATGCCGTAGGTCTCCGGTCGGAAGGGAACCGTCGGGAGGTCGAGCTCGGTCGCGAGGTGCTCGCTGGGGGTGCCGCGGTAGACGAACAACGCCCCTGTGTTGGCCCGTCCTCCGGGCAGGACGACGCTGCGCGTACGACCACCCACCTCACCGGTGGCTTCCAGGAGCACGACATCCAGGCCGCTGTCACGCAGTTGGTAAGCCACTGCAGTGCCTGCCGGTCCGGCGCCGACGACCAGGACGTCATGGGTGGTCATTCGTGGATTTCCTTCTGGGCGGAGGCCGACAGGCGCAGCTGGGCTGCCACGGTGGCCGGCAGCCGGATCTCTGGGTGCTCGATCAGGAGGTCACGGCCCGGCATGTGGACGCCGAGTGTGCTCAACCTGTCGAGGTGCTCGGTGGCGCGAGTCAGAAATGCCGGGTGGAAGGCGGTGGGGTCGATGACCAGGACAAGCATGCCGACATCGGGCGACTGCGAGCCCCGCTCGAAGGGGGCCGCATCCAGCGACCAACTGCCACCAGCCATCGATGCCAGGAGTTCGACCAGCAGCGCGATGTTGCCGCCCTTATAGCCGCCGAAGGGCAGCAACACACCCTGCAGCGCTTCGTCGGCGTTCACTGTCGGGGTGCCGCTGCTGTCGAGGGCCCAGCCCTCCGGGATGGCCTCTCCTCGCTGTACCGCATCCCGGACGCGCACCCAAGCAACAGCGCTCGATGCCTGGTCGATGGTGAGAGGGGATCGCCCAACCTGCGGGACGGAGAAGGCCAGCGGATTGGTGCCGAACACCCGTGGGCCACCTGGAGCAGCAGCCATGAGAGCCGGCGACGTGGCCATCGCCAAGGCGACCAGGCCGGTCTCTGCCAAACGATGAGTATACCAACCCAGGCCGCCGCAGGTGAAGGCGGCTCGCTGGCCGAAGCAGGCCACCCCGTGCTCACGGGCAGCGCTCACGAGCGACGGGAAGGCCTTCTCGAAGCCAGTGTGCGGAATGCCGCCACGGGCGTCAACGACTAGGGTCGCGGACCCGGTGCGGTGCAGCTGAGGATGGGCTCGACCGTCGAGGCGACCCTCTCGGAGGGCATCAACGTGGTCGAGCAGGTGACTGATCCCCACAGCCGGTACACCCCGGTCCTGGGAGAACAGTGCGGCCGCGGTGAGCAGTCGGGCCACACGCTCCCCGGCTCCTGCGGCGGCGAGCGCGTCGCGGGACAGGGCAGCGACCTCGTCGCGTTTCATCATCATCGGCAACGCGCTCGCCGCGTCGTCGTCAGCAGGAACGGGCACCAGCGCCACCTCCCTCGTGGAATCGGTTCACTGCTCACGGCCGAACGGCGGGGGGCCTGTGACGAACGGGGTCCACCCGGCACAGGTCACCCCATTCGTCACAGCCCGAAGGGTCCGGCCGGACGGTGCTCGGACATGTAGGGGTAGGTCCACTCCAACGCCGGGTTGAGGTTCTCCTTGACGAACCTGGCGTTGACCCACCGCAGCAGAGCAGCCGGTGATCCGGTCTTGTCGTTCGTGCCCGACGCGCGGCCGCCACCGAAGGCCTGTCGCCCGATCAGGGCCCCCGTGGGCTTGTCGTTGATGTAGGTCATCCCAGCAGCGTCGCGGAGGACGTCGAGCGCTTCGACCAGTGCTGTCCGCTCGGCCGCCCAGACCGAGGCCGTGAGGGCGTACTTGCTCGTCTGGTCAGCAAGCTTGAGCACATCAGTCCAGGCAGTGGGCTGAGCATCGTCATAGACATGGACCGCCAGGAAGGGCCCGAACAGCTCGTCGGTCATCGAGAAGGCGTGCGGATCGGTGATCTCGAAGATCGTGGGTTCGACGAACCACCCGATGCTCGAGTCGGTCCCACCGCCCACGACGAGCCGGTGGGTGTCCAGGGCGTTGGCCCGCTCGATGGCATCGCGGAGCCGTTGGAAGGCCCGCTCGTCGATGACCGCACCGATGAAGGTGTCGTGGCTGCGGATGTCTCCGAGCTTGAGGGAGCCGACCGTGGCCACCAAGCGCTCCCGCAGGGCCGCCCAGGCGCTGCGCGGCACGTAGGCGCGCGAGGCCGCCGAGCACTTCTGCCCCTGGTACTCGAACGAACTGCGCACCAGGGCGACGAAGACTGCGTCCATGTCCGCCGAGGGATGCACCACGATCGCGTTCTTGCCCCCGGTCTCGCCCACCAGACGCGGGTAGGAGCGGTAGTGGTCCAGGTTGCCGGCCACGGTTCGGTACAGGGAGTTGAACACCGCGGTCGAACCGGTAAAGTTCAGGCCCGCGAAGTGCTCGCTGGCCACCGCCTCTCGCGCGATGAGCTCACCACTTCCGTGGACCAAGTTGATCACTCCCTGAGGAAGCCCGGCCTCCTGGAAGATGCGCATGACGACCTGCGCGCTTAGCGCCGCCTTCTCCGCCGGCTTCCACACCACCACGTTGCCCACCATCGCTGGGGTCGCGGGGAGGTTCCCGCTGATCGCGATGAAATTGAAAGGGGTAATGGCCAGCACGAAGCCCTCGAGGGGCTTTTGGTCGAGGTAGTTCCACTCCCCAGCCACCGAGTCCGGCTGAGTGTCGTTGATCAGCCGCACGAACGAGGCGTTGTAGCGGAAGAAGTCCGCCAGTTCGCAGACGTCGATCTCGGCCTGGTGGTAGGTCTTGGACTGTCCCAGCATCGTCGTCGCGGTGAGCTCGAGCCGGTACTTCCCGGTCACCAGTTCTGCGGCCCTGGTGAAGATGGCCGCGCGATCCCACCAAGCCATACGCGACCACTGATCCCGCGCCTCCAGCGCAGCCTCGATCGCCAGCTGCACGTGCTTGGGCTCGGCGACTGCCAGGGCCCCCAGGACGCGGCTGTGCTCGTGCGGAGCGACCACGGGGGTTGTCGCATCGGTGCGGTATGCCTCACCGCCGATTACATGGTGCAGGTCGGCCACCTGGGTTCCGACGCGATCCAGCTCGACCTGCAGCGCCCGGTCCTCAGACGAACCCGGCACCCAGTCGATGGTGGGCTCGTTGACCGGGGCCGGCACGCGTGGGATGCCCGTGATGGCGTTGCGGGATGACATGGCGCTCCTCAAGCTGAACAAACGTCCCTCGCAAGGGTTGCCAGACTGACGTTGGACTGAAATTGCAACCCAGTGTTGCGTAGACTTCGGGAGGTGTCAACAGCCACAGGAGGAATCAGGATGAGGCCGGATTCGGGAGTGCTCGAGCCTGCCGCAGTGCCCGAGCGACTGGTCGACCAGGCCTACCGTCGGCTTCGCGATGCCATCGTGTCGGTGCAGCTACAGCCGGGGGCGCCCCTGGACGAGCGGGGACTGAGCAGCTCGCTCGGGCTCGGCCTGACTCCCGTCCGGGACGCTCTCAAGCGCCTCACGCTGGAACGCCTCGCCGTCACCTATCCCCGGCGGGGAACCTTCGTCACGGAGATCAACATTGCCGACGAGACACTGTTGACCGAGGTGCGGGTGGAGCTGGAGGGCTTGGCTGCGACCCTCGCTGCCGAGCGGGCCACCCCCGCAGAGAGCGCCGCGATGGAGAGAATGCTCATCAACCTTGAGCGGCCTGGCACCAGTGTGGCCGAACACGTGGCGCTGGACGCCCGTGTCCACCGCGCCATCTACAGCGCTGCTCGCAACCCCTTCCTGCAGACCGCCCTCAATCAGTACGCCAACCTGGCGATGCGCATCTGGAACTTCGGACTGCGGGGCCAGCGCGAGACCGTCGAGCACGCCTGCTCCCAGCGCGCGGTCGTCGAGGCGATCGTCGATGGAGACCCGTTCCGCGCGCGTATGGCCGCGCAGGACCACCTGCGCGGTTTCTCCGATGAGATGCGCTCCATGGTGGCCGGCCCACGCTGACAATCGGCCCTTCCGACCGACCGTCTCGTTGATGCCGCTCGCGGTGGCGGCTCCCGGGCGGACGCCTCCACTTCGGATGCCGCGCCGCACTGGCTGACGCGGACGAGTGTTTCGCTCACCGATTATGCGCGCTGTGACAGGCATGGTTCAGATCACATTTGGGCTTGTGTGATGTGTGATTACATCTTACGCTCATAGCACCTCGCCTCACTTGCTCATTCGCGAGGGAGAACGGAGGTACGGCCAAACCCGAGGCCGTGGCTCGCGCGCCATCACTGCTCGATGCCGCTCCACCCTCCCGCTGGTCCTGACCGGGAGATAGCGCGAATGCCCTACAGAGATCAAGTGACCGCTGTCGTGCGACGACCGCGGCGCAGTGAGGAACCCCGATGATCAGCGCATCCCTGCTTCGTGCAGCCGAAAACCGCCGCCTCGAGCAGCTGGTGACCCGCAACCGCCTCAGTCGCGCTCTGGTGCAGCGTTACGTCGCTGGCACCACGTTGGCCGAGGCGATCACCGTGGCCCAGCAGATGCAGCAGAAGAACCTGCAGGTCAGTCTCGACCTGCTCGGTGAGTCGGTGCAGAACCTCAGCGAGGCCAGCCGGGCCACCGAGGATTACGTGGACACGGTCCGGGCGATCGCCCTGCAGGCCCCTGGGGCCACGGTATCGGTGAAGTTGTCCCAGCTGGGCATCGCCGTCGATGTCGAAGCGTGCGTGAAGAACCTCCAACATCTCATGGAGGAAGCAGCCGTCGTCGGCGTCCTGGTCGAGGTCGACATGGAGCACAGCTCCGTGGGGCGAGACACCCTGGAGGTCTTCCGCCGGCTGCTGGCGGACTTCCCCGAGTCACGCGTGGCCATCCAAGCCGCTTTGCGCACTACGAGTGCCGACCTCGAGTCCTTCACCGGTACCAAGCCGCGAGTCCGGCTGGTGAAGGGGGCCTATGCCGAGCCGCTGTCTCGTGCGCTCCTGGACAAGGACGAGATCGTCGGGCAGTACCAGCACTTGAGCACCTGGGCGCTGCGCAACCTCCCGGACCCGGCGTTCGGTACCCATGACGACCGGTGCATCGACCACGTCAAGACCGCTGCCGCGAACGCTGGTGTGAGCCCGGGCGAGTTCGAGTTCCAGATGCTCTACGGCGTGCGCCGCGACCTGCAGGAGCAGCTGGCAGCCCAGAACTATCGCGTTCGGCTATACGTCCCCTTTGGCACCCAGTGGTACCCGTACCTGATGCGGCGGATAGCCGAGCGTCCGGCCAACTTGATCTTCTTCCTACGGTCGCTCGTGGGCGGCTGACCTGTGCCGCTGGGTCCCGGGTCGAGTGCAACGAGGAGGTGTGATGGTGACGGCATCCAGTCCGGTGAGTCTGTCGCTGGTGACTGATCAGGTGTTCGCCCGGCTGCGTGACGAGATCGTCAACGGCCAGCTCTCGGCTGGTGATCGACTGCGAATTCGCGACATCGCTGCGCGCCTGGGCACCAGTGCCATGCCGGTGCGCGAGGCGATCCAGCGCCTGGAGGAGGCCGGGTTGGCCAACCGCGTCCCACACCGCGGCGCTGTGGTGCGCGGGGCCGACCTGACCGATCTGCTGCACATCTACGAGATCCGACTCGTTCTGGAGGTCGAGGCGGCCCGGGCAGGGGCAGCGGTAGTCACTGAGCCGGCTGTGACCTCCATGGCGGCGGCGCTCGGTGCCATGCGGGAGGCGGTCAACCAGGGCAACGTGATCGAAGCGCTCGATCAGGACGAGCAGTTGCTCCGACGTCTGTACACCGCTCAGCCCAACCGGCACCTCGTGGAGATCATCGAGAAGCTCTGGCGGCAGTGCCGGGTCTTCAAGATCGTCGGGGCCGAGGCGGCCCAGCGCACGCGCGATCTGACGCTGTGGACGTACCAGGGTCGTCTGCTACAGGCGGCCCGCACCCAAGATGCGGAAGCCGCAGTGGAGGTTACCCGGGAGTCCCTGCTCAGTGCGCGCGAACGAATACAGCGCCAGCTGTCCTCCCTCGGGCAGCCGGCCGCCGACGGACACCTGGCCGCAGTAGAGAACCAGCACCTTCCTGACAACCCATCCCTGACCGCGAGAGGCAGAACGACATGAATGACACCGCTGCCGCCGGACGCGGGACGACCCCGCCGTCTGGCCCTCGTGCTGGCGGAACCACCCTGCTGCAACTCCGCAACATCCACAAGGACTTCGGGCAGCTGACCGTTCTGCGCGACATCTCACTGGAGGTGGCGCGGGGGAGGTCATCGCGTTCATCGGCCCCAGCGGTGCAGGGAAGAGCACGCTTCTGCGCTGCTGCAACTATCTGGAGACCCCCTCATCCGGACAGTTGCTCATCAACGGGACCGCCGCGGTCGCTGCTGCTGATCGACCGACGAAGGCAGAGCTGATCAAGCTGCGCCGTCAGGTGGGCATGGTCTTCCAGTCCTTCAACCTCTTCCCGCACCTCAGCGTCCTGCGCAACGTCTCTCTCCCGCAAGAGCGCGTGTTGAACCGCAGCCGGGCAGAAGCGGATGATCGTTCTCTGCAGCTGCTGGACCGCGTCGGACTGAAGGACAAGGCCGACGCTCGCCCCAGCCGATGCAGCGGTGGGCAACAGCAACGCATCGCGATCGCCCGGGCCCTCGCCCTCGGACCAGAGTTGATGCTCTTTGATGAGCCGACGTCCGCGCTGGATCCCGAGCTGGGCCAGGAGGTTCTGGCTGTGATGCGCGAGTTGGCCTCTGACGGAATGACCATGCTCGTGGTGACGCACGAGATGTCCTTCGCCCGCCGCGTGTCCCAGCGGACCGTATTCATGGCGGACGGGGCAGTCGTCGAGGCGGGACCACCCGAGCAGGTGTTTGGTGCGCCGCAGCACGCCCGGACTAAGCGCTTCCTTGAGGCGGTGCTCGAGCGGTGAGCGGCACCCTCGGATTCCTCCTCCAGGGTCTGTTGACAACGGCAATCATCACCGTGAGCGCCTTCTTGATCGGCGCTGTGCTGGGCATCCCTGTCGCTCTCGCGCGCCTCTCTTCCATTCCGCCTCTCCGCCTTCTTGCTACTGCATATGTCGAGATAGCTCGAGGCATCCCGCCGATCGCATGGATGCTGGTCCTTTTCTACGGCCTAGGACGGTTCGTCCCACTCGATCCGCTGCTGGCGGCCTGCCTGGCTTTGGGCGCCGTCGCCACGGCTTATCTCGCAGAGAACTACCGGGCCGGAATTCGTTCTGTGGCTGACGGTCAGTGGGAGGGCGCGCACGCGTTAGGCTTGGGCGGGCGGGACACCTTCTGGCGAGTCATCGCCCCGCAAGGGATCGGTGTTGCACTGCCGCCCTCAGCCGGCTTTGCCGTGGGCCTCTTGAAGGACTCCGCAGTGGCGTCGGTCATCGGTGTCAGCGACATCACTTTCCAGGCTCTGACACTCAATCAGCAGGGGAATCCCGGCTTACCCATCTTCATCGGTGCCGGGCTGATCTACCTCGTCGTCAGCCTGCCCATCGCCGTGGGAGCCCGTCGACTCGATGCCCTCGTACGCGTTCGGAGCGCCACATGACCATCTTCAATGACTGGGTCGATTGGCTACCGGACCTGCTGAACGGCCTTCGGACGAGCTTGCTCGTCACTTTACTCGCACTGCTGATCGGCCTGCCGCTCGGGCTACTGCTCGCCTTCGGAGTTCTCTCCGTGCGACGGTCCGTTCGGTGGCCGGTGATCGTCTTGGTCGAGCTCGGCCGTGGCTTCCCCTTACTAGTCCTTCTATACGTGATGTACTACGGACTTCCTAGCAGCGGCGTCACGCTGCCGGCATTCGCGGTAGCCGTGCTCGGCATCGGCCTGAACACCGGCGCCTACACCAGTGAGATCTTTCGAGCGGGCCTGCTCAGCATTCCTCGTGGCCACGTCGAGGCGGCATCAAGTCTGGGCTTCACCGCACGCGATGAGGCCCGCTACATCGTCGTTCCCCAGGCCATCCGCGCGGTGATCCCGCCGCTGATTTCCTATAGCGTCGTCGTCTTCCAGGCCACGAGCCTCGGTTACGCCATTTCGCTTTCTGAGCTGCTCAACCGCGCCTACCAGATCGGCTCGGTCACGTTTCAGTTTCTCAGCGTATTCACCCTTGCCGGTCTGCTCTACGCCGTCGTTGCCATTGTCGTTTCCCGACTGGTCGACACCGTCCAAGCACGAACGGCGCTGTAAAAGCCCACCGTACACCCCTCACCGTCCGTCCCATTACTAGGAGTAACCGATGCGCCGCTTAATTGTTATCATCATGGTCGCCGCGACCGCCCTGACCCTGTCTGCCTGCGGCGGCAGCTCCAACGCCGGGGAGAAGGTGGCATCCGACTGCAAACCTATCGTCAATGGCGTGCAGACCCACACGGACGGCGCCTTGACTATGGCTGTCGCCGAGTACCCGCCCTATGTCTCCTTGAAGGGCGGAACACTTTCCGGGGTCGACGGAGTCCTGCTCACTCGGGTGGCGAAAGAACTGTGTCTGAAAGCCAACGCATCAACCCAAAGCTTCACAGCCATCATCGAGTCAGTCCGCAACGGCTCGGCGGATCTGTCGGCGGGAAACTGGTATATTAACGAGGAGCGCGGCTCGCAGTTCGAGCTGAGCAAGCCCGTCTACCAGGACAAGATGGCGGTCCTGTCGGCAAGTGGCACTACTTCGCTGGCCGACCTCGCGGGAAAGACTGTCGGCACACCCCAGGGCTACCTGTGGGTCAAGGACTTGCAAGCCGCTCTCGGCGCTGACAAGGTCAAGTTGTACGCCAGTGAAGACGCCGTCTACCAGGACGTGGCCGCCGGCCGAATCGACGCTGGCATCACCACCTTCGGCGGCGCCAACCAGCTGGTGAAGGCCAACAAGAGCAACCTCAAGGTCAAGGTGCTCGAGCCCGACCAGAGGGTGCAGGCGTCTGTCGGTGCTGCGCAAACGGCAGTGTTGATTCACAAGGGCAACACCGCCCTCCAGCAGGCTGTCAACAAAGTCATCGAAGAAATGAGGGCAGACGGCAGCCTCAAAAAGGCCCTAACCGACGTCGGACTCCCCGCGTCGGCGGCCGAGGTCAAGCAGCCTTGATCTCCGGTCTCGCGCCCTCGCGACAACGAGGGTGCGAGACCGTGTCAGGGCATAGCGCAGACGGCAGTGGCCTGACAGAAACTATGCGTACGGCCAGAAGGGTCGGCTACATTCGGGCGCCCATGCCGAGCATCTGATGCAGGCTGGGAGCTTGCCCATGGTCCGGCCGCCCCTACTGCGGTTGATCGGCCGGGGCAGTCATAGGGCTCCCGCCCTGCTGAGCACGTGAGCTCCACGCCAGCGTCGCCCTGGCCGACGCACACCATCCGAGGCGCTCCTGCGGCAAACCGCGGACAAGCGCAGGCCCACGGCTTCTGACCCGAATCCGCGAGTAACGCCCCGGGGGGCCTGTTGATCTTGGTGGTGGGGTCCTTCTTCGCTCGTCTCGCGGTGTGGGCGTGGCTACGCCCAGGGTGTTGCCTCCGGGTCGGCGGTTCCGGTTCCTGGGTCGGGGTGAGGGCGAGCGTGGTGGGTGTTCAGCCGCTGGGGCCGGGCAGGGCCCACAGGTCGGCCATCACCTCGGGCAACAGGGCCTGGCCGGGGGGTAGTCGCAGGGTGAGTCCACGGGCGCGGCGGAGGACGGGGGCGGGCACCCGGAGCAGCTGGTGGCGCAGCCGGTCGCCGTGGGCGCGGCCCTGTTTGCCGGTGTCGATGCCGGTGACCGCTTGCAGCAGGGTGGACAGGTTCCCGGCGAGCAGGGCGGCCCACATCCACACGGTGTTGGTCTCTACGTAGCCCGAGGGCAGGTGGATCAGCCCGGCCCCGAGCTTGGCTTCGCGGATGCGGTCCTCGATGTCAGTGCGCATCCGGAACCAATGCTCCATCTCGGTGGCGGTGTCGAACCCGTCGCCGCCGGTGGGCAGGTTGGTCACGATGAAGCTGGTGGCCACCCGTGGGCGGCGGCCGCGCCGAGCAGGAGGGCAAAAGTCCCCACCGTGCTGAACGTAGCTGGCGGATCGGTGGATGATGGTGTAGGTCCCCGGTGGCCGACCGGCGGGCGTAGTCCGTCGCCCCCGGTTGCGCCGGAGAGTGGCGCAGCCACAACACGAACGAGGGCATCCGCCCCGCCGCGACTCCCCAGTCCTGCCCGGTGGCCGCACACCACGCCAGATACAGCGCGACCGCACCCGCATAAGTCTTGGTCGTGGACTCGGCAGCATCACGCCCGAACCGCACATGCCGCAGATAAGCATCCGCCACCGGCATCACACGGAGATCGCTGTCGATCACCGTCCAGTACCGCACTCCAGATGGCATCCGCACCGGAAACGCTCGCATCCTCAACTCCCTTGTCCGTCCTGGTCATCACAACGACGACCACCTGACCGACACGGGGAGAGAACCCGTCGTCCACCAGCAAGCGATCAAGCTAGGGCCACAGTCCGACACAACTAGCCAGACCCTGAGAGAACCAAGGCTGTGCAACGACACCAACGGAGACAAGCTCGAACAGCATCCGCCCAGGCGGGCTCGTCGCGAAACACGGTCCGAAACCTGGCGCGTCAAACCCGGTGAGCACGCCGAGTTCTGGGATGCCTGACCCCGGCCTTGAGGTTCAGCCCGAGAAAGTCGATGAGTGCCAGGCCAGGCTGGGCCGGAGTTCTCCGCAAGGCTAGTTGTGCTACTGCCTCACCAACCGCCGGGCGCTGTCCACGAGCGTGTCGAGCTCGTTGGCCGCGATCGGCGGCGGTGTGCTGGTCTGCTCGTCGCAGCACGGTGGTTTGGTGCGCCGTGCCTGCTCGGGCGGCGCTACCCCGGCGAGCTGATACAGCAGGTCATAGACGTTGCGGCCGGGATCGTCATCGTGATGCGGCCCGACGAGCAGAATCCACGCCTGATCGACGGCGGGGAACGCGACCACGACCCGATCTTGTGCCCGTAGATGCTGTACGCACAGTCGGGGCAGCGGATCGGGGCCGGTCAACCGGTAGCCCATCGCCGCGCAGCCCTGGGTCGCCAGATCGTCCAGGAACGCCTCATACCTGCGACGGGCCGGCCCGCGCAGGCCGGCCGGCCTGCCTGCATCGTGGCCACCGGCGTCTCCAAGACCCGGGTCGGCACAGCGGGGCTCAGGCCACGCCGCGCACGACGCGGCCCTCACCGCGGCGCATCTGCTCCAGGCCCAGCTGCAGATCCTCACGCTCGAGCAAGGCCGCGTCGGCGAGCCGGTGGTAAACCTCGTCGAGCAAACCCCGGTGCCGCCCGGCGGCCTTCAACTCGCGCACCAGGTGCCACACATCGTGCAGCCGGGCCGGATCCAGCAGCAGGCGAGGGCGTTCGGTGCGGGCGGTGAGAACTCCTTCGTGGACCCACGCCCGGACCGTCTTCTCGGTCAACTCGAGCAGACCCGCCGCGATGACCGGGCGCACCGCCTCCGCCGCGGACAGCTCCTGGCGCACGACGTGGTCAGCATCCAGGTGAAGAAGGAGTCGATCGCGGCCAGCCGCTGGTTGCACGTCGACGCGCTGTTTCCCCGGCTGGTGCGTAGCCAGTCGAGGACCCCGGTGATGGCGGCGGCGT
>JAABUO010001995.1_pt1 | contig 25464 bp, 26 predicted proteins | sample 5559291 | NCBI WGS metagenome assembly JAABUO01 (sample SAMN10711878, study PRJNA513372) | rock metagenome | isolation source: Antarctica rocks | place: Antarctica: Victoria Land, Finger Mt sud
CACCACCACGTCCACATCGCTAGATTTGGTCTGGGTTTCTCGGGCATAAGACCCAAACACCCCAGCCCATATGACATGACTAAAATCCTGCTTTGAGAAAACAGCAGGAGAAGAAGCTCGCAAAGAGGCTATGTTCGAGGCAATCGTGCGTATGATCGAGGACTCAGCCATATGGTGAAACATGGAACGGGGGAGAAGCCTTCCACCGAAGAAGTGACCGCCGAGGAGTGAGAATGGTCTTCCAGGTCACAATGTGCAAGCGGAATCCAGCTAGCTTCACGTTTGTATGCATCGGAAAAGAGCACATAGCCGCGTTAAATCGATTCATGCCACACGTTGGTGCAGATAATTATTCTAGGGCAGGGCCCCGGGAGGTCTTGGGGGCGCAACTTTTCAGCGCACATTGCGGGTAGCGTCACTTTTACTAAAGGCGGGATCTACTTCCATTTAGGTGTAGCTTGCTAACAAATACATGTAGATCCCTCATCATATACTCTTTTTACTATTCTATTACGAAAGCCGATTCAATAAGCCTCTTTTGTTAAGACTCCCTTTCATCTAATGTTGCTGCAGCCATTAAATTAGGCTTAGATCTCTTCCTCACTGACTTAAAAGTCACTATCTTCAATGTAGAATCACGGAGACGACGTTTAGACTGAGACTTCTGCTTTCATACAGTTGTTTCCTTCACTGCACGATCAGATTTAATTGTTCTAGTCATCACAGATGAGGCGGAAAAGAATGAAGATTCGTTAAAAGTAATAGTAGTAATAGTAATAATAATCGTCGATTTATCCCGAGGCTTAAGCGTCATAATGATGAAGGATGAAGCGAAGAATGAGAAAAAATCTGATGACAGTGAGACTGTATTCTCACTGTCCTTCTTCTTTTATTTATTTCTTTGCTTAGCATTCCGCTCAGCTGCTTCCGCTGCAGTTAAAGCTCGAGCATTAACTTTATCATGTTTCTTTTTTTTGCGAAGCTTAGCTTAAATCTCTTTCTTTGTAAAGAATGATTTTAAAAGAATCACGAAAAGTCTCTGATTTATCTTTTATAACTTCTCGTGTGTAACAGTTACGTTAACGTGAAATGTAAACAGTTAATTAATTAAAAGATTGATTTACTAACGAGATAACTTTTAATGCAGTTTCTGTAAACTGATTACTGCATGAAGAAATTTATTCTTATTAACATTGTGATATTTCTTTAAATTTACGTTATTTAAATTCATGAAGTTATTATAATATTTAATCTATTAGTTACTTAACGTTATAAAAGATTCGTTCAGTCGTTAACGAGAATGAAAAAGCGATATTAATATTAAAAATCTTTACATATAAGCACGTAAAAGATAATATCTGCAGAAAAGTTTAAATTTAATGTATATTTTACAGTCACAAGAATCTTCAGTAATTAACTGAGTAACGAGATTCTTAACTGCTATTTATTTAAAATTAATCTTTTTTAAAACTCAGATAATTACATGACTTATAAGTAATTAAAATGTTTTAAAATTAACGGCTCGAAATTTATTTATACGAGATTTCTTATCAGTCTCACGAATGAAGCGATATCATAGCTTTAGCTTCGATTTCATGAATTTAATAACGTTTTTTAAAAATATTTAAAAATTTATAACTGTCTTTAATATAGAATGAAGACTTTCGTTTCGTTATAAAGTTATTATATTAAGATTACGATATCGTCGTATATAGCATAAAATTATCTGTCTTTCTTTTAAATATTAGTCGCTTTAAAAGTAATCTCGATTAAACGAATATAATAGCGTTAATAATGTTACTTAATTAACTTATAGCTCGATAATAATATTAAATTTTATTTACTGTTATGTAACATTTTTAATCTTTTCACGACGCTTAAAGAAGTAATCGATTTTAAATTTAGCGATTCGTGCTTAAATGTTTTCGCAGACATATTAATTACATAATTAAAGCTAAACATTAAACATAAATATAAATAGCGAAGCTGTTAAATCTTTATCTTAATTAATTATTATAACTCGAAAGAACGAGTAATCATTAAATAATTTCTCGTACATATACTAAATAAAGAAATTAAATATCTTTTTAAATTCTGATATAATAAACGAAAAGTATGCTAAAAAAGTTATTATCGTGTTAATAACATTTATAATCACGAAAAGAAACATTTTCAGTGCGTTAATATTAAAGATAACGTCTGTCTTCATTATGAAGTCGCTTATAAATTTCTTAAATAATCTTCGTTAATAATTATTTAATAAAAATATTTGTTTAATATTTTTCTGAATCGAAGTATTAACGTCGTTTAACGTGTAAACATATTTAATTCGAACGATGAACATAAAATTATTAAAACATTAAAGAAGTTTCGTGATTATTTTCTCTTTAAATCGTGTAATAAAAAATATTAAATTATAATATTACTTTTTAAATAAATAAAATTTCTGATCGAAGTTCTTAAGAAAGTTTTCTAGCACTCGCTCAGAAGCTCGATAAGTAAGCTTACTTAAGCGATTTGTTTTAATCAGTTTAATTATCTTTATTTGTTTTAATTAACGCTTGTTATGAGTATTATAAAAAAGAAAATTAATGATTACATTATGATTATGAGTTTAATCTCGTATTTTTAATATTCAGATTTTATTCTCATTATCGTGATTAAGAAATTAATAGCTAATAAAATAACGTCATTTACAATCTTTAACTTTAATCTTAATGAGTTTTTACTTGCGATTCGTACTTTCGTCTTTATTAACATAATCATTAAGCTTTTAATAATTTTTAATATTTGCTTTATAATGTATGCATGAATAATTTCTTCTGTTTACTTTACAGAATTCGATGATTATTTAAAATCTTTAACTGAAAGCGTAATTTTGTAATCTTTCATATGTCTTATTAAGCATGTTAAAAAGCTCGCCGTCAGCAGAAGATTTCAGATGAGCTGAGAATATTTTATTAATTATTCTCTGAATGATGAATATGAGACTAGAATTTAAACGAGAATGAGATTATCAGACGATAAACATGACGATGAGGTCGAGAGCGACGTGTATGTAAATAAATAGATAGATAGATAAAGCGTAGATTGTTTAAGAAGAAGTTGAAAGTCATACTGAATGAGCGGTGTGATAAAGAGTATATGATGAGGGATCTACATGTATTTGTTAGCAAGCTACACCTAAATGGAAGTAGATCCCGCCTTTAGTAAAAGTGACGCTACCCGCAATGTGCGCTGAAAAGTTGCGCCCCCAAGACCTCCCGGCAGGGCCCGCTGTCACAAACCAAAGACACGCTCTTTGGATCGGGCATACAGAATGGGTGGGTCAATATGGCGTATCCTTCTTGATGCGTCCTCGAACGAATGATTGTTAGTACAGTAAGACTCTTCTATAAGGGTATTCGATATAAAGATATCCGCTATCCAACAATGAGACTTCTCGAGCTAGCAGGCATCGTTTTGTGTGAACATGGTTTTCGTTCTATCAATATAGCCCCCTTAGAAAGAGATTGAAAAGATTTTACTGCTTCATTATGAGCCGGTCATAGTCTACGCATGTTAAATGAGTGAGGTCTTCATATCAGTACTAAATATTTCTAGTTGGACCATCCCGGCGGTTATCGCGCGTGGAAATGTGGGGTCATTCCATCCATCATAAACGTTATCTTTCCTCCAGGAGCGTCGCATGCCCCCTAGCTAGCGCTCAAAATGTAGGAAGAGGCAGAGCACCATCTCTTCCTTTCTCTGACTCTATCCACATACACTCATTGCGATCTCTTCCTTCAACTCTGTCCCGTATGCTCGTTGTGTCGAAGTTTTCACTCGCTCCCTCATAAGACTGGCCTTACATTCTTTACCATGTTTCTCCCTCGCAAAAGGTCAACGGCTTTGATACTTGCCATCTTTGCGAGCTTTTCCCTGTGGCACTATTCGCAGACTGTTCGCATTACCTTGGATCCAGCACTCGGGGAGCAAGAACGCGATACTTGGTTCAGCAAGGTTAACCTAAGATATCCAATCCTGCGTATGATTCGGTTACCTCAGGGAGACCACGTCAAAATCCCCAAGATACAACACGACTTCAGTGCTGAATCAATTGAGGCAAAGACGAAGAGAGCAGAAAGGCTCTGGGCAGTCAAGTCAAGCTTTGAGCACTCATGGCAAGGATACGAAAAATATGCATGGCTGAAGGACGAGCTAGCTCCTGTGACAGGTGGACATGTCACGAGCTTTGGTGGTTGGGCTGCCACTCTGGTGGATACACTGGACACTTTGTGGTTGATGGGGATGGAAGATGAGTTTGCTCGCGCTGTGAAAGCTGTTGCACAGATCGACTTCACGACCACAGAATCGGATGAGTTGAATGTTTTTGAGACCACCATTAGGTATCTTGGTGGTCTGGTTGGTGCTTACGACCTAAGTAATGGAACATACCCGGTTCTCTTGCAGAAAGCTACAGAGATAGGAGATCTACTATGTCGATCATTCGATACACCGAACCATATGCCGGTTACGCGATGGCATTGGAAGTCCACGATGAGAGGCGAAGAGCAAGAAGCAGGCGAAAGCACACTTATCGCAGAAATCGGCTCTCTTACCCTCGAATTCACACGGCTCTCTCAATTGACTGGAGATTTGAAATACTACGACCTAATCGAACGGGTGATGACCGAGTTATACAAGGCTCAGAGCAAGACTCAACTTCCAGGGTTATGGCCAGTCGTCATGAACGCGAAAACGTTGTCTTTTGACGATCGTGGATTTACGTTGGGCGGTATGGCTGACTCACTTTACGAGTACCTGCCGAAGCAGCACATGCTATTAGGTGGCTTGACAGAACAATACAAGGAAATGTACCAGTTCGCAATGATTGCGATCAAGAACTACATCTTCTTTCGACCAATGACCCCAAACAACACAGACATTTTGGTCTCCGGATCTGTAAATGTTCTCGAAGACCAAACAGTAGATGTTGATCCGCGAGGACAGCATCTAGGATGCTTTACCGGCGGCATGCTTGGCATAGGCGCTAAGATCTTTGATCGGCCTGAAGATATGGCTGTAGCCCGAAAGCTCGTGGATGGCTGTATCTGGGCGTATGATAGTCTGGTAACTGGGATTATGCCAGAGGTATTCCATATGGTTCGCTGCGAGGATCTTTCTTCTTGTGAATGGGACGAGCAAAAATGGCACGAAGCAGTGGCATCTTACAATCGCGTTAGCGGACAAAGCCCACCCATGGATCGCATCGAGCAAATCATCAAGGACAAGCGGCTCCCTCCAGGTTTCTCAGATATATCTGATCGAAGGTACATCCTGCGCCCCGAAGCCATCGAGAGCGTCTTCATTCTCTACCGTATCACTGGAGAAGTTAGCCTTCAAGACGCAGCATGGCGTATGTTCCAAGCTATCGAGAAGCACACTAGGACCGATATTGCCAACTCAGCTATATCGGATGTAACTGTGGCAGAGCCAACGAAGGACGACCGCATGGAGAGCTTCTGGCTAGCAGAGACGTTGAAGTATTTCTATCTCATCTTTAGTGAGCCAGGTGTTCTGAGCCTGGATGAGTACGTCTTGAACACCGAAGCTCATCCCCTGAGGCGTCCAGTGTGAACTGCGCAACGGAACATCATCTTCCAACAATAATCCCTATCCTAAACTGACTTCTGCAACACCATCCCGTATCGCGAGGCTGAATTTCTACTCCCTGAATCCTCTAACCGGATCCGACTTCCGACTTCGGCCTTCCTGTTCGACAAGAAAGCCTGAAATGAGACGACAGCCCCGCAAGCCATCAGCGATAATATCATCACCCTTATCTAGGCTTCATCCCAACTCCGAGATCTCCTTCACGGGTCCCCGACACCTCTCGAAGCGCAAGCCATCTCTCCTACAGCATCTACGCAACCCTTCCAGAGCAGCAGTACATCTACGAAAATATGCAGTTAGGCCTGTAATTGTTGTACTATGACCGAATCGTCATTTAATGAACCAGATCATTCCATCAGCCAGTCACTTTTGCAGAGGCAAAAGGATTCGAATCATGGAAGAAAATGTGGGTAACTACTAGAAGCCTTGATCACGATTATATTTTTATATAGCAAGAGCTGATACCGTTCTTGGAATTCAAATCAATCACTATGCTACGCTATGCTATGCCATACTATCTACAACCCCATTTCCATCTGACTATGTCCATTCGCACCTTCATCCATTCATTCGCTCGCTCGCTACATAACGCCCTGTTCAAACAGTATTCATCGAACAATTTCACATCCCTCCCTCGGTACAGCCATAAGCCTTCGCCAAAGGCAACAACCCCCTTATACTAGCTCCTCACCGTCTCCTCCCCCTCACTATCACTCAAACTATCCCTCCTCCTCCCCGCCCCACCTCTCCTAAACCCCGGCCCAGTATAACCCCCCGCGCTCCCCGCTCCCGCACCCAACCCAGGAATCGGATGGAAGTACGCCTTTGTGCCTCTCGAGCCATCCGTATCTGCCTCGCTGGCTGTGTATCTTGATTCAAAATCCAGGGGCTCGGTGTAGTTGCCAAAGGAGCCCGGGATGGACGGGTTCGAAGTGCGTTTATGGTTGGTTGTATGCTTGCGCGGCGAGGACTGCCGGGAGCGCGTTGGTGTCGAGTCTCTGGAGCCGGGTCGCGCGGCGTTGGGGCGGAGGGGGCGGTGCGAGTCTGTGGAGGATGGGGTGTGCGCGTAAAACGCGCCCGACTGCTTCTTGGGCGTTGTGTGCTTGGCGTGCGAATACTGCCGCTTCTCGTTGTGGATGCTCTGCTGCGAGATGTCCGAGGCCTCGGTGTAGCCAAAGTCGGTGTATTCGGTGTTGGCGTAATCGGTGTGGTAGCTGCCGTCCGCTTCTCTGTTAAGCCCGCCTACTTTTGCGACTTTCTCGTGGCGGTAGGCGCGGACGTCGTGGTCATGGCCGTTTTTTTTGCCGCGAGGGAGTTTGGCTTTGCGGCCGTTGCGTTGGGCGCCTTTTTTTAGGTAGATGGTCTCGTCGTCGCGGTCGATTTCGGGGACAACGCTACCGCCGCCGAGGTCTGTGGTTTTTGTTGCACCGCTGAGGGTTGTACCGTTAGGGCCCTTGCGGCGCAGGACTGTGGATTTGTAGTCGTCCCAATCTCTCTTGCGCCAGACGAAACCCCCGTTCTTGGCCCAAAAGAAAAACCAGATGCTGGCAAGTACCATGCCGAGGCCTATGATGCCAAAAAGCGCTAGTATGCCTCTGTTATTAACGTTGTGAGGGTCGAATGAGCCATTTCCGTGGCTAATTGGGGGGTTGGAAGTAGCAGAATTGCGGGTTGCGAGGTATGAGCCTGCTTCGAGAGGGGAAACGGCATTGGAGCGTTCGGGGAGAGCGAGAGGTGGAGTGAGGGAGAGAGGGGAGAGGGAAATTGAGAGATCCTGGTTTGATGAGCGGGAGTCGGGGATGTCATCGGCGGGTAGAGGAGCCATGACTGTGGTGTAGAGATTATGGTAGAAAAGCTTGGGCTTGAAAGCCAAAGCTGGGGTTGTAGTCGATCAGCGCAGGCTTTGGCTGGCAAGTTCCAATTCCTTCAGAGAGTGAGATACTCAGTCTATCAAGTTCATGTACAGTTAGTTGCGTATGTCGACTTTCTCAAGTGTACGGAGCAGGCTATATTTGATGCTGGTGGTTGGGAACATTTGTGATGGCTGGGGTGTTTACATAAACGAAGTACGACCCGTTGCACTAGACAACGGCGCAAAGTTACTTTAAAGATACCTCTATTTCGGTATCTTAAATATGTTCTATTTACGCACACTACAATTACACAAACTCCGTTTACATGGCAAACTCTCCAATAAACATCATGGGGTTTGCTCTCTGTTTAATTAATTGGAGGAGTTGGAGACGTGGTGAGAGTGTGGACTTCAGTCTCGGGTCACTAGCCTTCCCCAAATCCTCCTACTCTACTGGTTTCAGACATTATGAGATTTCGATGTGGAAGTCGTGATATCTCTACTGCTGTCTCCCGAACCGAACACCGTACTAAAAAATTCTGAATGCTTGATCAATCGTTGTATGGCTTTTTCTACCTACAATGTTTGTGTGTCTCCCATGCGAAGTCTTTTTGTCCAAAGGGTTTTTGTCTCGTTCGTCGTATAATCATATTGCAACTTGAACAATCCTGAACGACCCTCATCAAAGAAGCAAACTATACGTTAGATCTCGGCCTAAGCGGAGTTCTAGTGTTCCGATGCATTGATAGACTTGGTCAGACGGTAGAATATTGCACCCCATTGATCATGTCTTGCACGGGCCTGGTGGTAAAGTATGGAAGTCTTCCAGAAGCACACGAGACTCTAAAAGATTCTTTACAAGTTAATCTTGCTGTGGGTACGATGAGGATATGATGCAGTAGCCCAGTGCCTTGGTCGTGACTCTTATGTGTGTCAAACTCTCTGAGGACGGCTTTACCCAAAGCCCATACAAAAGCACTTGTCGCAGAGCGGAACTTTAAAGATCTTTAGATACCTCATTTTGACCGAACGAGTTCCTCAAAGCAGGTTACTCACCAACCTACCCTTCAATATCACCCTTCACTTCCAATCAGGCACAGCAACCGAAGTTCTAACGTATCCTTCCCTATCTACGCTTCAACAACTACCATGTCTTCAACGGAAGGTTGGCTCTGGAACCTTTACGAGGTATTGGGCCTTGATCTCGATGTTCCGTCTTTCACCTGCATAGGTGTTACCGGAAGGAACAATTCTCGGTGCCGGTGCCGACTTCATCCTTCATTAATCGAAGTTGCCCGCTTTATCCTCGATTGTAGAGCCAGACGGATCCCGCTGTGGGATGTTCCTGAGCTGTGGTTCGAGCGACTGGCATGTCTCATTCTATGCGAAGACTATCAGTACCAAAGCCATGAGAAGGTCCAGCCCTAGACTGAAAAGGTCGGTATTTTTCAAAGCAGGTTGAGAGGATGAAGCAGGAGCGAGATAAGTGGAGAGAAATTGGGAGACGCGGATAGCTGCCAACAATGCAAGTACATCTAACGTGTCTCTATGTTTCCATAACTAATAATTTCTAGAGAAAGCTCAATGCCTTAAAGCTAGGTAGCATCTAATTTGGTTTCTCCGTCATTTTTGTCAACGCTTTGCAGCTCTTGCAGTAGCGGAAACTTCTTGATCAATAGTGAAATTTTAGTAGCGGGCGGTTTTCTACACAATGCATTATCTCCTTCTAGCAAAGGACCTCTGAATGATAGAGGACATTATAAGCCGACGCACCATACTCTAATGGTAAAGATTCTTTCAAACGCTCTTCATCAACAAACACCGGATCATCTCCACGTATAATATAGAACTCACCAAGCAACGTACCATCTCACCAATTTCCCCCATCCCTCAGCAACCCATCTCCTCTCCCACCACCATCATACCTCCTTTCCCTATCAAACCAACATATACCGCATACCACACCCAGAAATCTATCATCAACTGTCCCAAAGATCGCCACTTCCATTATTCGATCACGTTCATCCTCACAGTCGTATCTTCTTCCCAAATACCAAACATATCTAATCCGCAACATCACCGAAGCGGCGAACTCGCCAAATGGAACAGAAGCAACTAAACGGTACTCTTAATCATGGCTGAATAAAACTGCGCGTAACAGTAATGGAATGTAAACACTCCAAGAATGACGAGGGCTACAGATCATGATTATAGAGCTAGGTATGTGCGGATTGATAACTCTGTTGATGAGGAGTGGTTTTGATACGGATGGCGATGATGGCTGATGGGGTGCAGTATCTGCGTAAGGAGGAGATTGTAAGATGCTAAAATAAAAATAAAAAACAATTCAGTGACGGCCTTGGAGAGCAATAATGCGCATAGAGGCTTCTCATGTCGTAGATCTGTCATTAGATCGATGTAGACAAGTCATCAATGGGGCTATTCCACAGTTTTGCCATCTCACAGTGCAAATCCTTATATACATTAGCTACGAAGTAAGCTCGATCAATGAGGGGAAATCTATATCTTCGCCAAGTATGCAAGCTTCGCGCAAACCTCAACAGCTAAAGCCGTCCAAAAGCCACCAGAGCCTTGCCTGAGATAAAATCCAATGCAAAGGTCAATATCGCATGATTTCCTCACCGTGGCCACCACAAACTCCTCACTCCATCTATCCCGTACCCTTCCGCTTCCAACAAGAAACAACCCCCTCTCAACATCATCCCCTACCCAAAACCAAAACTCCCCAAACTCCCTACCGCCAATCCCCCCACAAGCCACAGCCCCATAAACCCCCCCGCCGCCTCCCTCTCCTCTTCTTCGACCCACTCCCCCACCCCCATCATGCATGAACTCCCCAGATATCCGTTACTCAGCCCAAAGAGAAATTGCACCACCACAAGATAAAAGAAATCGCTTTGCACAATCGCGCCTTCGCCGTGCATGTTGCAAAGGTAGTACAGGGGTATAAAGCCCGCGCGCAGAAGGGAAAAGAGGAAAAGGATGCGTGGGTGGGATGTTAGTGAGATGGAAGGCAGGAGCGTGCTCAGGCGGCCGAGTAGATCGCCGGAGTTCCAGAAGAGGAAGGCGAAGGGGATGAAGCAGGCGGGTTGGAGGATGCGTGGGGTTAGGCTAGGGGGTTGGATGGATGGGATGGCCTGCGTGAAGACGGGGAAGACGAGCATGGTTATTGCAAAAGTGAGAGCAACGGCCAGGGCGAGGTAGCGCAGTTTGAGGAAGAGGGTTAGGAGAGAGATGGACTTTCTTGAACTAGGAGGGGAGTCTTGCTCTGGTGTGTCGAGGCCGTCGAGTGCGGGCTTCGCGGTAGTGTTGGAGTTATGGCGGCGGAGGAGTAAGAGGAAAGCGAACAGAGTGAGGGCAGAGACACCGGTGGCAGTAAGGAAGTAGGCGAAGGCAGATTTGGGGCTTTCTTGCCCTGTTGACCCGTCCTTGGAGTCTTGCTCTGGCACTGAGAGGACGGAGACGATCTGCGCTACGCAGGGTAGCACGCCCGCGACACCTTGACCCGTCATTATTGCTTGTGTGTATTCGCCAATGCCGAAGCCGGAAACGTAGGCGAAGACGCCGTTTTGGCAGAGGCCTGTTGCTAAGCTAGCGCTGAAGACGATGAGCATTAGGAAGGCGAAGTAGAGCTCTGCGGATACATGTCTGAAGGTGACGGTCGAGAGGGCGAGAAGGGTGAAGCAGACAATGTTGAGAACTAACGAGGAGATAATGCGATTTGGGTAGGATGCGCTGGATTGGAGGTGTGTAAGGAGGCCCATAGAAACGAGGTTTGTAAGGGTGGACACGGAGATGATGGCGGAGGGGAAGTGGGTGAGCAGCCACGGGGAGCTGGAGAAGCGGTGAGAAAAGTAGGGAAATGCGGCGAGGAACATGTTCCTTTGAGAAAAGAGGTATTAGCTTTGGGGAAGAGAGGCAGGTTTGAGAGGGGATTCGCAAAGCAGGGCTCACCAGGCCCATAGCATAGAAATGCCGAGGAGGAGGAAGATGAAGTATTCAAACCATGAGAATCGGGATTTGTGAAGATTCTCAATAGTCTGGCTGTCGAATCCGCCATCGAGAGGCTCATAGGAAGGTTGCTGTCGCCGCCTAAGGGCGTTGCGAATGCGCTCCATAGCTATCGGTTTAGGTGGGTGATCAGTTTTCGTGGAAGAAATTGTGTTCTCATGGCGGAATGAGAGCCATCCTCACGATAGTTTCTATCATAATGTATTCAAGCCATTAAGTCTGCTGATCGAAGGCATGTGGCCTGGGCATTAAAGGTATTCAGTATAAACGCCGGACGAAATGCGTCAAAGTGACTGGCGCCGCCATACGCCGCGCTAGTCTACCTCTTAAATCTCACTTTTCTTTCGACTCATCATCTTTGACGGTGAATAGATACATGATCTATTATCGCCCGGTCGGGCTGAGCTAACACTTGGTCATTGGAAATTGTGCTCTACTTTCTTACATCTAAATTCCTACTATCATATATTAGATAGGTAGAGTTACTCACACACGGTATGCTATTCCAAGTCTTCCTACCTGCACGGCGCATCACTCTTGTACAGGGGTCCCTTCCTTCCTTCGGGGGACCTCTCCTGCTCACAATCACTCTCTACGCTATTCCGATGCGCTTCGATACAATCTGACTGACCCTTCAGAGATGATTGGTATGTAGTAGTTAAATACTCGAAAGACGCGCTTCAATCTGAATTCATAAGGAGCCAGAGCTCACACATTATAGGCGAAAAGTGTCTGCGAGTTAACTCCGTAAGCATAGACTGCTTTGAGAAAGGCTAGAATCGGAATCGTTAAAGACTCGCACAAGGAGACGCGCCATGATAATGTCAGCTAGTCCCTTGATGGTGGGGTTAATTAATCTTGCTTAATAACTCTTCATGTCTTTCGCAAAGCTGCGCCTCGCGAGTCGTTGCATACAAAGCATCAAGCTTCGACTCCTCCTCAGCTTCCACTGCTCCAATGTGCTTTGCATAAGCCTCATCTACATCTTCTATTCCTCCTCTCTTTTTCTTTCTCGAATCTCCCGGCGTCAAGTCTTCCAGTACTTTTTCACCCCGCTCGTCGTAGATAAAGAAATGGGTTGGCGGCGGTATCATGGATAGTACCCAAGTACTACCGTTTGCAAACTCGCTCGGTGTTTGACCCAACATCTCCCGTGGGCACAACCTCTCCATAACTTTTGCAATCGGCATCCGTAATTGTTTGAGCTTCACCTCCTCGTGCGCCTCACCGTAATCCGGCGCGTCGCAGCAAAGGATGCATTGCCAAGGGTCGGATTCGACGCACTCTGCATCAATGACAATGAAGGTGAAATACGTGAAAGGCTTTCGAGCAGTACTATCATCTGCGGGTCGAAGATGGCTCTTGAAAAAGTCGTAGACTTGGTCGACAGTGTTGACGAGAAAGGGCACGGAGCTGGGTCCCTTAGTGCCCAAACTGGCTTGTATCTCTTCAAGAGCACGGCTTGGAGAGTTGGATATGATTTTCACCCATGGTGTGTAGTCAGCAGTGTGCTCATCCATCTCGTCAAAATACTATTGTTTGTGCTCAGTAGTGTACGGGTACCGTACGCATCATGGGTGTTTTACTTCATCCGGAGCATTTGTTAGGCAGAAGACAGGATAGAATGGCATCTTCTTGTCGAGATTCGCTCGCATCACATCTGGTTCAGTCTCGCCTATTTCATGGCTCTGCATTTTGGCGTTGTCAATTGCGCGAGACGGACTATCACGCTGGTTTGAGCCACTCAGCTCTTCTTTTTGCTGCGATTTGTTGCTGGTTGACGAGTGTAAGTGTTACGCAATGGATTGCGAGTGTTGTCGCCCTTGCTGTATTCCGATAGCCAAATCCTTCTAGGCAACAGTCAATTGTGTAGGCGGCATTCTGTGCCACTTAGATAATGAGGCGCAACCGTTCAGCATCACCCCACCAGAGGTCGTGATAACAATAAGCGGCGATTTCGAACTCCACAATCTTTACTCACTTCTCTGCTTTTAAATCTGGTGAAATGTCTCAAGGATGTGAGTATATTGTTGAATCTGTATCATAGACTTATTATATAAAATTCGTGACAATATAATTTCAACCTTTAAAAAATAGATTTGATGATTTTCGAGTGGGAGGTACTTCTGACGACCCCCTGGTGCCCCACTTCGAGCGAGGGGTATGATCACAATAGATTTTATGATAAAGAATTCAAGCCATCAAAGCTGCTGATCGAAGGCAGGTAGCCTGAATATTGAGAGTATTTATTATATTGTGTGAGCGCCGAACAAGATGCGCCACAACGACTGCCGCCACCATACGCCGCGCTAGTGTATGCAACTGAGCTGGAACACCGTCCACCTTCTCTACCTTTCAAGTACCACATTCTTCCAACCTATCATCCAGTTCAATATATAGCCCCATCACATCTTCGTAGCCCCTTAACTAACGCGTAAAGTCCTATAGGTTGAAGGCTTAAAGCTAATGAGGGGTTGCCGAGACTGTGAAGCGTCTCTATTCTTCATCAATAAAATTCTGCGTCCTTATGCTCTTCATCCTCCGTACCCTTTCGCATTCTCGACGGATTTTCAGCCTCAGTCCTCGCTAGTGCAACCAATTCCAATGCGGAACGATAATTCACTCGCTCGGAACTTTCAGGCTCAAGCTTCAGACAGAGCTGTTCCAAATTCGAGCGAATATCTGCATCTTGTCTAGCAGCCAGATCTTCTCGCTCATTATGCCTTGCGGTATGTCGTAGCAAGATTTTGAGAAGATAATAAAGCCATAAAACGTTCGTCCCTGCCACAAAGGTATCCCATTTCACGGCATTTATACGCCCTTTTGTAAGTGTTGTCGAAGAATTCTTGACCAATTGTCGCATTGAGCGATACGTGTCATATTGCAGAACCTCGTCTGAATCATCATCCCCTTGGCCCTTGAATATTCCTTCATCCTCCATTGGGTTGAATATTACTCGTGAGTCTTCCAGTGTGGCCCGTGATAGGGTATAGTCGATAATAGTGACTTTAAGGTCGGTATACTTCTTAAATCCCAGGCGTTCTTCGTCACCTTGGGTCTTTATGAATTGGCTGTACCTTTTAATGCATATGTTCTGAACTTGCAAATCTCGATGTTCGAAGCGGACCTCTGCCTCCCCTATTGCAAGCGCCAATGCTACGGCCCAGAAGATATCCGAAGTTTCTCTGACACTCAAGTGATATTTTTTGCGGCTTTGCTTCTTGAATATCTCTTCTAAGTCAGTTCCTGCGTAGCTCATTTCTAGAAATAGCCATAGTTGGTGATCCCCGAATTCGACTTTCGTCTTCGAATCTGACGGATGTCTATCGTTGTATTTCTTGTAGGCGTGTTTCAATGAAGGTGGAAGCTTGCCATGAAGAACTTCTGCTCTGCGGAACTCAGCGAAACCTTGGTAATTGCTCATCGTTATGAGCATTTCGGTTTCACTGGCTGCATCTTGGACGCGTGTGAAGCTTGAGGTCTTTGATCCGGCTCCTCTTCTAGCTCGCAAAGGCATCAACTTGCCGATGGTGAACTGAGTTGGATCGGTCTTATTATGCAAACGAAGGATACTTCCAAAGCTCCCTTCGGCGATCTTGATGACGGTGCAGTTGCGCGTCCATTCGTGATACCAATACCCTATCTTTTCAATTCGAGATACTACCTCGTCTATGCTTGTGAGTGGGCTCAAGTAGTCGAGATCTTGACGACTCAATGTCGCCGCTACGGTGGGGACAAGCACTCTCCCGCTCCTGGACCTGAGCTTTGGCCCAGTTGAAGGTAAGGACTGCTCGACAGTTTCTTCGGTTTTGTTTTTAAAAACTGCAGCAGGAACAGCAGCATCTCCAACTGGTAAGTTGCCGCTGGGAAGATTGGAGCTGTCGCCAGAGGCGAGGTTAGAAGCGAGAGTGTCAGCAGTTTCGGCCAGGGAAGCGACGTCATCTAAGAATTCTCCACTTGGAGTTCCTCCTTGCGGAAGATCTCCTGATGGTTTTCTCGTATGCCCCTTCGGTGAAAACTTTGAGCGAAGCGATCGCTCATTGTGTGATCGTTCGATGAGCGGAGCGCGTTCTTTATCTATCACGTAATTAGCTTACTCTTTCTACTAGTTAATTAGTTATCTGCAATACCATTGATGGGTGAGGATGTAATTTCGAGCTTCGCGAACTCAACAGCGAGAGTCCTCGTAGCCTTTTTACCGTATGTCTTCGCATTAGACACCATTCTTTTGCTGCTTTGCCAGATTTCTGATCTCACGATCAGCTAAACATTCTTGCATATACCAGGTGATGAGGAATAACTCCTCTTTATGAACAAACACTCATTCTTGGCCTGTGAAGGCACGGCAGCTCCGGAGCGCGACATCTTCGCTCCGGTTGCTATGGGTTGTAGATGGAATGTTAAAGCGGCCTCCAAAATATGTCCACGTAGCGTTAGTGTCATTGAGCGAAGATCGTAGGGCTGATATCCTTGCTGGGACTTGGGTACACATCACCTGTATTTTACAAGCTCCTGGTAATTGACCATCTTTCTTGATAGTAAGATCGTCGAACTAGTAGATAAATTTGTCAGGAATTCTAGTAGTGGTTTTCTCATTATAGGAGTCATTTCCTTAACAGCCAGCGAGCAAAGAAACAGTGAAACGACAACCTGAGAAGCTGCAAGTAGCAATCGAAACAAGGAAATCAATAATTGGCTCAATCAGTCACGACTATTTCTGCTTGAGTGATCAAGGCTAGCTCTGATTCAATGCTCCACCACTTGAATCTTGCGCTTGGCTGGCGTTCCGCGAGAGTCCGTTGTTTAACAACCTGAAGTCAATGCCATTCCATGCCACAGGTGGATCGCCACTTAGTCTTGGGTATGCAAGCCGAAAGATCTTCTCAGGAATCTCCCGCGCGGGCGTTCCCAGGGTTAAGAAATTCGCGACCAAGCCAGCTACGACAGCGGCGGCTGCCAAAAAGCCCATTCAGTAACATTGCCATAAGTATTTGCGTGGGACAGAAACACCTACCACCCGATGTGCCCTGAGCGTAAACCCGTCCTCCATCTTTGGCGGGACAAAGCCAATCTACACTAACAGCGGCTACTTTCACAAATGGTGCGGTTTGGGCACGTTGGGATTGAGCACCGAGGATATCGACTCCGCCGACGACTATAAGTCCTGGAATATCAGTTGCTAGTAGGGGTGGAAAGGTTTTGATGAGTGTAGACTGAGAGAAATGTTAGAGATAATCTGAGTATGTATATAGGGTTGAGGTTTCACTGACAAGTCCTTTATCTCCAGACGAAGTAACGAACACCACGCCAAACGCAGTCAGTTCTCTTATCAGAACAGTAAATGCATTGATCACTGCATTCAGGTAAGGGGTCGAGTCCTGGTCTACTTCAAAATGCCAAGTCATTAGGACAGCTGCTCTATTGCGCAGTCCCTTCGTCCTGATATCATCGTATATTCTCAAGAGAGAATCAATCCAGTTTTCGACACTGTAGCGCTTGTCTCGATCAGAGAATCGGACAAGTGTAATGCTAGCTCTTTTCGCAGATCCGAATGTTCGCCCTACAACTTTAGCAACCGTGCATGTCCCAGAATCCGTTGACCCTATGTATGTATCATCACCTGTGGCCGGATTGGGGCCAGCCCAAATCCAGCGAATGTCGGTATGCGAAACGTCCTGTATATGTGTTAATGTTTACACGAAAGAATTATGGGAAAGCCCCCCAGTATGGATTTGAGAGCCACTCCACGGCATGTGCAAGCATGAAGACCGCATGTAGGGTGATTTAGCCCTCAAGTGTAGTCAGTTTGACATCACTTACTGGGATCCTAGTGTCTGCTCCTTCTTCGATTACGTACACCATTGTACCCTGTCCAGCAGAACTGTCATAATAGTAGCCCTGGGTCTCCCACAGACTGGCACCTTCTGGTACTGACAAGATCTTGAGATCGGCGGGGGCTGGTCTTTCACAAGTGATTGAATTTGCAAAGGTGTACCTGCGAGAATTGATAGAAGGAAGACTGAACCGCGGAGTGAGGGTTATAGTATTACTCATTGTAGATGCGTTAGTCCTTTGCTCATGGTGCATCAATGTCGCATCGAGGTAGTATATCAGAGAGACCGCTGCAAACTACAACTATCAGTTCTGCTCGTCCTATCACTCTTAACGAAGGCATTGACAGGAAGCAATATGCATTATAACACTAAAATATCGAAGCGTGTGGAAAATATACCAGATTTTGGTGGCTTCTCTCGAACTTTGAGGCTTGGAAAGCTGTCATGTCAGCTGACCAATAGAGTACTCCAATATAGATGCTTGTAGAGATGTATAAGGTCGAAGGGTCGGCAACAATAGCTCGAAGGTCTGCTGTGATAATCATGGCACCACGTTGATCCTTGCCATCTTTGGGATAGAACACATAGCGATCCCCAGCCCCCAACTCTGCTATTGATACTACAAGAAGCACAAAGGATAGAAAAAATGACAAGACAGGAAACATGACTAAAGATTGGTGCCGAGTCGGAGTAATTCGAGGAGCTAATACAGGTTCACGACAAGAAAGGGAACGATGACGTGAATTGCAAATGCTCTCAGGACAGTACGATGGGAAGTAGATGGTAGACTCATAGTCACCATAAGTACGTTTGCGGATATCCATCGGGTAACTATGACTGAATAGAAGTGGACCATTTAGAACCGCGCGTATCTAAGAGGTTATCGCCTCTAAAGGCCCTGTCATCTTGGCTTTGGTTTCGCGAGCTTGGGATCTGGTCAAGGGTTTACAAATTTACAGCAAAGCTCAGTACTGGACTACGAGATATGTCGTAAAGAGCGCTTGAATGTCTATGTTATCTTCGACTCGGCGAATTTATATACCTAGTGCTGTCCGGACAAGAGAGGTTTAAGGACTCGGCCGTTGTCCGACGCTCCAAATGAGGGAGCCTATGCGGAGAATAAACCGGCAATCGATGAACTTTGTCGAGGAGATCAACCCCCCATAATTCGTGTATTTGCTCGAGATATTGCCGAAGATGGCTCGTATTTAGCTTCCGCGCTCGCCGGTTGCGTTTCCGATTCGACAATCCAGATCCAAACATCGAGACAAGACGATGTCGACAAACCCTCGCAATGGTGGGACGCGCGATCATTACATTGCGTTGTCTGAGCTTTTGAAGTAATCGTAGTCCCCAAGTCCAAGACAGCCTGTCCATCGAATCGCTGGATGAAAGCTTCTTGGGGATCGCACGGATGGCTCTATTCTGAAATCCCCAAGTAATGATGGCTTCTTGCATTTTTTTATCGAATATGACGCGGAGAGGATGCAAAGTATTTTGTGGTGATAGGCTCACAGGTATTTTCGACGTTGGCCATGTTCTATCTCCTATTGTGGGTGATGTTAGACTGACTTGTGAGGCGCGAGCTGCAGACTCCGAGTACCAATCGGCAAGCCATAAGGACAAAGCCTCCAAGTCCCCTAACTGTCCGGACATTCCCAGCCGCTTCAAAATCTCTCGCCATGCAATTGATGGTACTAATCCTCCTAGGCGAAGGACTTCGCGCCATATATTGATGACAAGGGGTAACTCATCGGAGCGATAAGGTTGTTTTCCAACATGCCTTCTGGAAAGCATGCATGTGCGAACATAGTTGCTCGATCTCGGGCTGACCATTAGGCACATTTCACGCATAGTCTCTAGAGTTTGCTTGATACCTTTCAAATCTCGCCGCGTCAAGTATACTCGAAGTAGTAAATTCCAATGATCGACAGCCAAACTCGTATAGGCCGAATGTACTGTCAGAATGGCCAGAGTTCTATCCATCTGGCGCTTATCGCCACCCTGACGGTAAGAAACAAGCAAGGACTCCTGTAAATTGCGATCTTCGAATGTGTCTGGGTGAAGGTCACAGATCAAAACTTCATTTAGAAGATCTCTCTTGTCTTCCAAGGCTAACCTACGGACTAAGGTAGAGAAAGTCGAGTTGCCTATAGATATTCCGGCGCTGATCAGTTGATCAATCCGGGTACAAATAGCCAGGGAATTGGATTTCTCACGCAACCCAATCTCTCTCAACGATAAGGGTCCTATATTTTCGATACCTAGTACACGTAGGCCGTTAATGACAATGTCAACGGTGAACATCTTTGTGGCGAACAGTCGGGCGCAGAATTCATCGCTAAACACTTTAGGAGTGACCCCATGAGTTTCTCCGAGCTGTCTGTTCATCACTTCACGTGAAATAATAGGTGACCTATGGTAGGTGATTCTGTTATGGCCTGCAAACGAAACTCCAGAATCGACCATTCCTTTGCTTATCTCGACAAGATGTTCGTGTCTGCCATATATAGCGATGTGGTGTAGCAATGGTTCACTGACGGAGGGATTCGATGGAAGATCGCGATTTCGTAAAAGAAAATAATGCCATTTCAGGGCCAACGCATAATTTCCTCTTACACATAACTCAGGGACTATTGTGTCGTACATGTGGGGTATCTTAAGCTCCTTGTAAATGGGTCTAAAGTATCCGAGAGTACGTTCACTCATGACAGCTTGGCTGAATAACCCTTTCAACTGCCTTAGGGACGGTGGAAAATCCTCGTGAAGGTGTACATGCCATTGGTAAGCGTAATTTGGCTTCGTCTTTAGATGATACGATAGTATCATAGTATAGAGCATTGGCCAACTTGTCCCTGTCAATCCCCGTTGATTCTTGGCGTAGACTTCAATCTCTTTCAATGTTCGAGGAAACTTGAAGCCCAGTTGGAGCAATGAATCCCAGAGCTCATTCGCGATGCGTCCACGACAAGGCAATTGTAGACCTCTTCTCAATATCTCGTTCCATATACATTGAAGACCTTCTATCCCGTAATGCCTCTGTCGAAAGCGAACTAATTCTAGCCATAACTTAATATCCGAGCCATACTCCAAACTATCAACGAGTCGGGGGTCAGAATCCTTGGGCGCTGGATTGCCTAGGTCTGATTCATACTGGTACTGTTCAACTGTTACGAGACGCTGGCTCCAGTGATTGGCGCCAATATCGACTTTGCGTGTTGGACGACGATTATCGTGCTTTTGTATCCGAACTCGAGGGTTAATCTTGCGTATGGTTCGACGACCACCAAGGGCTTTTGGACAGGCCAAATCATGAGGCGATTCGATCGCATTACGCAAGACACCTAAAGCAGATGGGCTTCTTAGGAGTCTTTGCAACGCCGGTCGCATGCAGACTACAACTGAGTAAGGCAGTCGATTGTGCTGGTTGACCCTTGACTAGATATTAGCGATAGAGACGGAAAGAGTAGCGCTGACTAATCAATTTAGTCTCCGTTTAACGCGATTGCGGTTTTGACGGTAGGTATATCTCTTCCATTCACCAATCTTTAGCCTACGCTCGATAGAAACGTACGATAGCTTCCTGACAATCCGACTGTAGGTCACAATGGCAGGGTATGTGTTAAGCTCTATTCAACTGGGGAACACCTGCAAATTTAAAATCCGCTCGTCGGAGGCTTTGTCCTCTGTTCAGATCAATCTATTAACATGAACTAATGATTTGAGCTCCATTGTAGCTGGCCACTCTACCGAGAGAACCGTGTTCCCCATTACCAACGACTCTTTCAAAGAAACGACGGCGTGCGACAATGGAATAAGGTCAGTGATAGTCTTTCAGACTTCATCGATGGGAAGGGCTGCAGGGCGACAAAGCTCCCATGAAAGAGGGGATGTTACGCATTGGGGGCTGGCATGCGGTGCATCATCAAGATACTGACCCACGCCCTCGAATAGACGCCCCGAAGCAAGTTCATGCTGTACCCGTATTATGCTTTAGTGTGGGGATCAGCCGCTTGTAAGAATTACAACCTTTCAAATGGCTCTACTCGCTGATATTTCTACAGCGTCAACCTATATGATGATACGACTCACACTGGTATGGCTCCTCTGTTCCCATAGACTTGCTTCTAATGATCCCCCCTTGGTTGAATTAAAGCAGATTGTTTGACGAACTTGCTGCTTACACAATCGCATAGGGTCACAAGACGTGGTTCGGAAAGAATTAAAGTAAAACACTGGATTAGGATAGACTAGGCTGAGCAGAGACTGTCTATAGTGCTCTTGGCTGATCGTACAAGACCAAGTGACTTATTGGACTTCAGCGGGATCGACCACCATGTTATATTCCTGAGCTCCATAGTCGATATTGAACTACCACTTTGTTGCCTCTGCGTGTAATCCATGTGTCTCTACGAAAGGTTCTGATTAAGTTCTTTTATTTTCCCACTCTCGTGCTTGTTCCCGTGAAAGTCCCTTTTTCCGCAACTTACTATGTTTTCATGTTTCCCACTTGATATTATATACGCTATTTCAATCCATTGGCTCTTAGTCGCTGATCCGAAGTCCATCGTTCCTCTATTTATATAATCTCGTCCTATTAATACCGCATTCTACATTGTCTCCAAGCACTATCAGCCCTCGCTTCCAGAAACCTCTAAGTTTAAGCCGTAAGATCCAAAAAGCCAGATTCCAACAGAGATTATTCCAGGGCGTCTTTCCGCTTTATCGTTGACTCCACGGCTATCTAGAGGATCGGAAGGGCAAAAGACCTTATATGAGAAAATACCACATCAAAAAGCTTATAATACTAAGAATGTAGTCATAAGCTAGGGCGCTTACAGCCGGATTGTCGTTGATAGCTCCGAGTACTTTGACAATGGCTGTGCCTACACTAGCACAATGATTGATCATGCCGGAATCCTCCTTAGGCACGGCGATTTTGTAACCTTCGGGTAAATTGTCCCTGATAGCTACAACAGTCTGTGTAGTGATAAGGACAGCCGAAGCAATGGCAATGAATCTATAAGCCCCTTGGTGTACACGCTGAAAACCCTTCTGCCTTAACCGAATAGTCATAACGCTTCGTGGTAAACCGAATGGGATCAGAAGAGGACAAAAGAGGAGTAGCCGGATAGTGAAGATGACGGGCACGAAGAACCTGGTGCCTATCAAGAACGGGGCTGAGAAAGTAGATAGGAAATACGGCACCAGAGGTGATAGCTGTAGAGCTGGCCTTGGTGCCAACCTTACGGCGTCAGAACTTGGCATCGGTATTTTAAGCATAGCCAGGTAGAACAGGTTCTGAGCGAAGGAAACAGGAAGGATTTGACCAACGAGAAGAAATGCCCAGAGTCCAGGTATTTCTCTTTTTCGGCCTTGAGTCGTGGAGATAAAGTCAGCGATTGAAGCGAAGTGCTCAAGGACTAAGCAAGAGCCTGTCCATACCTTCGATGCTCATGAAGAAACTCCAAGTCATAGTCACTGACAGAGCCTGCTGAGTCCACCAATACCTTGCACTGCTTCCGCAGATAATTTCTGCAAAATCTTTGAACAGGGTAGACGAGGTCAACCATTGCCAAATGTAAACACGAACTATCCGCTTCTGCAGATCAATGACATCGTCTTGGCCGAAGAACCTCGACGGTACTTCTATCCCCCTGACTGAAGCCCAGACTCTGTAGGAAATAACCAGGAAACTAATCATGTGATAAGCAAGGACTGAGAAGCTCAGAACAGAGAGTGCTGTAAAAATTTGAAACTTGCTCTCATAAGAAAGCCTTCTTTGCCTGTTTGACATAGTTGGTGACCATGACTTCTTTGGGCTGTACGTGAGTATTCCAACAATCATACCGGTGAAGAGAAGAGCTGAGATTACATAAACAACGAAGACTATAGCACCAGCCAGATTATATTCTGAAGCGATTGGACTTGACGAAGCCATGATCCAGAAACGAGAGATACTTTCTATTAACTTTTCAGATGAATGTAAGTATCGCTGGTTGTAAAAGGTTGACACTTTTTTTCAAAAGATTGAGCTAAACACCTGTTTTTTTAGCGAGAACCTCACTAAAATCAAGTGAAAATCTCAAAAAGTCATAGCGATTATGACAATCAAGCGATATGAATATTGAATGTGTTATATATGAATTTATGTAAAGGACTATGTAGATATTCAACGAGGCCTAATAAAGAGCTAATGTGAAGCTTTGTAAAGAGCTGATATGCAGCTTTTTCCTTAGAGAAGTTTTGTAAGGACCATTGTAGAGACCTAGTAGAGAACTTTGTAAAGATCTAGTAGGGAGCTTTGTGAAGACCTAGTAGGGAGCTTTGTAGGGAGCTGATATGAAACTTATAACGAGCATTTATGACGCTGATTACGAAGCGTGTAAAAAGCTTTCGTTGAAGAGTTTAATCGAAGCATTACGAAGTCTCATATCAGCTCTTTATAAAGCTTAACATCAGTTGCCTACAAAGCTCCCTACTAGGTCGGTAGGTCCTGACAAAGCTTCCTACAAAGCTTCATATCAGCTCCCTATAAAGCTTCCTACTAAGTCTTTGCAAAGCTTCACAAAGCCTCCTATCAGCTCCCTACAAAGCTCTCTACTAGGTCCCTACAAAGGTCTCTACAAAGCTTTATATCAGCTCCCTACAAAGCTTTCTATCAGCTCCTCATTAGACCTGATTTAATATGTACATAACTCATTCCATAGCTTTGTCTGTAGCATTATACAAGTCTCATATGCGACTGTTATGATCTCTATGACTTTCAGAGATTTTCAATTAGTTAGAGTGAGGTTCTCGCTATTCTAATATGCAGGTGCGAAACTCAACGATTTGCACACAGCTCAATGAAATGCACAGCACGATACACATTAGCCGAAAACCGGAAGACACCGACCAAACCCTAGATTTTGATCTTTCAAGGATCTCTTATACCTCATTGCATTCCTTTCCCCAATTGAGGTCTGCAATATCTTCAGCAGTTCCTTCTTTCTCTTGGTGATTCTTTTCATCATGGGAGACTACCTCAAAGGTCTTTTCAGGGCCCAGAAGCCTCTTGCTTCACCATCCCCTGTCGGCGATGCAGGTACGCTCACTCATGTTCATCTGATGTTGAGATAGGGCTAATGATTCAATACAGACTTCGCCGACTTTGCTGAGGCGCCAGATCCTACACCAGCATCTATCTCCCCGACCACGGCTCAACCGTCAGGCGCACAAGCAGCGCAGCCTACTTCCTCATTTGGGCAAGGTATGCCGTACACGAAATGGTACAGGATTTGGGAGCGAGCGTCGCCTCGTGACTTTTACCAAGAAGCGGTGATTCTTCCGTTCATCCTCCTCGTCTTCGCGTTCCTCTACTGGGGACGGCGCAAAAATCGGAGCAAAGCGAAGAGCTGGCTCAAAGCGAATGGGCCAGCTCTAGAAAAGGAATATGCGCACATTGGGTTTGGGAAAAGGAGAGCACCAACGGCCGACGGCGAGCAGAGCTCTACATTGACAGGAGCATTGGAATCGAATGATGTCCCGGACACTCTATTCAGAGAGAAGACGGCTTCGGAGTTTATTACATATGCTACCGGACGTCAGAACGTCGCATTTGTTGACATCAAGATCTTGCTCTACAAGCGCTTCAATCCCGCGACCTTCCTTGTCGAATATATCCTAAGCTTCTTCTTCGATAGCTTCCGTACGCCCACAGAGAGAATGGAAGCAACAGCCTACACCTTCGACGGCAAGGAAAAGGATCTCGTCCCCAAGCCCAAGGGCCAAGAGCACGACTTAAAGGTCCCCCAATCTTCCTACGACAACTTTGTATGGGCCGTCGTTCATAAAGAGTCGATGCGCAACCTGCGGGATGACCGCTACGACATCTCCCTAACCAGCACAAAGGACCACGCCAAGCTCCCCGCCTGGGCCACCATCATGAGCGAAAGCGCAGAAATCACAGACTTCTTGCTTACGCCGGAGCTCATCTCCGCGATCGAGTCCGCAGGTGACGCCTTCGAGTACCTGGTCATCACCGACCAGCCCATCGAGAAACCTCTAAAGTAAACCTCCCCAACCCGGTCAAAAATCCCCCACTAAGTC
>JAABUO010001996.1_pt1 | contig 25432 bp, 44 predicted proteins | sample 5559291 | NCBI WGS metagenome assembly JAABUO01 (sample SAMN10711878, study PRJNA513372) | rock metagenome | isolation source: Antarctica rocks | place: Antarctica: Victoria Land, Finger Mt sud
CTCCTGCCGGGCGCCGCCCCACCCGCGACCGCAGGCAGGGCTGCCGGTTCCTGCCAGGCGTGCCGCCCGGGCTGCGCCAGCGCGGGCTCCCCGCTCCTGCCCGGCGCCGCCCCACCCGCGACAGCAGGCAGGGCTGCCGGCTCCTGCCAGGCGCGCCGCCCGGGCCTGGCTGGCGCAGGCACCCGCACCCCTCGGGCGCCGCCGCCCAGGGCCGCGCTGCCGGGCCGGCGCAGGCGCTGGGGCTGCTGGGCGAGGAGCCGGACGCGGCCGCGGTGGCGCGCTTCCTGCGCCACTGCCCGGGCCTGAGCAAGGTCACCATCGGCGAGCTGCTGGGCGAGAACGAGGACTTTTATCTGGAGGTGCTCGACGCGTTCACCGACACGTTCGACTTCGCCGGTGCGCCCGCCTAAGCAGCCCTAGCTGGCTGAAACAGGCTGTTGACCCAACATGCCTGAGTGCGCCGAAAGGCGCGCGCACCCAGAGCCTTCCTTCCTTCGCGGGTCAGCCCGACGAGGGGCGCGCCCAGCGCTGGCTGAGCACGGGCCGCGCCTCACGTCTGGCCGACCGCCAGTGGCGAGCTGTGCAGGCTCGCTTGCCCGCTGCCGCGGCCCAGACTGCCGGCCAGGGAGGTGATGTGCTGCTGCACCTTGAGGCTGTGTGGTTTGGGCCTGCGCGAAGCGGTCTGAAGGGCGACATGACAGACGGCGCATGCGAGCGAGCCCTGCTTGCCTGTGGCGGGCAATCCTGCTAGTCCCAGTGCTGTGCGCGGCGCACAGGCGCCAGCCGTGGCAGCGCACCTGCATGTTCCCGGCGGAGCTCTGTGCCCGGCGCTGTGTCGGGCCGGGCGCTGAGGGTCGCCGGGGGGCGGCTGCGCTTCATTGAATGACATGCCCTCTTGCCACCTCAGGACGGCAACGCTACCTCGCAGTCTGAGCGAAGTGAGAGAGAGAAGCATCAATGAGGTCACACGGCGCTGGTCGCGCGGCGGCCAGGCCTCAGCTTCGACATGGCCATCCGCGTGTACCTGGAGTCGTTCCGGCTGCCGGGCGAGGCGCAGAAGATCAACCGCATCATGGAGAGCTTTGGCAAGGCGTACCACGGGCGCTGCCCCGCGCTCTTCCGCAACGCGGACGCGGTCTACATCCTGGCCTACTCCGTCATCCTGCTCAACACCGACCAGCACAACAGCCAGGCGCGCCCTGCCCCACCCTGTACGCGCGCGCTCGGCCGCCCGCGCCCGCCTGCCCGGCGCCCGTGCCGCAGCGCGCTGGCCGCTGCAGCTCTGCCAAGGTCCCTTTCTCTTTCACTTCAGGGACCAGAGATGGAGGAGAGTGCAGAATGGCAGTCACAGCTCGTCGCAGATCATGACAATGACGACATTTCCCAGTCTGCTTAGGATGCCGTCGCATGCTTAGTGGCCAGCCCGATGCATGCGCGAGCCGCCCCGGCCCGCGCGCGCGCCGCAGGTGAAGAAGAAGATGACGGCGGACGAGTTCGTGCGCAACAACCGCGGCATCAACGGCGGCGAGGACCTGCCGCGCGACTTCCTGCGCGCGCTCTACGCCAGCATCGCGGCCGACGAGATCCGCATCTCCTCCGAGGCGCAGGCGCGCGCGCGCACCCCACCCTACCCTAGCCCGGCGCCCGCTCCCCCCTTCGCAGCCCCGCCCCGCTCCGAGCCTCCATGCGCTGTCACTGCGGGAGCCGAGGCGCAGGCGAGCGCGTCGGGGCGCTAAACCTGCGCGCGCCGCGCAGCGGCGCAGCGCTGCCTGCGTGCGGCGCCGCAGTGCGTCGGGGCCCCGGCAGCGTGATCCTGATGGAGCTTGAGTTTGGCAGGCTTGCACGCTGTGCGTCTGGCCGCGCGCATGTGTGCTGCACGCTCACGTGCGCCGCGCCTCAGCGCTGTGCCTGCGCGCGCAGGCGGGCGACGCGGCGCCGTCGCCGGTGCTGTGGGCGCAGCTGGCGCTGCAGTCGCAGGCGCCTCGGGGGGTCATGCTGCAGCCGCCCGCGCACGGTTGGTCCAGCCGCTCGTCCTGCCATGCCAAGCCGGCCAGCTGCTGCATGCTGTCCTGAGCTGTTGCATCATGAGTCGCACAGTTGACAGGAGTCCCTGCAATCACTGACACATGGGTCTACCAACAAGGCCAATACTTGCTAGATGCCAGGCTGCGGCCGCGTGAACCCGGGCCCGGCACAGCATGCGGCGCCGTCAGCGCGGCCAGGTGCCGGAGCGGGGTGCCGGCGCGCCGCGCAGGCGTGCCGCGCGTGGACCGCGAGATGTTCCGCCGGCTCTGGGGCCCGACCGTGGCGGCCGTCTCGGTCGTGCTGGATCAGTCGGAGGAGCCCACTGTGGTGCGCCAGGCGCTCGACGGGCTGCTGCTCACCGCGCGCATCGCGGCGCACCACCACGTAGACGAGGCGCGCGCCAGCCCGCCTACTGCGCCCCTACCGACCCTAACCCCACCCTATGATGTTGGCCCCAGACCTCCTCGAGTCTGTGACATCACACCGCCGTGCAGGCTGTGTAGGGATACTTTGCTTAGCAGGCAGGGCGCCTGGCGGTGCACAGGAGTTCAGGCCTATGTTCGCGCCCGCCGCTGCCGCCCCTGCGGGCGTCCGAGCGCGGCGCGGCGCAGCGCGCGCCGCGGGCGTGAGCTGAGTTACCACACAGGGTATTGTGCACCCTTTCTATATGACCCGCTGCGTGCCTGCGCGGCGCGCAGGTGATGGACAGCCTGGTGGAGTCGCTGAGCAAGTTCACGGCGCTGCTGAATGTGGCCGTGCCGCGCGCGGCGGTCGCGTTCGGCGAGAACGCGAAGGCGCGCGCCGCGACGCAGACCTTCTTTGCCATCGCCAACCGGTGCGCTAAGCCTATACCCTAAACACTACCCTACCCTTCCCTCCCCGGCCGCCGCGCCGTGGACTGGCTTGAGCCGCCGCGCGTGCGCCTCCTGCGGAGCTGCCGCGCCGCTGCCGTGCAAGCGCGCCCGAGCCGGGGAGCCTGCGCTGAGCAAGCGGTCGCGAGGCGGCCCTGCACATGCGCGTGCGCGCATGCCGCGTCAACGGGGCGCGCCGCGGCGGAGCGGCGCGTCCGGCGGCGCGCTGCCCCAACGCCCGCGACGGCGCGGCGCCTGGCAAACAAGGGTCTAGGGTTAGGCCCAACCCTGCCCTACTCGCACAGGTACGGCGACAGCCTGCGGTCCGGCTGGCGCAACGTACTGGACGCGGTCATCCGCCTGCACGGCCTGGGCCTGCTGCCGCCGGGCGTGGTGCTGCTGGAGGCCGGCGACCCGGACGGCGGCAAGCTCGCGCTGCCGCGCGCGCCAGCCAGCCGGCGCACCGCGTCCGCTAGCTCCATCCTCTCGCGCGCCTTCTCCAGGCGCGCCCCGGCGTACGACGGGGACGCGCTGGGCCGCAGTTGGCTGCGTATAGACCCTCATTCCGCTGCTTTCGACGCACTGTGCGCAAAGTGCACTTTTCTCATAGCGGACTGCAAGGCTCACGCCATTGCTCTTGTGAGCAGGCAGGCAGGTCATGGGCCGGGGCGGTGACCGCATTGTTGCAGATGATGGCCCCCGACAGCCAGGCGCTCGAGCCGTTCGGCGATGACAGAAGGCCGCCGGCTGACCGCGGAGCCTGGTCCGCGCGCGCAGCCTGATCTCCATCGAGTCGGCGGACGGCGGCGCGGCGCAGGAGGCCGCCAGCGAGCGCGAGGCGGCCGCCGTGCGCGCCACGGCCGACTGCATCGCCGGCTGCCGCCTGGAGGACCTGTTTGCAGACAGCAAGTTCCTGCGCGCGGAGGTGCTCAACCCTAACCCTATCATAGGGCTTGTACAAACGATGTTCCAACAGAGCTGTGCATCTCGCGTACAAAGCATGAGGCGCTCGGCCGCCCGGCCCACTGCCGGGCGGCTGCATGGGGCGGCAGCCCGTGCCGCTCAGCGCCGCCTGGTCTGTGCGGCCGCCGGTTTGCTTTGCACGCCTGCGACGAGGCGGGCGCTCCAGCGCACCAGTGAGGCCGTCCGAACGCGCCGGTGCGGGCGCGCGCAGGCGCTCCTGGAGTTGGTGCGGGCGGCAATGTATGCGCCGGGGCCGCTGGGGCGCATCGCTGCCACGGGCGAGGGCTCGGACACCGCAGAGGCGCGAGCGCGGGCGTGGGCTCTGGCCCCGCATGCAGGGTTGCGGCAGTGGGGTGTGTTCATCCGCACTCCTGCTTGACGCTGCGCATGCGCTGGCGCGCTGCGGCGCTGTCCGGGTGGAGAGGGTCAGTGGTATGACAACGTGCTGCGAGGGTTTCACGGTCTGAGAGGCGGCTCCGGCGAGCGTGTGATCATTGCGTGGAGAGCGTGAGTGCAGTGATGGCGCGTTGCGTGGTTATGTGGTCTGGGAGACGGCGCGCCAGTGCGCGCCCACGCGCTGCGGCTGTGCCTGGAGCTGTTTGTTGTAGACATTTGACTGAGTGGCAATATGTGGTGGAATGGGTTGGGTATATAGAGGGCTTTCCCAGCATGCGCCGACACGCCGCAGCTGGGCCTGGAGCCGGTGGTTGCGCATCATGGGAGAGGGGCGTGCTGTCAGGATAGGGTAGGGCGCGTGCTGTGAGGGTCAGGGTAGGGTGACCACTGGGTTTTACCAGCGCGCGCGCCCGCGGCGCAGCTGTGCCTGGAGCTGGTGGTGGCGGTGGCGCTGCGCAACCGGGACCGCCTGCTGCTGGTCTGGCCGCTGGTGCACGAGTACCTGGCGGCCGTGCTGGCGCCGGAGGGCCCGCGCGGCGCGTCCGCGCTCGTCGCGCGCGCCGCGCTCGGCCTGCTGCGCGTGTGCCAGCGGCTGCTGCCGTACAAGGAGGACACCGCGGACGCGCTGCTGCGCAGCCTGGGCCTCGTGCTGCGCCTGCGGCCGTCCGCCGCGTGGGAGCTCGCGCAGCGCCTGGCGACCGAGGTTAGGCTTAATCTAACCTAACCCTGAGCCTGAGCCTTTGCCAGTGTCGCCGTCCCTCGCAGGCCGCAGCGCGCCCCAGGGGCGCCGCTGCCTGTGGCGCCCGCCGCAGGCGCTTTGTGTGCGCCTGCGCTCCGCGCTGCACCCGCAGTCCCGTGCCGCCTGGTGCTCTCCGCGCGCCGCCTTGCCGTCGAGGCCCTTCCACCTCAGCCACCCTCTTTTATGCTTGCTTGGTACGTTGCACACAGCCCCCTGCACAGGTCAGCATGCCTGGCTAGCATGCGAGTCGGCGAGCCAAAGGGGTGCCCCCCGCGCCGTGCGCGCGCAGCTGCTGGCGCTGGTCACGGCAAGCGCGGCCTACATCCGCACGCTGCACGGCTGGCGCACGGTGTGCGCGCTGGTGACCATGACCAGCCTGCACCCCGACGCGGCCGCCACGGCGCTGGCCGCGCTGGCCGCCGTCGCGCGGCCGCCCGCGCTTGCGCCGCCCTCGTTCCCGGCCTGCCTGGAGGCGGTCATGGCGGTCGCCGAGCGCAACTCCAAGGTGCCGCTGCCGGCCCGACCCTACCCTAAGCCTATCAAGATGCTTGTCTAGCCAGGCCTACATGCTGCGGCGCGCGGGTCCTGGCGACCGCCCCTGTAAGCGCACGCTCGCGGCCTGCAAGGGCGCCTCGAGGCGCTGCTGCTGGCAGCGCACGCGGCCGGCCGCGCGCGGCCGCCACGCCTGCTGCCTGGCTGCCGTTTGGCCAGGGAAGAGGAGACGCCATGCTGTGGCCGCACTGCAGGGTTGCTGCGAGCATGCGCGCGTCCTCAGCAGCCAAACAACCTGCTTGCACCTGGAGGCAGGTGGCGACTGCGCTGCGTAATGCAGTGGCACCCAGCATACAGCGCTTGCCGTCCACGGCGATCATGGATGCGTGCAGGATGGCACCTGGGACCACACTGAGCGCGCGCTGGAGATGCTGGACTCCATGTCCGCGTGGGTGCTGCGCTACGGCGAGGCGGCCGCGGCGGGCGGGCCGGCGGCGGCAGCCGCGCCGCCGGCGGACCCCGCGCCCGGGCTGCTGACCGGCGGGCTGCCCGACGTGCGCTCGGCGCCTGCGGAGACGCAGGTGTGGGCCGCATGCAGGGTTGTGTTCTCGGTGCAATGATGCGCGTGCAGGCCCTGCGCGGAGGGTCATTGCATCGCCCACGCGTAATTGCCAATGTGGTCTAGATTGGTCGAAACTGCACCTCAGCACAAAGATTTTCAGACACCTCCTTGTGTGCTTGCATGATGGACAAGTCTGCACAGCCCACTGAGAAGATCTGCAAGCCATGCACTCCCAGGCCAAGAAAAAGCATTACAACAGCGGTATCCGTTTGCGCAAGGGCTGGTGCATCTGCTGCGGGGACAGCCACGCCTGCTGCTTGCAGAGTCACAGGTATTCGACAACATGCGGGGGCCACGCACCCATCGGTGAGGATGCACCCTCGCAGGCGACCGTGCCGGAGATGTGGATGGCGCTGGTGAAGGCGCTTGCGCGCCTGAGCACGCACCCGCAGGAGGCCATCCGCGCGCAGGCGCTCGTCATCCTGCAGCGGTGCCCCACCCACGCCCCAGCCTTACTGCTGCTACCGCGTTGTTCAACCCTAACCCTGACACGCAGGCGCCCACCATCCTGCAGCGGTGCTCGCCGTTTGTGCAGCCCTGTTACTCCCGCCCTCGGCGCGCACCTCTCCTGGTCCGCTGCACTGCCTGGCCCTGCTTCAACACGGGCACATGCGCACATGCAATGCATGACAGTCAGTTGGTTGGTTGGCCTATACAAACACATGGTGTGATGAGAAGGAGCTGCTCTGAAAGCAATGCTGGCCTCGCCAGACTCAGGCTGTTGCAACGAGCATGTCGCCGCGCGCGAATGCCAAGCTGCCGCGCCGCAGGACGGTGGTGGGCAGCGAGGCGCTGGGCCTGGGCGGCGCGCGCTGGAGCGTTGCGCTGGAGCAGGCGGTTGTGCCGCTGGTAGCGCAGCTGGCGGGCGCGCTGGCCGCTCGCAGCCGCCCCGACGCCGCAATCGAGCGCACGCTGCGCGCGGCCGTGCTGCTGCTGTGCAAGGCGCTGCTGCAGGTACGGAGCCTGCGTGCATGCGTGCTGGTCACACACGCAAGCTTGGTGTCTGAGCAGGTCACATTGGTAGTGTGCTGCTTGCAGCTGACCGCCTGCTGTGCAGCGCAGCCTCGCGTGCTCGTGCGTCGACATGTGCTGTTCGCAGAAGCTGCCTGTTGACCCAGGCGTAAGCGGCCTGGCAGACGAGGCAGGCGCGCCAAGTCCTGCCGCCGCCGCGCTCTGGCTGGAAGCTTACGCACCGGGCGCGTTGGCTGGGCGCGGCGGCCCGGCGTGCTGACGCGCCGGCTGCGCGCGCGCCAGTTCCTGCTGCCGCTGGCAGCGGAGGCCAACTTCCCGGCGCTGTGGGCGAGCGCGCTGGCCGCGCTGGCCGAGTGCACCAAGCCGCGCAGCGAGGAGCTGGCGGAGGCGGTGCCCGAGGCGCTGAAGAACATGCTGCTGGTCATGGCCGCGCAGGGCGTGCTCACGCCCGCATGGACGGTGCGCGCCCGCGAACCCGGGGGTGCTGCTGATGACAGCTTGCACAGTGCGCGCCTGCCTGGACAGCCGGCCCTCAGGGCGTGGGCCAATTGTTACCAGCGCGACGGCCGCTAGAGTTGCTCTCGTCAGCTCTGTGACCTGATGCAGTCAGTCTGCGCCCTGGGCGCCTCACGCACACATAGGGCCCCGCATGAGCCGCGAAGCTGAGCTGTGGGTTGTGTCATGCTTGATCCTCCTTCATCCGTCAGCAAGGGGTTGTGCGGGAGCACAGCGGAGTGAGTTGTAGCCAACATCCAGCCCGGATGTTGTAAAAAAAGGCAGACTGCGCTGCGCTCTGCAGGACGGCGAGGGCCGCAGCCTGTGGGACCAGACATGGGCGCGCGCGCGCGGCATCTCGTCCGGCCTGAAGCCGGAGCTGCTTGCCGCCTCAGGTCTGCCCTGCCCCGGCGTGCGAGGGAGTGTGTACGCCTGTCAGCCAGCCCAGCATACGGCAAGAGCTGGTCCGCTTTGTGGCGCCGAACGCATGCGGGTCCGGCCTGTGGAAGCATAGCAGGCTCCTGGAGGTGTGTGCTGTGCACTGGTGCAAGTCCTCCGAGTCTGCTTCTCAGAAGTGTGAGCGTGACTTCCACGCTTTGCTGACGCAGGCGTGGCACCCGCGCTGCCGCCGCCGCCGGTGCTGCAGGGCGCGCAGCAGCCACAGGCTGCCGGGGATGCGGCTGCGGAACTGAACAACGGCCGTGCGCGTGGGGCTTCCATGTCAGGGCCTTCGGGCATCGACACTGCTGGCTTGGGAGCCACACAGGCTGCTAGCCCTGCCGCAGAGGGCAGGGACGCCGCCGCTGCCGGCGCCAGCGCGCCCGACAACGGCGCGGCAGACACCGCCGCCAGCCAGCCTGTAGGTTACGGCGATGCAGGCGCGGCGCATGCACCAGACCACGCACCTGGGCATGGCCCTGCCGGACCTCTGCCGCCCGAGGGCGCGCCGGATGGGGCAAGCGGCGCAGAATCAGCGCAGCAGGGCGGGGAGCGCAGCGAGCACGGCGAGATCGCCTCTGCCGCTGCGTACGCGGCCGCGGGCGGAGACGCCACCCGGCCATGGCCCAGCGCCCAGGCACCTTAGGCAGGACGTAGAGCATCTGTGTTTTAGGGGCACTCCCGCACCGCGTGTTTGCTGTGCACTGGGTACTGAGATTGGCAGCAGGGCGGGCAGTGATGTTGATCATACGGCTACACGTCTGCTTGCAGGAGCTCCACATCGTTGGGTGGTCTTGCAGTGTTGCTCAGCATTCTACGAGGACCTTGAACGCATGAATGATCCCCACGCGTGCACATCACACAATGCAGCACCTCCAACAAGAGACTGGGTTATCTGCCTGGATTGTCAGAGCTGTGCCTCTTGTGCTCCCCAGCTGCCACTCATCAAACTGTGTGCCTGCTGTCATTGCAATATTGCACTGTGGCGCACTGCAAGGTTAAGAACTTGTGTCCGCTGCTGTGTCCGTCCACTTCGCCGCATGTGGTACCTGGCCGTTGTTTGCCCACGGGTCAAATTCGCCGCGCGCCATCCCCGCAGATCCAGACGCCTGAGCAGTGTTCAAGTCCTTGCCATAAGCATCTGTGCTGCGAGTCGAGAACACACGGACCCCGTGGTTGACATTGCTGCCTAAAGTTACCTCCGGCCAAAGCTGTGCTGGCCACCACAGGCTGAGCAGAGGGGGTGTTGCCGCGACATGCGTGAGCAATAACGTGCATGCCTAATCATGGATGCCGCCTGACGCTGCGGTCTCTCTATGTATACCCTGCATACTGGCATAGCATGAAGCTCGCATCTCTTGCATGCCAGCACAGGAGCACAGGCAAACACCACATGCATCCCAGCAGGCTCTTCCTGGCGAGCGTGACTGCTTTCACCGCCAACAGCAAGGGCTTCGCCCGCGCCTGCCCAGTGTTCCAAAAGTCCATCAACTTGAACTCTTCGTTCAGGCGCGCCATTGCCTCCATGATCGTGGCCTATTCCTGCGCCCGCTCATAGGCCCCGCATCAGGTCGCGGCCTTTATAGCTTGCCAATGGTGTGCCCAGTCTGATCTGGCTGCACGCAGGAGGTGCTCGCCGATACACTCACCGGGCCAGAGCAGGCCGGGCACTTTACGCCAGCGTGCAGGAAGCGCATGTCTGGTGGAGCTAGACTGCATCACGGCCGCCACATGGCTCCCCATATCTGAGTTTGCAACCAAATCTTGTGCGTGCAAGCGCCGGTTAACACAATGGAAGGCCTGCAGCACTCAGATGAAGCCAGTCACCTGCTTGGCCTGCGCCGCAGCCACCATGGCGTCCTCGAGCTGACGCTGCACCTCGTGCGAGCGCTCCACCTTTTCTTGGTGCTGCTGCTGCGCCGCATCAGCCTCCATGGTGTAGCGCTGCGCGCGCGGTTGCTGGGATTGCATGGAGCTGCGGGCCGAGGCACAGCGTGAGTGTACCAGCCCAGTCATGTGTTGAGCGAGCCAAATGCTTTTTGTTGCACGTATCACAGGGTTAACTGCATTGTGACGGCACCCTCAGTCGCCATATGATTGGGGCAATCGTTGTGGCACTCCCTAACAGTCCCTAGCAGACAGCTATAAGACATGCTATGTGCACAAGCTTCTGCCACACCATGCATGCACGAATAAAATTTGTAAGCGCACAGCAACCCTGCGTCCCTCCAGTCCCCACACCAGTTTCCACACGACACAAGGTTGGTTGATGGCTGTTGCTGGGCGCGCGCCTTGATGAGCGCCTCCATCATCTCCTCCTCGCCGGAAGCGCGCGCATACTCCCGCGCCAGACTGTCCAGGCGCTCCCTCGCCCTGCGTCCGCCAGCGCATCAGCGCAGCACATCGCCGGCGCACCAGCGTACCAGTGCCGCGTCCTCAGCGCATGCGCCCCGGCAGCTGTGCCGCTATGGCACTGCGATGTTCATTGCTGTGCAGTAGCATCAGGATGCAGTGCTTGCCTTCCCTATCCTTAGCAACAGGCTGCGCAAAAGCCAGCAATGCGCATTGCGTGTCAAGGTCAGCCACCCAGCGGATACCCCATGGGAGCAGCGCACGAAAAGAACTGTGTAGCCGTCTCCTGGTAGGCCCCCATGCGCGCAGCGAGCGCCTCTGACGCCGCGCGCACTTCGTCCGCCAGCTGTGCCGCGCGCAGCTCTGCGTCCTGCGCCTCGCGCCGCACCTCCTCCAGCCTGCAGCCACAAGGCTGCGGCGCGTAATGACGCGAGAGCAGGCGCGTGAGTTTCCTGAGTAGGTGACTGCCTGGAGCAGCACTAGGTAGCCAGGCACACTGCACAAGGGTTCGCTCCAGGATGCATGTCGTTGTTGAGGTACCATGGCAGTCTGGGCTTGCAACTGGCCACGAGGCAGAGCTGCATGTCGGCACACATGCCAGAGCCCAAGCTGCTTCCCAGCCTATTTGCAAGTCTGTATGGTTCCCGAGTGAAACACCAGGCAACCTGGCGCACCGCGCGAGCATCCGCTCCAGGTCGCTCAGCTCGGCCTTCTTGGCCTTGGCCGTGCGCGCGACGATGTGCGCCTCGCCCTGCTTGGCGCGCTTGTCCTCCTCCTCCTGCGCACACGCTGTGGTCAGAAACTGCAGGACATCGTGCAGGGCGCTGTGCAGACCGGCACCAGGCGTGAAATTATGACGCTCTTGTTTGTTGCAGCCCAGCGTACGGAGGTTAACATTCAACAGCACGCATATGAGCAGCGGGGTTCCTGATCCACCCACGTCACTTGCAGCAGTGGCTGCACAATGATGTCCGTCACGCCACGCCCCAGCCTTGTGCCCCTATCCCTACCCTCATCCACACCCACCACAATCCCCATACTAACCCCCATACTTGACCGCCACATGACCCGCTAGCCTTGCACCTGTCCTCAGTGCGTCTACAGCTTTATTCGTAGGAGGGCAGACAAGAGTGCAGCTCCCGCTTAAGCGCGCTGATCACATCCGCGGCATCCGGCATGCTGCCTCAGCACTGTGCCATGCTGCCTCCTGCCAACATTTCTCTTATGTCAGTTCTGGCGCGCGCCTTCTTGAGCTCGACCTTGAGCGCAGCCAGCTCGGTGCCGAGGTCCGCGGCCTCGAGCTTGACATCGGACAGCTGCTGCTCGGCGGCCTGGCGTGCAGCGACCGCGCGCGCGGGGAAGTCTCTGCGCGCGCCGCAGGGTGTCAAACACACTTCCCTTTGCGGTTCTGTGCGAGCCCGCAAAGGAATGCTGGCATGCTCCTCCAGGCACTGCTTTTGCTGCCTGGCAGCTGGGTTCTGGAGTGTCCCTGATGATCTACTTTCACGACAGCTGAATGAGCAGGTAGTGCATGTATTTGGAGATACATCAGGCAGGTATCCCCAGGTATACCGTTGGTGTGGCATGAAGCGTGCTGAGCTTAAACGAGAGCATAAAGCCGCTGGATCAGAAACAATAGGGTACATGCAAGTGTTGAGACATGAGTTGTTTGCAACATGTCCTTGTGATGAAGAAGGAGTTTGGTTGGAACCATCCAGCGCTGGGGCTGTTCCGCATGAATCCCTGCTTCAGTAGAAGGACATGTTCCGAACAACTTCTGTTTCAACACCTAAAAAGTAAACTGTTTTTCCTGGTCCAGCTCTTTATGCTCCCGTTCGGCAAGGCTGGCGCACCGCGCCAGCTGCCGCTTGGCGGCCTCCTCCGCCTGCAGGCGCTTGGCATCCTCCTGCAGGCGCTCAACCTCCGCGCGCGCCAGCTCCGCCTCGGCCAGCTTCTGCAGCCGCGCGCGCTCCAGCGCCTCCAGGCGCTCCAGCTTCACGCGCATGACGCCCGCGAATGGCTGCACGCGCACAGCCTGCTGGCCCTGGAGAGGTGCTGCATGCACTGCCATGTCGCCACTGGCGACAGGCCACAGGCTGCTTGCGACATGCGCAGCTTTCGTATGTTGCAGAGACGTGTCAGTGTGCCTGAGACAGGGTTGGCGCGCCTCATTGGCGGGCTTGTCCACAGGCGCCGCCACGGCGGGCGTGGTGGGGTGGGCAGCGGCGGCGCGCTTCTGCTGGAATGCTGCATAGAGCTCCTCCATGGTCATTGTCGAGTACCTTAGCATGCGCGTCACGCATGAGAGGTTGTAGGACGGTGGCTCACTCATATCCCAGCAGAGCCTGTAGCACTCACATCACTACAACATCACGTAGCTGAGCCATGGGAGGCTTGAAACCGATGACATAAGCATCATGTCATGCATACTGGGGTATGCCCATAAGCCCGCCAGTTGCACACCCGTCCTGCGCTGGCAGCGGCTGTGCCAGCGTGAAGCCCGATGGCACAATCGATACTGCGGGGTCCTCGACAGCGCCGCGAAACATGCGGAAGCGCCCGGACGTGGGCGGCGCCTTTGCCGCCGCGCCCGCCCTGCCTGCGCTCTCTAACCGTCTGCAGGAGCTCTGCTGCTCTGTGATGCAGCAAGCACGCTTGTGGCTTGATGACGCCCAATGACGCCTAGTGTTGTTTCTTCCAAACGAATCAAGCGAGGTGCAAGCTCCCCTTTGCAGCAGCACCATGATCAACACCATGGTACTGTGGAGCGTGGCTAGCGCGAGCGAGGCTCGCACCCGAGCGGGCAGCGCTCTGTCGAGGAAGCGGCTCCTGCATGACGACCTCGTAAGAGAGCACGCAAGAGGGAGTCACTGCGTGGCCTGTTGCGCCGTATGAGCAATTTGCAATGTGTGAAGGTGGTTGGTTGGGTGGGTTTCTGAAATCCTTGGACAGAGAGACTCCAACAACAGGTAATTTTCTGGTGTTCTCAACTCCCCAAGCAGCCGTGAGCCTGGGCGGTGTGTGTGCGGCCATGGTGAAGGTGGACCGCATCCTGATCGTGGCGACGTCGCGCGAGCTGCTAGGCGACACTGCCATCAAGACGGGCGCCTGGTGCGCTCTCCAAGCCCTTCGCCAGGCCATGCAGCTGCGCAGAGCACGGGTTGAAACCACACAGCAGCTCCTCCAAACTGCAAGGATGGCAACACCTTGTTGCCATCCTTGCACATTCGAGGGGTGTGCGCAGCCAAGCAGGTGCATGCGGCAGGGCGGAGGAGCTGGCGGCGCCCTTCTACACGTTCCGGCAGCATGGCGCGCCCCGAAAAGACGCATGCGCTGCTCATGCAGCTGTGTGGGAGCCCCACAGTGGCACACTCCCCGAGCCTGTCGAGCAGGGCGGCGCCCGCGCCCGGCCGCGCAGGCTACGCGGTGGACCTCGCGTCCATCAGGGGCGGCCGCGTGCCCGTCGACCCGGCGTCGCTGCACGGCGCGCACGCGCGCACGAGCGCCGTCCGCCGCTTCCTGGAAGACGGTGGGCGCCGGTCGCAGGGCCCTGGAGCACTGCTTTCTTATAGTACTCCACCACCTGCGCTCTTCCGACCATATCCAAGCGCCTGTTGATTCGGGGAGCGGCTGCGCTGCATGCCGTGCCAGCGCCCTGGGCATGATCCCCATTGATGGTGAGCGCGTGCACGGCGCTTGCTGCAATGCTGACCAAGGCTCTGGCAATGTGTTTGCGCGTGGCTGAGCCTGCACTACAGGCACAGCAGCATGCTGAGCGGCGCAAGCATCAACAGTGTCTTAATTAAACCCTACGCCTGGTTCAGGCGGTGAGCTTCTGTGCTGCGTGCGCGCAGCGGAGGCACTGGCCAGACTGCAGAGCTCTCAGTCTGTTGCTTTGATTGATGGAGGGAGCTACAGCGCCCTCTTCTTTGCAGGTGCAACCCTGCTGGCATCATTTGTGCGCCTTGCTGTCACTTCCTCTGCTGCTGTCAGCCTGGGAGTCTTGCCAGGCAATGTAGTGCCGGCCTGTGACTAGCTCGACCCACTTGCACATGCATGACAGGCTGCAAGCATGCGGCAGCCATGCAAGACTTGAACAACAGTTGCTTGCAGGTCTTGTGTAATGCAGTCAGCGAAGTGGCATGGTGGAAGTCAGACCAGCTATGCAAAGCAGGTCGCACACCGAGAATGTAGGCCGTGTTCACATCATGCTCGCGAGCCGGCATGCCGCCCCCAGAGAAAACCTTCGCAGCGCCGCGCAGGTGGCCATGGCATCATGTGGGACGGCGTAGCCAACGCGGAGGTGACGCGGCTGGTGGAGAGCGCGCACGCGGCGGGCGGCGTCGTCGCGGCGGTCGGCCACGGCACGGCCGCGCTGCTGGATGCGACCGGCGCCGACGGCAAGCCCATCATCGCCGGCAGGCAGGTCGGCCGCCACGGGCTCGGGAAAACCAGCACCAGATGAGCAGCTGCTGGCGGTGTTCCCCAGCTTGTGTCCCTGCATGCGTGTGGTTGCTACCAGGAGAGTGGGGCATGAGTGTGTCAAGACTGCCGCTGCGAGGAGCTTAGATACATAGGTACCAGCGGGTGCACGCTGGGCGAACCAGGTAGCACGCAGTGGCCCAAGCTCATCGGTCGCCAGCTCAGCTGCGGCAGGGGGGCCAACGCTGCCACCACATCCCCCGCCGGCGTGCCTGCCGTCTGGGCGCCTGCAGCGCAAGTGCAAGTGCGCGGATGCGCCGCAGGTGACGTGCCTGTCGAACTCGGAGGAGGAGGCGTGCAAGCGCTCCGCACTGGTGCCCTTCCTGCTGCAGGATGCGGTCGCTGCGGTGCGTCGGACCCCCCGTCAGCCACATGAACGGCCTCCTGCCCTCCAGCAGCACGCTGCTTGCCGCCTGCTCACGCATGAGCGTGCACACCATACTGACACAGACATGAACGTGTGCGCTGTGGCGCGCAGAGAGGCGCAAAGTATGTGCGCGGCGTGGCCGACTTCTCACCCTTTGCGGTGGGCGCGGGGAAGGTCATAACTGGCCAGAACCCTGCCTCAGCACGCCTGGTGGCTGAGCGGACGATCGAGGCGCTGTCCTACGGCGTGCGCTTGACGCCGTTTTGAGGGCCGCGCATGATGCTGTTTCGCAATGCACGGGCAGGCCTGCAAGCAACCAAGTATGGCGCATTTACAATAGCAGGAATGCTTGTAAGGTGCTTCTTAGGGAGGTACCGGAGTGTAAGCACAACCAGTCCGAGTAAGTATGACGTAGATGGGATGGCAACTGCACAAGACCATGTTATAACTCGTTCACATGTGAGCAGGAGCATGAGAACCTACGGCACGTGCCTGACGCGCAATGCAAAAGCTATCCTCAAGCCTGTCAGCGCATGTAGCACCTGCTAGACCAGCATGTCAAATTGCATGTGGATTTGTTCACAGAGGTGCAAGTGCACTGTACCGGTTTTAAAAGACCGTAGCACTTCAGCATGCACACAGGCCAGCCCACTACAGCAAGGCAGCGACACCGTTCCAAACGTCAGGCAGCCACTGGCTTCGCCTTGCGCGTTCGCGCCGCCTTCAGCCGCTGCTTCTTCCGCTCCCGCCTCGCGCGCTCCAGCGCGGCCTGCTCCTCAGACAGCCCCCCCGCCGCCCGCCGCAGCTTCTGTGTCTGCTTCTTCAGCCGCTTGCGCTCCGCGCGCTCGCGCAGCGCAGCATCCTGGCCCCCAGGCGCCTGGGCGCGATGCGCCCCGCTGCTGCCTTCCTTGCACGCTCCCTGCTGGGCCGCAGCATGCGCACCACTGGCGCCACTGGCGGCGCCCTTCTCTCCCCCGACCCTGCCGTGCCGTTCTCCAGGCTGCAGGCCTGCACTCCCTGCAGCAACCGCCTGTGCAGCCTGCGCCGCCGCCGGCGTTGGCTCCGGCTCGCCCCCCTCCTTCTTCTTCTTCCTGTTCTTTCTGCCACTGCCGTCCAACACGCGCCGCCTGCCGGGGACGGCGGCCGCCCCCGGCCGGCCCGGCGGCGGCGCCCGCGGAGGCTTGCTGCTGAGCGGGCGGGCGGCGTCCCCACTCTCCGTCTCACTGTATACAGCGGGCGCGTCGACGCGCGCAGCCGCAGCCGTGGCGGCCCGCGCAGCGTCGCGCAGCAGCTGCGTCGGCTCTACGGCCGCCGCCGCCGCGCGCGCGTGCACCTGAGCGGTTGAGGGCATCACAATACGTACCATTGTCATGTAACCTCCGGCATAAAACTTGCCTGCTCCTTGTCTTGTACCCATGCAGGTTGCCCCATCAAAGTGACATCAACTAATAAGGGATACCTGCATCAATTCACACATCCAAGCGTGAACGCAGAGTCTGTCCGTGAAGTGTTTGCATCACACATCACTCGAGCGTCTGTCATTGGCAGCCGCTCCCGGACATGCAGACTGAGGGCGCGCGTGCACCCGAGCAAGCAGGGGCGCACTGCATCCTCTGCTTCGCAGTCGGTGTCGTGCACTGCAGCCCGCGCGGCCGACGCGGGCTCAGGCGCAGGCTGCCACGGCCTGTTGACGGCGCCGGCGGCAAACTTGGCGCCGCGTCTGACGCGCTTGAACAGTCGCACGCCTGTGTCACTGCTGCACGCAGAAAGCATTCTCGGTATGAGCGCGGGAAAGCCGCTGGGCATGATGGCATGGCGAAGAGAGCACAGCGCGTGCTGGCCATAGGCGCTCGCCTGTCTGTGGCGAGGTGGTCGGCAGGCTGCTGCGGTATGCTGCAGCGCTCTGCGTAAAAGTCACCTGCCAGCCTACGGTCCAGTGCTTTCCGGAGCTGCATGCGCCCGTCGGCTTGTCAGCAGTGCAAGGGTACAACTTGACAGCGCAGGGAAGCAGGCTGCAGCAAAAAGTTTCGACCAAGACGCCTTCAGGTGCAGCGCGCCTGCTTCTCGTTGCTGTGGGGCGGCCAGAGGGTTGGGAAGCACAGAGCGCACCTGCTCCTGATAGCCCAAGGGCAGGGCGTCCTCGTCCGGGGAGCCGTTTCCACAGCGCGCGTGTCCACGCTTTGTGAGCGACTGCCACCCCGGTGCTGTAGTCTGTAGCCTTGTTGCGGCCTGCATAGGAGCAGAGCTCAGCACGACGTCTGCTGGGGGGCAACTACGGGCAGCAGTGGTTCCCGAGTCGAGCGCTCCGCACATGCGCGGCCGACTTTTTTGCTTGACTGGCTATGTCACCGCCGCTCACGGCCACAGAGCGCAGCGCGGCACAGTCCTCCTCAGAGCTGGAGCTCTCTTTTGCGGGCATGCCCTGCCGGCCCAGGAAGCAGGATGGCAAGCAATGCTGTTCATAGGCTGCCGCGGTTGCACGCTCTCACTGAATTTGCACGGTTGGTGCAGGCGCGATATCTGAGGATATGCATGCGGGCACCAGTATGAGTTATGGTGACAACTAGCTGCACCGCGGTCCTGCAGACGGCAGGGCAATTCCTTGAGAGAGAGCTGAAGAAAGGAGCTCATGAGCTCATTTCAAGCGACAAAAGGTGCACGTGCAAGCTTGTCTGCCAATACACATCTCTCTGTCGCTTTGCTGACACCTTGAGAGGCTGATAGCTTGAAAGCTCAGGGCTGGTTTGCGCATCCGGCCGTCTGGGTGATAAAGACCACGGTGGTCCGATCACCACTGGACCAGTGGTGGTCCAGTAGAGACTCTCAGACCACTCAGCGCAGGACCATGTGAGCAGAGAACTGTCATTGTGTGCGGGGTTTCTGAGCTGCTCAGCAGCTCAGCCACCCTAGTGTGCAATATTGGTCGGTGCGTACGAGTCGTCATGCAGCACAGCTCAGCTGACGTGAGATGCGCATGTCGCCCTGTGCATAAACAGGCGCTGCATGCTCGCAGGAACAGAGCTGGATCAGGACGGCTGGCGGGGTCCTGTGCCCTCTCAGTGAGACCGGGGCACCAGCATATGCTGGATCAGCATACCCTTGGGTGCCGGCCTGAGAAAAGCTAGGCCGGCACCCACCGCTGCCTGCCCCGCTGACAACTGTCAAAGCAGCCTGCCATGCATGTGCCCGCCACCCGACCTCACCCTGTCTGGTCGTCGGCAGTCCTCCAGGCGCCGCGCATCCACGCATAGGGCGCTATCTCCCGGGCGCCTGCATAGGGAGTGGTGGACTGCTGCCCGGCAGTTCACCACGGGGGCTGCTGATGCACCACTGGGCCCCCGCCAGCGCCGTCGCCCTGCAGCGACCCCGCCTCCTGAGGCTCGCTGCCGCTGGCGCGGCTGGGCTCCGCCAGCTCAGGCACATCCACATGCGCGGTGGGCGCCAGCATGCGCAGGCGCGCCAGCACCTTGCCGCGCTCCGTCTCGCTCCTGGTCCGCTTGAGCAGCTCGGGCGCGCGGGCGCACAGAGCGCGCGCGGCCGGCTCGCACGACGCGAGCCCAGACCGGTGCCATGCAGCCAGCGGCCTGGCCAGCCTGAAGAGGTAACTCCGCAGGTGCTGTGCGTCCACTTTCGGGGTCAGCGCGGCCGCCTTGGCAACAGCCGCGGCTGCCATCCCCGCGTCTGGGGCAACTGCGAGCACATCCAAGGCATACATTGCGTGGTCCATGTCATGGGGGGCATGCGGCTGGACATGCTCAATCACCAGGCTCGCCCACCTGGCAACATCAGCCTGCAACCCAGCCATCGGGCTGTTGCTGTCTGTCGCAGGCACAGCAGGGGGGGCTACATCAACCACGCTAGCCACATAATACAGCGCATGTGCCAGTCTGCCGACCGATATTCTGCCCGCCGCGTCTGGGGCGGCTGCATCGGCCACAGCAGAACCCGCCAGCGCCCTGATAACAGTCGCTGGCAACGCTGCACCGTCACACACACTGGCCCAGACGCTTAGTACAGCAGTAGCGCAAGCAGGGGAAACAGGCATGCGCCATTTGGCCGCACCCGCGCCTGTTGCGGCCTCACCAGAGGCTAGCGCAGCGCTCAGCCACGCGCCGATGGCGGCGAGCAGCGCAGGGCCGGGCCGCAGCGGCAGAGCATGCCTGTACAGCATCAGGATGTCTACCACGCATTGCAGGTCTGATCTGGTGTCTGCACGTGCCAGCCTGTGCTCGAACCAGACAGCAACGCGCTTCAAAAGACCATGCTTCAGCAGCCCCAAGCGGGAAAGGTGCCGCGCTGTGGCGGCCAGCTCCCCCGCTGAGCACTCTGGCAGCCGGCGTTCAAACGCCTCCTGCAGGCCTTGCAGCAGGGCATATGCGCGCGCGCGCTCAGCCTCCGCATGCGCGGCCCTCACACGCCTGCACGCGACACCGAGGGCCTGAACGCACAGTACAGCGCCGGGAACCCAGACAGCACATATCCGCCGGCCCAGCCTTGCCTTGCTTCAAGGGCGGGAGGGCGGGTGCGCAGCCACGCGCAGCCAAGCAGCAGCGGCGGCAGCATTCACGCCCACTAGGCCGCGCACCATGGGCACAGCACGGCCAGCCGCTGAATGGCTGCGCAGACGTGCTCGCGGCCAAAGTGCTCGCCAGCGGCATCGCGGACCCGGGCGACGGCCTCAACACTCTGTGCTGAGACAAGCTGGTGCAGGATGCCTTCCAGGGGCTCCTCGCTGGCAGCGCCAGCGCCGCTGAGCCGCTGCACGCTGCCCGGCACGGGTGCCTCCAGCGGAGCTCCCACGGCTCGCAGCACTACGGGCAGCGTGGCCAGCGCTGGTGACCCCGGCTGGGCTGCAAAAGCGCGCCACGCGCGCGCAATGGCCTCTGCCTGCAACGCTGTCAGGGTGGAGCCCGTGCTGCTGCTGTGCTCACCCGCTGCGGTGCCGGCTGCAGCACGCAGCAGCTCGCCCACTACCCCGTCGTGCAGCGCGACGCTCAGCAGCCAGCCGCTCTCGCTTAAACATGTCAGGACCGTCACAAGAGCTCCTCGCTTGGGCAGCCACGGCTCGCGCGGCAGCAGGGACACCAGCGCTGCCGCCAGGTCGTCGAGCAGCGCCTTGCTCGGCTCAAGGCCACGCTCAAGCTGCACGATGGTCACCCATCGAGCCAACTCGGTCAGCTCGAAGCCACTGCAGCCTGGCAGTTGGCCACGCGCGCTCTCCATGCAGCTCAGCACCTCTGGCGACTCGACCTGGTGGCGTTTGTGGCCCCTGGCACATCAGCAGGTTTAGGCCAGCGCGCACAGCAGCGCACGACTTGATGCAGACCTGCAAGGCCTTGTGGCCGGTGCGGAACTCAGCACTGACAGGCAGGAGCGCCCTATCGCAAATACAGTGCACTGGACCAAGGAGCCTCACCTCCGCCACCTTTTCAGCGCAGGAAACACGCTTCTGACGGTAGCATTTGCGCTTGGCAAGGCAGCATGTGTCGGCCCGTGGTGGTCGGGAGCTGCCACAACTCCGCTACATGGCCTGCCTTCCAAAGCGCCCTGCTGTGTGCCGCCTGCCTACGCGGTTGCCGGCAACCTGAGAAGCGTGCTCACAACGGTAATGGCCTACCAATAAGGAGCGCAGCCACCGCTCGGGAGCGTTAGGCGCACTTCCGACGCCTCCACTGAAAGCGCGGCTGCAAGATCCTGGCGTCTCTGGCAACCATGCGTTCCGGCCCAAATACCTCCGAAGCGGGTCCCACGCCTCCGGGTGGCCGGCAGTGGCGTCTGTGCAGGCGCCGCCGCATGTGCGCAGCCGCACGGCCAGCCTGACTGCTGACCGCAACATGCCCGCCTGGCGACGCGCTGGACAGTGCGGCTACCCCTGTGGATCACCTTTTTTGCTTTTCCCCATAGCAAGCAACCAAATGCTCAGTATACCCGGTGCCGTGGAGTTGTAATCATTATAAAATGTCTCGCAGGGAAGATTGGAGTGATCGAGCTATAGCATTCATATCCAGGGGGATATGGCTGTGTTACATGATCTCCTCGAATGCCCAGCCACTCAGGCAGCCGCTTGTGCACTTACTTTCACCTGCCTGCAACTATGCTTGCTTCCATCTACTCCAGACCAGGTGTGTCCGGGTTGCTTCCAGCACCTGCGCACACGCGCACTGGCCTGCTGCATTCTTTGCATGCGGTGGAACTGATCTGTAACGCTTGGCCCTGTTTGCCGGCGCAGCCCTGTGGCATTTGGCTAATAATATGGCTGCAATCATCCATTTGTGCCTGATACATGCGGCATGTCGATAGATGGTGCAGCTCAGGTACGTGTGCTCCATGGGACCATATGCAACCCATGTCTGAGCTGTGGTAAAGGCTGCCAGGTAAACTAGTGCTGCTAAATTTGCATGTCCACACCTTCAACATTCCCATGTTGGGTCAGGCTACTGGCAGGCGTCATCCGCCAGGCGCCGGCAGACTCTGAACAGTCAATCATACTTCAGGCGTCGGCGGCTGACAGGCCATTTTACCAGCACGCAGTATTCTGACCTGGCCTGCACCCACAGCTCAAACAGTCGCAGGCTCCGCATGAGCATATTTCACGCTCCCACTTGATCAGCACCAGAGTCGCGACCAAGGCGCAGGCTGGGTCACCGCCCACACAAAGCTGCACGCCCAGAGCTCACCTCAGACACTCGTCATGCATCTTGAGCAACTCAAGGGGCATGCAAGCGCATGCGTGCAGCCCTGCAACCTGCTGCACAGTCACGCTGCCACTGCGCGGCTTTGCGTCCTCCATGTACAGAGTCGGGCGCATGTGTTAGGGCGTGAAACAGGCGCAATGGCCTGCACAACATGCCATTTGTGATCCCCACAAAGCTCTGCCGGTGATCTGCCTCACATTCGGCCCCGCATGTCAGGTTGCAGCGCGGTAACGCAGTGCAACCTCCTAGCCGGTGCAGGCCGTAGGAGCCCGCAGCCCTGCCTCTCTCATTGAACCCTCTCAGCTGGAATGAAACATCAAAACTGCGCCACAGTGTGGCCACCACACCAGACAGGACAGAATAGGCTGCAAACCAAACATAATGCGCAAACGCGCGGCAACTTGCACTGGATACCGTAAAAGCGGCCGGAAGCGGCCCTACAGGCTGTGCATGTAAGCACGCCTTCTCTCTGGCGCCTCTCTCTCTCTCTCTCGCACACTTCAGACTTCATACCGCAGCTGGCAGCGGGCGGGGTTGCGGTCGCCCAGCGTGCAAACCCGGCCAGGGGCTCTGCACAGAGCGCGCTGAGCCTCCGCGGCCGCGTCGTGCCTCACGATCAGATGGCGCCCGGGCCCCCATGGCAGAACAGGATCTGCCGCAGGGCCAGCACGTAGCCCAGGTTGTGGTCGGCGATGGACCCGGTGTACCAGGGGGGCCGCTCGCCGGCGAAGGCCGTGTAGTTGCCCGGCAGGTCCTTGGCCGAGCGCATCAGCCAGATGGGCGCGCCCACGTGCTGGAAGCTGCCCACCCTGCTCCCCGCGGGGCGCAGCCGCATGTCAGACTCACCCTACCTCATGCACGTCAGGATGAAACGCCCGATGTGCGCCACAGAGAGAGCCAGACGCTTGCGGCTGCTGGGCATGGCCTGTTTACTGATGCGGTGAGCTGCGTCTGGACCCCTGGCCTTGCACACGCATGCAGTGCTGGCAGTCGTGCCTTCCTCGCGTGTCCATGTTCGGCTGCAGGTAAACAGCTGACGCATGGTCGGCGCCAGCGGCGCTTTCCCTGCAGCATGACAGGAGCATGCGGGGTTGGCTGTCGCTGCTTTGAGCAGGCGCGATTGCTGAGCAGGGGCGCACGCGGTGCGCTGGAATGGGGCAGGCTGGGATCTACGTTCCGTTTACAAGGAAGGGTAGGGTAGGGTAGGGTTAGCACAGGGGCGGGCGCGCGGCGGGGGCCGCACGCGGTGCGCTGGAATGGCAGGCTGGGGACCACGTCGCGGTTGTTGACCAGGCGGAGCACGCTGCCGGCGCCCATGTAGCGGTCGTACCAGGCTGCCGCCGCAGGGTTGAACAGGCGCGGCGACCCGGATGTCACCACCTTCACGACAGCCTGCACAGCACACCAAACCATCCTGCTTGACCAGGAACATGCGCTGGCGCGATCGTGAACGTGGTGACTTGTGCTGCAGCCCTTCTTGTCCTGCTGGGCTGCACTGTAGCGGACCAATGGAACAAGGATACGATGCGTGTTGTGTACCAGTCGATGTTTGGTGACATGCAAGCCAGCCCTCCGCTGCCGTGCTGCCTTGTCTGCGTAGCACTGCCAGCTGTGGTGCTCGTAATTGTTGGGGCGCACATTTCGATATATAGCCTTCGCCCAGGCTCCACACAGCGTCGCCAGCGCGGCGCCGAGGCTATGGCCTGAGCACAGGACCCTGTGCAAGCGGCCGCGAATATCATGTCAATTAAGAGTCGTGACCCCGCCCTTGTGCGCCCCTTCTGATGTCACAAGCATACGTGTGCAGACCAGTGATACGATCTTCCCTAGCCAGCGGCAGCATCAGGGGCAGCGGATGCGTGTCACACACATGCGGCATGCCCTGCGCCTCGCGGGCTGTCACCGAGCCACTGTGGTGTCACCCAGCTCCAGCCCCGCTCATATGCCTGTGCTGCCACTGTCGGTGGGCATGCCCGGCAGCGGAGGGGCGCACATGGTGGCCTCGGCAGGCCGCACGCCGGTCAGGTTCTGCGCGACCGCCTCCAGCGTGTACCCCGGCAGCTTGTTCGCCACCACCGACTGGAACGCGCGCAGGAAGCCGCGGTGCACCTGGCGCGCGCGCCGGCGCCCGCTTGGCGCGCTAGCCAGGGGCCCTGGTAGGGTTACATGGAAATGCATGCACTGTCACACGTCATGCACGAGACAGGCGCCAAGATGAAGTGCATGCCAGTGCGTGCAACACGTGCTCAATGTATATCACCACGTTCCCCACCCCACCAAGTGAAAGTGGTCGGTCGACGCCGGGGCGGCGCGCTTGTGCGCGGCGCGCACCATGCAGCCGGGGCAGTCGGGCGCGGGGTACGCGGCCTGGCTGAGGTCCAGGTCGGTGGCCCACATGCACGGGTTGAGCGTCTGCGTGGAGTGGAAGAAGAAGGCGACCTGCGTCGGCGCCTGGAACGCCGCCACCACCACCTGCGCCCGCCGCCGCGCCAGCCTGGGCGCTGCTTGCAGGCTTGCTGGGCTTGCCACATGATAGGCTTAGGGTGTATGTAGGTTAGAGTAGCCGCCACCACCACCTGCGCCCGCCGCAGCGCCGGCCTGGGCGCCGCAGGCTTGCCGGGCTCGCCGCATGAGCGCCGCGCCGCGCCGCGCATGGCCAGCCGCTGCGGGCGTCTGCACGTTGCTGCGGGCGCCCTCCTTAGCGGCGTCTACGCGTCGTTGGTGCGCCGCCGCACGGCGCCATTGCAGGAGGCTCGCGCGGGGTGGCAGCGCGCGCGCCTGCGTGTCGCTGGTGATGGGCCCCGGCAGCGCGGGCAGCGTCGCGTGGTCCAGCACGACCGCGGTGGTGTACTCGCCCAGCGTCGGCTTGTCCAGCACGCGCATGTGCAGCGCCGCGCGCACCTCGCCGCCGGCCGCGCCCGCCGGCCAGCGCTGGCCGCGCGCCAAATCCATAAACGCCTGCGAGGTCGCCGCTCTCAGGCCGCGCCGCATGTCGGCGGCCCCCAGCTGCCACTTCAGGCTAGCGCGCAGGCCCCGCGCCGTCCCAAACGACTGTCAGGCCAGGAGCTATGCGAGGCCAGCGCCCAACATAAGAGCCGCCTGGCCACGAGCCCCGTGTCACCAGCGAGCTTTCTCATAAAGGCGCACGGCCGCGATGCTCAGGCGTGGCTGCTATGCACACTCGCGGCTCCCCGCCGGCGCGGCCGGCCCAGGCGTAGGGTCTGGGCAGGGGCAGAGGCGGCGCACGTCCATGTCCAGGTTGGACGCCAGGTTCATGACCTCGGCGGCGTAGGCCTCCCGCAGCGCCGCCAGCACCACCGGCGAGGTCCCAGCTGCCGTGCTCGGCAGCTGGCCGCCTGCCGCGGCCTGCGCGCCCGAAGCGCGCTCGGCCCTGTGTGGCTGACCTGTCTATCTTACACCAAGCTCCATTCCAGCGTGCGTCCATCAGCTGACATTGCACTGATGCTGCTGACCCACGCGCGCAAGCCACTGGCGGGCAAGAGCACGCATCCTCCAGCAATGCGCGCTTGTGGCGCCGCCGGA
>JAABUO010001997.1_pt1 | contig 25425 bp, 30 predicted proteins | sample 5559291 | NCBI WGS metagenome assembly JAABUO01 (sample SAMN10711878, study PRJNA513372) | rock metagenome | isolation source: Antarctica rocks | place: Antarctica: Victoria Land, Finger Mt sud
CCGGCGGTCGGCTCGACGATCGTGCCGCCGGGCTTGAGCTGGCCGGAGCGTTCGGCCGCCTCGATCATGCTGATGCCGATGCGGTCCTTAATCGAGCCGCCGGGCTCGAGGTTCTCGGCCTTGCCCAGGATAGTAGGCCGCACGCCGCGCCCGATGCGGCCCAGGCGGATGAGCGGGGTATGCCCCACCACATCCAGCACCGAATCATAAACTTGCATAGAATTTGGTCCTCTTTGTTTGTATACTTTGTCTACCTCTTACACTACTATAGCGCGTCATCGCCGTCGTCGATACTATTGCCATCAGTGATAGGAAATACCAACGGCCAACACAAGATCACGCCGCATACAGAACCTCGACTGTGTTGAGGATTTCCTGGCGAAGCCTGGCGTTAGGGCTACGCTCAAGTCCCGCCCGATCAATAAGATCGACCGAGCAGATCGGAGAGTTCGTTCTCCATTGGCGGCGGTACGCCGCTGCCCGTTGTTGATCGCACGTCGCACCATGGCGCCGTAGCCATCGGCCGGCAAGCTAGCTACGCTCTCCGCGGGCAGGTCGTAATAGCGCCGCGCCTGCTCCCGCTGACCGAAGTCTTCGTACGACCGCCCCAGATTCAAGTAGAGTGAGGGGTAGAAGTCCCGCACGCGGTCGTCTCCCACCATGCGCGCCCTGGTCAGCGCCTCCCGCTTCCAGTGGAGTGTCTCTGCGGGGCTTGCTTGATGCCGAGCGAGATAATGGGCGGCCACGCACCGCTCGAAATCATCCGTGCTTGTGGCCCAGGCGCGCGCGAAGAGGCGTCGCGCATCGTCACGACGGCCTTCGCCCTCGGCCGTCATGCCATCCATGCAGAGCTTCACGACGGGATTGCTGGCATCCATGACATTCCCTCCTCGATTCGTGTGGGGTAGGCCAGCGACGCTTTCGCCAGATCGCTGGCGAAGGGGGTTCAGGCCGTTTTGGCTTCAGCGGTCGACACATCAGGGCGCGCGGACAAAGCACCCGTACTCACGCAGACATGCCGCATGAGCAGCGGTCAACAGACATCTCCAGGGTCGCCGTTAATACGGCGGCCCTGGCCGCGCGCTTGCTCCGAGTCGCGCTTCGAACATCGGCTCGATCCAGGCGCCGCGCTTCAGGATGGTCATGTGAGTCGTCCCCGGCAGCACGGCGAGCTGGGCGTTGGGGATCAGGCGCGCCATCTCCGCGGCGTGTTCGATCCGCACGAAGTCGTGGTCGCCGATCACCAGCAAGACCGGCGCACGTACGGCGCGAAGTTCTGCCTGGGACCAGCCTTTCCATTCGGTCAGCATCTTGTTCACCTTGACCGGTAACGCCTCGAACGCCGTCGGATCGGGCGCATTGCGCTGGAAACTCGCGTGCCAGGCGCTGAAGTCGGCTTCAGTTGGCAGCAGCGGAATCAATGCGAGCGAGGGCGGGTGGGTCGGATCGCGCTGCATCTTGACTAGTTCGGTCAGCATGCCCTCAAGAACGTACGTCGAACCGAGCGCTGTGACGCTTCGGACGATGCCGGGATGGCGGATCGCCATGCCCATGGAGATCATTCCGCCCAAGCTGTGGCCGAAGAAGTGGGCCTGCTTGACTCCCAAATACGCCAGTACGCCAGCCGTGTCCTCGACCATCCGGCCGACTTCGGCTGGGCCGTCGCGGTCGCCGGTGTGCCCGTGTCCTTGTTGCTCGATGGCGATCACCGGCCGCGTTCGAGAGAACCGTGGGATAAGGTCTTCGGCGAAGGCCGTATCGATCGTCATTACGCCGCCGTGCAACAGCACGATCGGCGTCTTTCCGCCAGTGGGAGCCCCGCCGTGCAACTCATAGTAGACGCGCAGGCCGTCGATCGTCGCATAGCCGCTGTTTGCAGCCTTTTCCGTATCAGTCTGTGTCACGATGCAGTCTCCTCCAGCCGGGCTATGTCTGGCGTTAATGACGCCTCAGTCGTCGATCGCCTGGTAGGTCAAGGTCCAGAAATCGAGGCAGATGTTCGGTGGACGGGGGGACGTCCAGGCGCGCTGGGTCATCAGGATGGTGACCATCTCCTCGCTCGGATCCGAGTACCAAGACGTGCCCAGGCCGCCATCCCATCCGAATCGTCTGGGGACGCCGGCCACATCGTCGCGCCTGGTGATGATGGACACGCCGAACCCCCACCCATGGCTGTCAAAGTAGCCGGGGATCAAGCCGGACACGGCCTTCTGCGCGGGCGTCAACTGATCGGTCGTCATGGTTTCGACCGACGGCCGCGACAGGATGCGCGTGCTCCCGTGCATCCCTTTGTTCAGCATCATCTGGCCAAAGGCGAGGTAGTCATCGATGGTCGAGACCAGGCCCCCGGCTCCGGACGGGAATGCGGGCGGCTGGCTCCATTGACCGTCCTCGGGCTCGTCATTGAGTGTGAGCGCCCCGGTGTCGGGATTGACCCCGTAGCCGGTCGCCAACCGGTCGAGCGCGGCGGCCGGTACGCTGAAACCTGTATCTTTCATACCAAGCGGCTCGAATAAGCGTTCGCGCAGGAACGTATCGAGCGGCTGGCCCGACGCGCGCGCGATCAACACGCCCAGGACGTCGGACCCTGTATTATACATCCACTTTTCACCCGGCTGATGCATCAGCGGTAGCGTCCCCAGACGGCGCATCCACTCATCCGGTCCAGGCGCCGCCGACGGGTTTGATGGTCCCTGATTCTCTAAGCGCTCACGTATGGCTCGCTGAATTGGATACGTGTCAGGCAACTCCAGAACAACGCCAAAGCCCATCCGGAAGGTAAGCAGGTCGCGCACGGTGATGGGCCGGATCGCGGGCACGGTGTCGTCGACCGGCCCGTCGATCCGCTTGAGCACCCGGCGCTCGGCGAGTTCGGGGAGCAGCCGGTCTACCGGCTCGTCCAGCCGCAGCGTGCACTCCTCCACCAGGATCATCGCCGCCGCGGCGGTGATCGGCTTGGTCATCGAGGCGATGCGGAAGATCGTGTCGCGCCGCATCGGGTCGCGGCCGCCGAGCGCCATCATGCCAAGCGCATCGACATGCGTCTCGCCCCGCCGGCTGACCAGCGTGACGAGACCGGGCACGTCGCCGCGCTCGACATAGCCGGCCATGACGTCGCGCATGTGGCCGAGCCCCGCCGTGGACAATCCTCCCGTGCTCATTGCCTATTCCCTCTCTTCCCTCTCATCCGACCATGATGGTTGCTACTTTACGACACGGCACAGCAGTACACAGCGTTCATGCGAAGCGCCGGCGCGCTCGTTCCCGCGCTTTGCGCGCCTCTTCGTCGCGCGTGCGCGGTGGCGCGCTCGTGGTGAGTGAGCGGACCAGGCGACCGGCCGCCGCCGTCACCTCCTCGACCGCCTGGTCGAAGGCCGGCTCATTCGCACGCGACGGACGGTGCGCGCCACTCAGCTTGCGCACGAACTGGAGCGCGGCCGCCCGGATTTCCTCATCGCTCGCCGGTGGCTCCATATTGGCGAGGGTCTTGATACTCCGACACATCGGTGTCCTCCTCGATCGCCCGTAGGCGCGGATGGCGCGAGGTCGTTTGCCGTCCGCCCTTATGCCGCTGGTTGGTAGGTCAGCAGAACGACACCCGAATCGAACGTCTTTGTCTCGACCAGCCTCAAATTGATCCTGCCGCTGCCCTCTTTGAAGAGACGTTTGCCGCCGCCCAATACAATCGGATGGACTAAAAGCTGATACTCATCAATCAAACCCAGAGTCGTCAGGGCCTGGACAATGCTGGCGCTCCCATAGATCACGATGTTCTTGCCGCCCTCTTGTTTCAGCGCCACGATGTCGTCTGGATTGATCTCCTGGAGCAGCGTCGAGTTGTTCCACTCCACCGTCTCCAGCGTTCGTGAGAAGACGACCTTACGCATGTTATTCACTTTGCGCGCGTATTCTTTCTCGCCCTCTGAGGCCGCGGGGTTGTCGGGTACGTGCGGCCAGGCGCCGGCGAAACTCTGATACGTCACGCGTCCCAATACCAGCGTGTCCACCGCGCTCACCATAGCGTCCTCGTACGCGCCCATAGCGTCATCGACTATGATCCAACTCATGTCGTCGTTTGGCCCGGCAATAAAGCCATCAAGCGTGACCCACATGGTGACAATAACTTTTCTCATTAGACGCATCCTCCTTCATCCCTGCATCGCGCCCGCCTTCGTGATGGACGTCCGCAACCACCTGCTGACCAGATGCATGGGGACAACGGCGTAGCTCTACGCTTCAGAGGCTGCTACCGTCCGCGAGGCACATGGAGCGTGGCGCAACGACAACGGCGCTTACGCGGTCGCCGGAATTTCCTGCAATAGCCATGAGTTGCCATCGGGGTCGCTGAAACTGGCATATTTAACGCCCCCCAGATCGTCGACGGCGCCGACGTCAACACCCCGGTCAACGAGCGTTTCCCGCGCTGTGTGTATGTCCGCGACGACTAGATGCAGCCCCTTGACCGATCCAGGCGGCCTGTCAGACAACTCGCCCAGGCCAGTCCCAATGACGATGGAACACGCCGAGCCTGGTGGTGTCAACTGGACAACTCTCATTGTCTCGCTCGGCGTCACGTCGTGGTCCACGGTAAATCCAACCCGTTCAGTGTAGAAGTCCTTGGCGCGGCCAACGTCAGACACAGGTAGCGGCACAAGCTCAAGTTTCATATCCATCTTTGTTCCTGCTCCTTATTCGGGACCCAATTATCGCATGCGCCAGATCGGTGGCGAAACGGGCGCCACCAGTGTTCCCGCGCGGTCAACGCCGTGCAGTGTACCCGTGCGGTCAACGCCGTGAGCGCCACGGGCAACCGGACCAGCGCATCCTACCCATACGCCGGCTGCTGAGGCCATCCGGCTGGCGAGTCTTCCCAATCCTCCTGCCGGCCGTACGGCGTCGTGTCGAGGAGGCTGTAGGCGTCGGTGAGCCCTTCCGTGCCGCGGGCGTAGGCCGAGTAGGTGTGGAACACCTCGTCGTCGATGCGGAAGAAGACGCTCAGACCATGCAACTCAAAGGGCTGCCCGTCCGCGGGTAAGGACCAGCCTGCTTGCTCGTGCGTGGCCTTGTCGCGGTAATTGTACTCAATCGGAGTGACGGACTCGTCCAGGGTGACGTGGAAGTCGTAGTTGAAGTCGCTTCCATACGACGAGACCCACGGCAGGCTCCAGCCGCGGCGCGCCTTATACGGCTCAATCTTGGCTAGCGGCGCGCGCGAAACGAGCGCAAACGAGGCTCATACACACTTTTGATGATGAGGGCGCTGACGTCGCTCAGGGCTGCGGCGAGTGGCGAGACAATTGGCTGGTAGAACGCCCCAAAGCCGGGCTACAGGGCTTACGGGCCTCCTCAAATGTGTGTGGGAGGCGGTCTCACTGTAGATAGCGCTCAGGCTACCAACCGCCATCATCAAAAGTGTGTATGAGCCGCAAACGACGTGTCACGGTCGTGCAGCAACGTCAGGTCGCCGAGGGCGTCCACAGACCCGGTGCAACTCGGGCAGCCCTCGTCCCACTCCGGGTTGAACATGAAGTGGTACACGATGAGCTGGCGGCGGCCGTCGAACAGGTCGGCCAGGCGCAGCTTGCCCTCAGGGCCGTCGAAGACATAGTCCTTCTCGATTAGCGTCATCGGCAGCCGCCGCCGCTCGGCGGTCACGCGGTCATGGCGCTTGGTGAGTTCCTTCTCGTGCTCCAGGTGCTTGGCGCGCTCGGCGAGCCATGCGTCGCGCGACACGATGTGTGGATGTGCGATGTCATGCTGTGTCATGGTTCCCATCCTTTCATGAAACGGAAGATATTGTACGTTACGCTCCGATGCCCCCCTGGATTATCGGTCAAAACCGCCTTACGCGAGCACCTTGCCGAGGAAAGCCAGTACTTCGCCGTTGAATTGCTCCGGCCTCTGGAGCGGGGCGAAATGACTCACATTGGCCAGGATCCTCAGCTCCGCGCCGGGAATGCTCCGTGCCAGATACTCGGCGTGTGCGCGCGTGATGAATTCATCGCGCTCGCTCTGGACGACCGCGACGGGGACGCGGACGCGCGCCAACTCAGCAGCCGTGGGGTTGGGCTGTGTCTTCTGCATCAGTCCGACCGCCTCGCGGAACGCGGCGAATTGGTCAGGCGTGGCCGACAGGCGAGCATAGTCCTTGGCGTGCCGGCCGAAACAGCGCTCAAGGATCGGGCTGCGCGCGACCTCCTTCGTGCCGCTGGGATCCATGTTGCAGCCAAAGAAGAACACACCCGCGATACGCGCGGGGGCGGTCATGCCGAGGATCAAGGCGATGCAGGCGCCGTCACTCCAGCCGACCACGGCCGCTTTGTCCAGCCCGACGGCATCCATCACGGCGAGCACGTCGGACGCCATCATCTCATAGGTATAGGGCCGCGCATCGCGCGTGCTGCGGCCGTGACCACGGCTATCGATGAGCACGACGCGATAGCCGGAGCTGATGAGCGCCGGGATCTGATAGCCCCAGTTGCCACTATGGCCGAGGCCGCCATGCAGCAGGATGACGGGCGGGCCCGACCCATAAACCGCATACCAGATGCGCGCCCCATCGTGCTCGACGTAGCCTTCCTCCGATGTGACCGGCAATGGCGCCGCGCCGACCGCCTCGAACTCTCTGAGGTCGTCGTCATGCATTTGTATTATGGCCTCCCGTGGATAGGTGTCGGCGTGTTCGCCCGGATAGGGTTGCGCCGCTCACCATGTGATGTGGATGCTTCAGTCGTCGATGGCCTGGTAGCATGCCTGTTCCCTGCCCAATGGGACGCCACGCGCCGTCCTGGTGTTTTATCCGAAGGGCTGCTGTGCGGCGGGGCCCACTGGGAGCGCCGGCGGCTCGCCGGCCATCGTTAGCCGGCGAGCCGCCGGCGCTCCCAGTGGGCCCTGTGTCGAGTCAAACAAAGCCCCTGATTCCGCGCTAGTTCGAGTGGAGGCCGAAGCTGTTGCCGTCCTGGTCCACGAATTCGGCCCAGCCGCCGAAGGACTCTCTGGCTGGTTGCTTGGTGAAGCGCACGCCGCGGCCGGACAGGTCGCGATACGCGGCGTCGATATCGTCGGTTTCGAGGACGAGGCCGGTGGCGCCGCCGAGCGGCCCGCCGCCCTGTTCCTCGCCATTGAACAGCGATATCATCGTCGGCGACCCAGCGGGCGCGACCGTGAGCCAGCGCATCGCTGGACCCATGGGCACGTCGTCGCGCTTCTCGAAGCCAAGGCTCTCGGTATAGAAGCGCAAGGCCGAGTCCTGATCCTTCACACGGACGGTGACAACGCTAACGTGGGAAATGGCCGTGGTGATGTCTGTAGCGCTCATGTCTGGAGATCCTTTCCTCAATACGACGCGGACCCTACAATGTGCCGCGACTGATGTGATCCGGCTCGATCAACGACCGGCCGTCCCTACAATATAGCACGTACGTTCTACGAATACTTCTCGGATCTTGCGCTTTTTGGCGCCGGGTCGTACTAAAGTATACGCTGGTTAATGCGTGTACGGAGCGTACGCCCTGGAACTGGGGTGCACCTTAAAATAGTGGAATCGTGCGTCAGGGAGCCTGCGACGGCGGTCGCATGGCAAATACGCGCCGACTGCGGTCGGGTGTCGCCCTGTGACGTGACGCTCCGACGCGCGCCCTGGCACCGCAGTGCCCGTGGCCTGCCATGCGACCGCCGTCGCAGGCCGCGTCCCACTATGTCGAGGTGCACCCCTGGGACTGCCAGGGCTCGTGAATTATCCGTGATGCCAAGGCTCCCGGCATTGTGTAGGGGCGTATGGCATACGCCCGTGTGTTCGAGGCCGCGGGCGTATGCCATACGCCCCTACAATAAATCACGAGCCCTGCCTGGGAGCGCCGGCAAGATGCCAGCGCTCCCAGGGGGCGCCGCGTCAAGAAAGTCCCCTGATCCCGCACTAGCTAGCCATCACCTCAACCTCGCATGGTTCGACGACTGGCGTCAAGCCCACCGGCGCGGCGACGGCCCGCGCCGCTCGATCGCGCCGTAGCGCCACACCGATGAGCGCCCCGGCGATCGCCGCGCCCACCATCACGCGGAAGGTGTCGTCGAAGCCCAGCGCCAGCGCTTTGCTGACGAGCTCATGCTGTAGGCGCGCCAGCGTGGCGGGCGCCGGGGCTGCTCCGCTCTGCCCAGCGGCGCGCGCCGCGGCCGTCATGGCCGCGATGTGGCTGGTGGCGCGCGCCGTCAAGATGGTGGCAAGCGCGGCGATCGTCAGCCCGTTGACGACCTGCTGCAACGCGTTGGTCAATGAGGTGACGCGGCTGACCAGCGCGCGTGGCGCGGCGTTGATGATGTGCGTGTTCAGCGGCATCATCATCAGCCCCATGCCCGCGCCAGTCAACGCCAGCGGCAGGATGAGATCGGTGGCCTGCGTGCTCACACTCACCCGCGCCAGCAGATACGTCGCGGCCGCGACGCAGCCGAGGCCAGCCAGCACCAACGGGCGAGCGCCAATGCGGTCGAAGAGCATCCCGCCGATGGGCATGAAGACAGCCGCCGCGAGGGCCTGCGGCAAAATGGCCAGACCCGTGTCGAACGCGCCGAAGCCGCGTACCTGCTGCAAGAACAACGGGACCAGGAAGAGCGATCCGAAGAGCGCGATCTGCCCAACCCACTGCGCCACGATGGCGAGGCTGAAGTCGATCGACCTGAAGACGCGCAGTTCGAGCAACGGATTCCGCGCGCGCAACTCGACGACGATGAAGGCCGCGAGAGCCACGGCGCCGATGGTGAGCCCGGCGATGGTGTTCGCCGCCGTCCAACTCGCGCTGCCCGTGCTCACTCCGTAGGACAGCGCCGCGAACGCCAGCGGACCCAGGATGGCGCCGCGGCGATCCAGCGCGGCAACGGCCTGCCGCTGCACATGCGGGAGCCCGACAAAGCCGACGATCAGGCCGGCGATGCCAATCGGCAGGTTGATCAGGAAAATCCAGCGCCACGAGGCGTACTGCACCAGCCAACCGGCCAGGACGGGGCCGATAGCGGGCGCGAACAGGATTGGGATACCCATCATACCCATCACGGCGCCCACCTTTTCCGGTGGACTGATGCGGTAGGTGTAGGCCATCGCTACCGGCAGCACGCAACCGCCGCCGAGACCTTGCAGGACGCGGAAGGCGATCAGCATACCGCTGCCCGACGCCGTCGCGCACAGCACCGACCCCACGGTAAACAGCGCGATCGAGGTCAGGAAGACCGGCTTGGCGCCAAAGCGGTCGGACAGCCAGCCAGCCAGCGGGATCACCGCGGCCTGCGCGAGCGTGTAGCCGGTGACGATCCACTGCAGCGTCGGGAGCGTGGTATGGAAGGTGGCGACGAGCTTGGGCAGCGCGACGTTGACCGCGGTGCCGTCGAGTATCACCATAAAGATCCCGATGATAATCGCCACGAGCGGCGCCATGACCGCGCGCATGCGGAAGGGGGCAGCGTCCCGTGGTATCGCGTGAGGGGCGAGTGTTGATGCCGTCATGCGACATGTCTCCTTTTCGTTCTCCGCAACCAGTGCGATTCAGTCCGGCTAACCGCCGGCTACACCCACAATATAGCACGCATGTTCTACCAAAGCTTCTCGGATCTTGCGTTGTTTGCGCCGCTCGGCGCGACCCCTACCTGGCGCGTTGATGGTCCGCTAAAAGGAACGGCAGCGCGGTCAGGAGTGGCGGATCAGTCGGGCGCAACGGACGCACCACGATGTCCGCCCGCTCACGCGACCGGCCGCCGCGCACCGTCACCGCCGCGCGCGCGCCGCCGACGCGCAGCCCGTCGTCGGGCAGGAGATACGTCAGCCCGCGCGCGCTGGCTGGGAAGGCCGCGGCCATCGCGTAGTAGCAACCGTCGGGGACCCACGGGATGTGGTACGCGCCCGGCCCGGCCAAAAGCGCGCTCCCAATGGGAGCGGATTGAGGGATAGGCGTCGGGAACAGCCCGATGAAAATCAGCCCCGGCGTGGCGTCGGGCGCGCGAACGACGCCGCTCACTCCTCCGCCCGGCGCCACGGCGCGTTCAACGACCCTGCCGAAGGGCTGCGCCCCCGCGACAAGGCCGTCGACATCATCGGCCTGCCGGCGCAGGCGGCCGGGCGGCACGCCGACCAGGCGGGCAAACCGCGCGGTGAACGTGCCAAGCCCCGTGTATCCCACTTCGAGGCATACATCGGTGACACTCTCCGACGTCGTGAGGAGCAGACGCTTGGCCTCTTGCACGCGCAGGGCGGCGAGGTATTCGGCCGGCGGTATGCCCGTCACATCGCGGAACACACGGGTGAAATAATATGGACTCAGATGCGCTATGTCGGCCATGTCCTGAAGCGTCAGCGTCTCGCCAAGCCGCTCCCGCATCGCCGCCACGACCCGCCCGACGACGGGCGCGTGTGCCGCGCGCGTGGGATCGGCCACAGCGTCATCACGCAGGTCCTCACGATCGCGCGGCGCCTGTCTGGACATGATCACGCCTAGCCTCACAGACTACAGGGTAAAGGACACCGATCAATCATCGTCGTCAGCATCGAACGCGCATCGCCCTATTATAGACAACTCCCAGACAACCCACGGCGTCAGTTATGGGAGTGTCAAAAACCAGTTTACCGGACCAGGCCGGCAGCCAGTTGCCGGCCTGTGTCACTTGGACCTGAGCATCTATTGACGTCACGCTCGCTCGACACACGCGGTGTCGAGGGGCTGGCGGACGAGTGTCTCGCCCGCCACGATGAGCAGCCGGCCCAGGTGGACGCGCACGGGGCGCGCGCTCCGCCGGCGCAACTGCCGCGCCTGCCGCTCACGCGCGGCCTCCGCGCGCAACTCGCGCAGATGCTGCCCGGCAATCATTGTATGGCCGTCGTCGTTGTACCAGGCGTCCATCGTCGTGCTCCTTTCCCTCTGTAGGTCGGACCTGGAGAGCACAATCCCCCCCTTCCCCCCTACACGTACATCATACGATAGGGTCTATGACAACTGTATGTCAGCCTTTTCACCTTTGATTTTAGATAGGCCACATTGCTGTTCCAGCTATCCAAAGAGGCTGACACACAGCTGTCAGGTTCGTGTGGTACCATGTCCCCATGCTGAAGACCGAACGCCTCGTCGCCATCACGCTGCTGTTGCAGGCGCGTGGGAAGATGACGGCCGAGCGGCTGTCCACGATCATGGATGTGTCGACGCGCACGATCTACCGTGACATGGACGCGCTCTCGCTGGCGCATGTGCCCGTGGCGATGGACTATGGGCCGGGCGGCGGCTACTACCTGCCCGAGGGCTACCGCCTCGACCCCACTATCTTCACCAGCGAGGAGGCTGTGGCCCTGGCGCTCGGCGGCTCCGTCGCCGGCGACTACCGCCTCTTTGAGAGCGGGGACGGGCTGCGCCGCGCCCTGGTCAAGCTCGAGGCCGCGCTGCCCGAGGAGTATCGCGCCGACGTGCGCGCGGCGCGCGAACGTATCCTCTTCGACACGACGGCCTGGCACCGCCGTCCGGCCACGACCGCGCACCTGGAAACGGTCCGCGCGGCCCTATGGGCCGCGCGCCAGCTCGACATCCTCTATAGCCGCTCTAATGGGCCGGACGTGGGGTGGCGCCGCGTCGAGCCGCATGGTCTCGTCTGCAAGGCGGGCGTCTGGTACCTGGTGGGTTATTGCCATGTGCGCCGCGACTTCCGCACCTTTCGCGTCGAGCGCATCGCGGAGGTCACGGTGCGCGAGGAAGCGGTGCGGCCGCGCCAGGGATTCGACCTGCAGACCTACTGGGAGAAGGCCCGCCAGAGTTTCGAGGCGCAAACCAAGCCGTTCGCGCTGACGTTGCGCGTGAGCCCGTCCGCGCGCCATGCCCTCGCGCACGCGCCGGTCGTGCGCGAGGAGGAGGATGGGAGCGCCGTGGTCCGCGTCGACGTGGAGTCGCCCGCCGAGGCCGTCGCCTACGCCCTCGCGCGCGGCGCGGGGGTCACCGTACTCGACCCACCGGAGGTGCGCGCCGCCGTCGCCGCGTCCGCCCGCGCCATCGCGGGACTATACATGGTGGAGCGAGCGTAGACCGTGTTCAACATCAAGGGCAACGATTACCGCCTGATCGTCCACATCAATTACCAGGCGGGCATCATCTATATCAAGTATCTCTTGACGCACAAGGAATACGACAAGGACAAGTGGAAGGAGTAGGGGCCATGGCGACGACTATTGACGGTCACATGCATACGGCGCTCAACGGTGACATTGAGGAGTATTTGGCGCTGGTGCGCTCTTTTCCACTCGCACACATCCGCGACGACGCCCACTGCGACGCGGCCATGGCGACCCTGTGGCCGCTGCTCGAAAAGCGGGAGAAGTCGCGCGCCGATGAGGAGTACATCGCGGCGCTTACGGACTTGGTGGAAACGTACGAGAACGCCACGGTGGCCATCCCGCCGCCGCGCTCAGGGTTGGATATGCTGCGCTACCTCGTGGAGGAGAATGGCTACACACAGGCCGAGTTAACGCCCATTTTCGGCACGCAGTCGGTCGCGTCCGCCGTGCTCACTGGGGCGCGCACGTTCACGCTCGACTACATGCGCAAGGCGGCGGCGTTCTTCGGCCTGCCCCTGTCCGTGTTCACCGGCGATTAATACGTGTTCGTGTGGCGGCGAGAGAGGGTGCGGCTGCGGCGCAAGTGGCGCTTCGTGCTATCTATCTACCTGCCGGGGCAACCATCCATTGACGCGGCTCCCGTCGCGGCCCGACTCGGTGTGCCGTCGCCCGAAGAAGGGTACGGTCGCCCGTGTCTGCACGCGGCGGCCGAACTGCTGCGTCGAGGACAACCTTTCCCATACAACTACGAGAGCAGTTGGACGGCCGCTGCGGACCATATTCTCGAAGACGTGCGCGTCCAAGCTCGACGGGAGGAACCAGAGCCCAGCTGAGCAGCGGTCATGGTGAAGACCTCAAAACGCGTTCGATCTCCGCGACGCGCCCGGTCAGCCCGCGCCGCTCGCTCACCTGTAGCTGCAGGTCCAACGGCGGGACGCGCAGGGTATGGCCGCGCCAGGTCACCGTATCGAGGCATGCGGCCGCCGTTGGGCCGAAGTCGCTAACGTGTGGCGTGTCCGCTCGCCCGTCGACGCCGCCGACCCACTCGACGCGGGCACCGATGAAGGCGCGCCCGAACCAGTCGCAGAACCAGCCTTGGACGGGTACGACCGGCTCTATCAGGTAGTTCAACAGTATGTCGCCCAGCTGTGGCGCATCGGCGCCGGCCACGACGAGGTCGAGGTCGCGCGGCGCCACGTCGAGCCCGCGCGCCGCCAGCGCCGCGCTGCCGCACAGCCACCAGTCGATGCCGTGCGGCGCGACGAGGCGCAGGAACTCGTCGAGCGCCCGTTCCCAGGGGACGTGTTGCACGCGCGCCGTTTGCGCGACCATCGCTTCGATATCACGCGCGAAGGTGGCGTAGATGCGCTCGATGTGCGGCGCATCGGCGGGGAACCCCCGCGTGAAGTCTCCGTCCACCGGACCGGGCGCGAAGGCGAGGGCGCGCACGGCCTCGCGGTATGCCGGTTCGACACCGGAGAGCGCGAAGAACATCTGGCCGTCCGCCGTGTAGTGGCTCGTCCGCATCATCACAACCTCCTGGAACTTCGCGTTTGCTGAAAACCGTATCTACCGAGGGCGCCACGCGTAACAGTCGCCCTTGTGTCCCGCCAGCGTGACGGCCGTGGCCGCGCCCCCGGCGGCCAGGCGCTCTAGCCCCGCGTGCAACTCCGCCTCGGGCAGCTTCAGCGCTTTGGCCAGCGCGGCGGGGACGGCGTAGACGGCGTGCGGCAGGTAGGCCGCCAGCAGCAGGTCGAGCGCCCCCTCGCGCGTCATGGCCTCGGCCGCGGCGACGTGCCGCGGGTAGCGCTCGCGCACCAGGGCGTGGCGCATGTCCAGGTCGTCCTCGGAGAACACTTTCGCCAGCAGCAGGCGCGTGTCCAGCTCGTGCACGGCTTTGAGGTAGGCCGTGCGCCGCTTTTTGCCGGTCGGGAACCCGGCTCGCGCGCGCAGCTCGCCGGTGCTCAGGACGCCGCCCGCCTCCTCCAACGCCCGCGCGACGCGGTAGGCGTCGCCGGAGATATCGCCGGTGTCGTAGATCTCGTCGGGCATGCGCTCGTCCGCGCACAGGCGCAGGACGGCGGGCAGCAGGTCCCAGTGGACCCAGGTGGGGCGGCCGCGCACGATCGCCGTGTAGAAGGCAGCCTCGGCGCGGCCGAGCGCCCAGCGCCAGCCGTAGACCTCGCCCGACGGGCTGTCGTGCCCCGAGTCGGTCGCGGCGTCGGGGTCGCCCATGTAGGCGTGGAAGAGATTTGGCAATTCGGATGATGCCGGATAGAGTGTGGCCACGCCGACACGCGCGACGAACTGAGCCGCCGTCGCGGGGTCAGGGATGCGCGTCGCGGGCGTCTGCCCCCAATGCGCCAGCCGCCGGGCGTACAAAGCTTCCTCATCAACGGTGCGCATCCCTTCAGGCCCCCATTCCCACCTGAGTATTGATCTCGATGAGATTATTATCGGGATCGCGGAGATAAAACGCCCTGATCCCCCATCCAAGATGGTCGGTCGGCCCTGCGATGATCGTCACGCCCCTACCGCGTAGCTCTTCGGCATAGGCGTCGAGCTTCTCCCGGCTCTCAACCTCGAAGATCAGCAGAGCTGTCTCACGGCCCCTGACTGTCTCGGATAAGGGGCGCATGCCGACCTCCCCACCGATCTCGGCTATGTTGTTCTCGTATTCATGGACGGCGAGCGAGGTCTGCGCGCTTACCTTGAAGCTGCAATAGGACGTGTCGTTCTCATCGCCCCAACTCACGGGGAAGCTCATGACATCGCGGTAGAAACGGAAGCAAGCGGGGACATCCGCGACTTCCAGCCTGATATTGCTCATGAACATGACGGTTTCCTCCATCTTTGATCTGATGACCCATACGTGCCAGTGGGTGCGTGCCACTTTGTCGCGTTGACCAGTGACGCACGAGAAAGAGCGGCGCGCACCCCATGCCGGTTCACCTACCGCGCGGCGATCCAGCATACCATGTACTGTACGACAAGGTGGTTGACAGCAGCGTGTCAGCCTTTATGGGCTTGCTGGAATGCATCGCGGCATGCGGCGACGATGCGCACGGCCTCGGCGCGGCCCGACCAGCCGCACACCTCGGTCTCTTTGCCCTCCAAGTCCTTGTACGTGTTGAAGAAATTCTCGATTTCGCGCATGCGGTGGGGCGGCAGATCCTGCAGTTCGCGGACATCGTCCATGCGGGGATCGCTTACCTCGACGGCCACGATCTTGTCGTCCTCTTTGCCCATGTCGCGCATGCGCATCACGCCGATGGGACGGGCGTCGACGAGGCAACCGGGGAAGACGGGCTCTTCGGCCAGCACCAGGACGTCGAGGGGGTCGCCGTCCGGCGCCAGCGTTTCGGGGATGAAACCGTAGTCGGTCGGGTAGTGGACCGAGGCGTAGAGGACGCGGTCGAGGCGGATGCGGCCGCGTTTCTCGTCGTACTCGTACTTATTGCGGCTGCCCACGGGGATTTCGATCAAGGTCTCGATCACGAGGTCGTTCGTATCCATATTTAGTACTCTCCTTTACACCGTCCAAAGCCGCGTGATAGCCTGCGGTAGACGCCCGTGCCGGCGCGTTTTGTGTAGCGTGCGATACGTACAGTAGGCGTGTCACGCATAACCCATACCGAGGACCATTGATGCAGACCGACCGCCCGGCGCGCCGCGTGCGCCCGCCCGTCCGCACCCGTCGCCCCACACCGCGCCTGCCCCGTGTGCGCCTGCCCCGCCGGGGGGCCTTGGCCTATGTCGCGATGATGGGGCCGGGCCTCATCACCGCCAGCGCCGGGAACGACGCCGGGGGGATTGTCACGTACGCGCAAGCCGGCGCGGCCTACGGCTACAACTTCCTGTGGGCTTTGGTTATCACGGCGGTGAGCCTTATCGTGGTGCAGGAGATGTGTACGCGCATGGGCGCCGTGACCGGCAAAGGCCTCTCCGACTTGATCCGCGAGGAGTTCGGCATCGGCTGGGCCACGCTGGCCATGGTCGGCCTACTCATCGCCAACGGCGCCATCACCATCTCCGAGTTCGTGGGCATCAACGCGGCCACGCGTGTGATCGCCGGCGAGCAGGCGCTCAAGGGGACGGCCGTAGGTGGGCTGCTGCCGTACATCGTGGTCGTGCTCTCGGCGATCGGTCTGTGGTGGCTCGTCACCAAGGGCTCGCGCGGCCCGGTCGAGCGCGTGCTGCTGATCATGACGCTCGTCTTTTTCGCCTATATCCCGGCGGCGCTCAAGGGCGAGCGCCATTGGGGCACGGTTGCCCATGCAATCGTGACGCCAAGCTTGGGTGGGGTAGGCGGCGTCGCCTTCCTCATCGCGCTCGTCGGCACGACGATCAGCCCCTACATGCAATTCTTCGTGCAGTCGTCCGTCGTCGAGCAGGGCGCCACGATGTCGACCTACCGGCAGACGCGCGACTCGGTCGTGATCGGCTCGATATTCGCCATCCTCGTCGCCATGTTCATCATCATCGCCACCGCCGCCGCGCTCTACGGCACGTTCGACCCCGCGCGGGCCACGTCCATGACCGCCGGTGATTACGCCAAGGCGCTCGGCCCTGTCCTGGGGTCATGGGCCGGGATACTCTTCGCGGTCGGGCTCTTCGGCGCCTCGCTGCTGGCGGCGGCGGTGCTCCCGCTCTCGACGGCCTTCGCCGTCTGCGAGGTTTTCGGTTTCGAGAGCGGCGTGGACAAGACGTTCCAGGAGGCGCCGGTCTTCAACGGCATCTTCACGGGTTTGATCGTCCTCGCCGTTTTTGTCGCGCTCATCATCCCCGCCCAATCTCTGCTGCCGGTCCTCGTACAGCTCCAGGCTATCAACGGCGTCGTGCTAACCATGGTGCTCCTGTTCGTCCTGCGCCTCGTCAACAATCGCCGCCTCATGGGGCGGCACACCAACGGTCCCGTCTTCAACACCATCGCCTGGGCCACCACGGCGGCCCTCGTCGTGCTCAGCGTCCTCTACATCCCCGGCATCCTGTTTCATATCGGCCCGGCCGCGGGATAGGCGAGGGGCGAGGGGCGAGGGGCGGGGAGCGACAGGCGGGAGTTTCGTGGGCTCGATGGCGTCGGAGAACGTGCCCACTCTGGCAGCCAAGGAGAGCGGGCTTGCTCCCGCCCGTCGCCCCCCGCCCCTCGCCCCTCGCCCCTCGCCCCTCGCCCCTCGCCTTTCTACTGGTACAAGAGCCAGCGCACGGAGCGGCCGCCGGCCCACGAGGGGGCGTAGACGAGCGTCATGCCGGGGCTCGGCGCGTGGGCGAAGCGCAGACCGCCGACGGTATAGGCGCCGGGAGACAGCGTGATGGGACGCAACGGATAGGCGCCGGACGCCGCAGCCGCGATCGTACGCCCGTCGACGAGCAGATAGACGTCGCGCGGCGCGACCGGCCACGCTGTCGTCGCCCCGTTGTGGAACGTTATGCGCACGTCGGTTACGCCCGTGGATGTCATGGATACGGCGGTTACGCCTGTGGATGTCGTAGATGTGGTGGTCGTGAGCAGCTCTGGCCGCGCGCGCATAGCGTCTAAAGCCAGGGTCGACGTCGCGACCGCGCCGTGTCGCGTGACGACGGTCGGGCGGGCCGACCCTTTGGGCGCCCAGACCGTGCCGTTGAGGATCGACCAGACGAGTCCGACGGCGACGAGCCCGACGCCGATCAGCAGGCGGCGCACGATGGGCCGCCACGCCGGCGCATCGTCGTCCAGCCGCACGGCGCGCTTGTCGGCGCTCTCTTTATGGGCACGCATACACTCATCTTAGCACCGCGCGCTGTATCATGGACGGTGGTGAGGAATGGCGGGCGCCGTTGGTTGGCGCGCGATGTCATCGTCGGTAAGGAGTTGACAGATGAGCGTTGAAGAGAAATTGGCACAGGCAGGTTATCCTTTGCCGGAGGCCGTCGCGCCGGGGGGATCGTACGTGCCGGCGCTGCGCGTCGGCGACCTGGTCTACACGTCCGGTCAACTGCCCATGGCCGGCGGCGTACTGGCCGAGCGTTATAAGGGTAAAGTGGGCGGAGGGGTCGATCTGGAGACGGCGCGCGACGCGGCCGCCCGCTGCGCCGTCAACGCGCTTGCCGCCATTAAAAGCGTCCTCGGCGACCTGGAACGCGTCGAGCGCGTCGTCAAGGTCGTGGGTTTCGTCGCTTCCACGCCCGACTTCACGGCGCAGCCGGAGGTCATGAACGCGGCCTCGGACCTGCTGCAGCAGGTATTTGGCGAGGCCGGGCGCCATGTGCGCTCGGCCGTCGGCATGGCCGTGCTGCCGCGCGACACATGCGTGGAGGTCGAACTCATCGTCCAGGCGCGTGAGAGCAGTGGCGAGGCGGCCGCCTGAAGCTGAGACTCGTCCACGACTACTTGAACCAGGATGGCATCCGGGAAAGGGCGCTTTGCGGACGTCAGAGCCGCTCTGTGTGGGCTGGACAAGCACGAAGAAAATCGGAGAAAGGTGTGTTCTCCGGTGCGCTATACTGGGCTCAACAAGGGGCTCCGGTGGCTCGTCATCGGGGGCCTGATCCGGACGAGGGAGGAGGAGTGATGACGGTCTATTATGGCGTGGTGCGCGACAACCACATCGAGTTGGACAGTGCCGCGCGTCTGGCCGAAGGCCTGCGCGTGGAAGTGCGTCCGCACCCGGCTGGCTCTGTCGGCGCCAGTGACAGAGCCGCGGACGAGGCGGGCGAGGATGTCGTGAAGGCGCGCCTGCGGGCGGCCGGATTGCTCGCGCCAGCGCCGGTGGCCGACGATGGCGATGAGGACGACGAGGAGGAGTTCGAGCCCGTCGTGGCGCGGGGTGAGCCCCTCTCGGAGCAGATCATCCGTGAGCGCCGCTAGTGGCCGCGTATTACCTGGATACGAGTGCGCTGGTCAAACGCTACACCCATGAGCGTGGCTCGACCTAGGTCACGCGCCTGCTGGCCCGTCGCTCCGGCCACGACCTGTACACCGTCCGGCTGACCGGCCCCGAGGCCATTGCCGCGCTCACACGCAAGATGCGCACGGGCGAGTTGACAGCCGCCGACGCCGCGCACTCCAGCCGGGCCTTCCGTCGCCACTGGTCCCGCCGCCTGCTAATCGTGGAGGTGGCGGAGGCGACAGCGGAGCGGGCCATGGACTTGGCGGAGCGGCGTGGCCTGCGCGGGTACGATGCGGCGCATCTGGCCGCCGCACTGCTAGTCACCGAGGTACAGCACAGCGCGGGGCGGACGCCGCTCACGTTCGTGTCGGCGGACACTAGTCAACGCCAAGCGGCCGCGGCCGAGGGGCTGCTGAATGATACCTATGTATCGGGTCTCTATAGCAAGTTGAGGTCTTCACTATGACCCGCCGCATCCCCCTCTCCGCCGAGTATCGCTGGTATGGTTCGTTCATGCTTGCCATTACGCTGCTTGTCGTACCACTGACCAATGGGGTCCTGGCAACCAGCATTCCTCCGTCTATGCGGGGCACGAGGGTCCCGCTCCTGGTCGCGGCATGCCTACTTCCCGGTCTCCTCGGTCTCCTCATCACCCGTAGCGTCATATGGCCCGTCAAATATAGGCAGATCGCCTCCGCCGAGCCGGTCGACCAGCTACCGAGCACTAAAGACTATACGCTGCCGAGGTTGCTCCTGATGCTGGCGCTCCTCGTCGTGTTGCTACTCGTCGTAGCGGACATAGCTACCGCGCTCCGCGTTTCGGGAGGGATGCTAGCCGCCCTGATGATTGCATCCGCGTCGAGCGCCTCCAACTTCACGCTAGCCCGGCGCTTGGGGCAGCTAGAGCGCGAGCAGCACGTCATTTATTACGGAGTACCACTGTCTCCCAGTGTCAACTCCATGCGGCGTGTGGTTGTGCTTCGCGCCTGACAAAGCGATCGGTAGCGTCGTCGTATGGCGGATAGTAGCGCTCAAGACTGTCGCCGCAGGGATGCGGCCAGGGCGCGCAGTTCGGGCGAGGGCTCGGTCGCCAGTTCGTCGCGCAGCAGGCGGCGATAGGCTTTGTACGCGCGGAGGGCCTCGTCGACCTGGCCGGATGCGGCGAGCAGGCGCAGCAGGGCCAGCCGCGGCGCCTCGTCGAACGGGTCGAATGACGCGGCGCGGCGCGCCGCGCCGATGGCATCCTCGGCGCGCTCCAGTTCCTCGTAGAGCGCGGCCAGCGCCAGCGCGACTGCCACGGCCCGGCTCGTGACGCGCATGCGCTCGGTCGCCGCCCACAGGGTGTCGCACCACTCCAGGTAGCCGCCCACGCCGAAGAGATCGAGCGCCCGCTCGCCCGCGTCCAGGCGCGCCATGACCGGACCCGCGCCGAGCGCTGCGGCCGCGGCTTCGTCGAAGCGGCGCTCGTCGTCCTCCACCGGCAGACGCACGGTGTAGGCGCCGCCGCGCGGGCTCCAGCTGCCCTCGCCCAGCAGCCGCCGCAGGTGCCGTCCGGCGTCCCAAAACGCCTGCACCGCCCCCGCGTCGCCATCCCACACGGCCTCCAGCGCCTCGTCGCGGCGCAGCGGCCGCCCCGTGTGTACGGCGAAGAAAAGCAACTCACGCGCCTTGACCGGCAACGTATGCAGGTCGAGCGCGCGTCCGGCGAGTTCGACGGCGCCCTGCGCGAACGGGGACACGCGCAGCGCCTCCTGATCCTGTTCATCCGTGTCGTCGGGCATGGGGACGAGCGCCAGGGACGGCGCGACCGACGCGGCCAGCGCGTCCAACATCAGACGCGCCTCGCGGTGCAGCCGGCGTAGCGTGCGGCGCTCCTCCAGTACTTGCCGCGCCATGCGCGCGGCCGGTCGCAGGTAGCCCTCACAGCCCAGCGGCAGCACCAGTTCGGCCACGCGGTTGAGCTCCGTCGTGGCGCGGCGGCCCATGCGGCGCGCCAGGAAGGATTCGGCGCGCAGCAGCCGCGCGCGCGCGGCCTGATGCGGCCGGTTCAGCGCTTCGAGGCGCGTCGCGGCCGTGCGCAGCACCTCCACGGCGCGCCGATGGGCGCGCGAGCGCAGCGCCAGCGTGCCCTCGTACAGGTCGAGCAGGGCGTCATCGACCGGCGTCACCACGAGCGGGCGCGCCTCGTCGATGAGCTGGCGCGCCGCCTGACGGTCGCGCCGGATCAGGGCGGCGGCGATGCGCGCGCGCAAGGCGTCGTTGAGCGCGTCGGGCAGGTCGAGGCGCCCGGCCAGCTCGGCGGCGGCGAGACCCTGCCGCTCCGCCTCCACGGCGTTGCCCTCGTCCGCGTACACTTCGGCCAGCGTCGCGGTCGCCGCGCACTCTAACATGGGATAGCTGACATCGCGTGTCAGCACGAGGGTACACTCAACCTCCGCGTGGGCGGCGGCATAATCAGCCGTTAAAGCGTACAACAAAGCGCGAGTGTTGTGCGCATTGGCGAGCGCCGGAGTATTCTTCGCTCGTTGGCGTAAAATACTAGCTCGCGCCAGATACCCCTCGGCATCGCGTGCATGACCTGCATCGACAAGTTGAGCCGCTAGATTAGAGAGAGTGCGCGCCTCACCATCTGTGTCCCCTGCCTCCTCATGACAAGCCAAAGCGCTTAACAAGTCGGCGCGCCCTTCCTCGAATTGCCCCACGAGCAACCTCGCCAAACCGCGTGTTTCCTGTAAACGTGTTGCAGCTACCGTGTGACCGGCCTTATGTGCGGCGACGAGTGCCGACTCCGCGCTACCAACACTTTCTTCATAACGTCCAGATAACATTAAAGTTTGTGTACGAAGGACCGCCGCGTCCAGCCACTCTTTATTGCTCTTGGCGGCGGCCATACTGGCGTCGGCTAGCGCGAGCGCCTCGACAAGCTCCCCTCGTTGCGCGCGCGCGCGACCGCACAGGGCCAGCAAGCGGGCCGTACGATAGCAAGCCGGAAGCTGCTCGATGTGCGCCAGGGCCGTCCCCCATAGCCCACGCGCCCACAACGTCGTTCTCTCGTTATCGAGTGCGGCGGCCAGCATCTCCCAATCTTCGTCCGCAGCCAGCAGCGCAAGGGCGCGCGGTAAATCATCGTGGGCTGACCAATAGGCGGATGCCGCGCGACGGACGGCGCGCAGCCGGGCGTGGTTCTCGGACTTCAGCGTCCCGACGAGGTACTCACCGAACAGGTCGTGGTAGTGGTAGAGACCGTCGTCGTATTCTAGGAAGAGTCCGCGCGCCGCCGCCTCGGCGTAGAGCGCGGCGCTGTCGCGCCGCTCGAGGATGGCGTCGGCGTCCTCCGGCGCGGCTGGGCCGAGCGCCGCGCTCTCCAGCAGAAAGACGCGCAACTCCGGCGGCAACGACGCCAGGACTTCGGACCCCAGGTGCTCCATCAGCGCGTCGGTCCGCGCGCGCAGGAAGCGCAGCCCGCCGGAGCCGGTGTGCCCGAGCAAGAGCACCCCGGCGGCCCAGCCCCCGCTCCGCGCGACCGACTGTGCGGCGCGCGTGGCGTCGAAGCCGTGGGCGGATAAGAGTTCGGCCGCCTCCGTGACGTCGAACTGCAGTTCGTGGCGCCCCAGGCCCACCAACTCGTCGAGCGCCGCCAGCGTCGCGAAGCCCAGCAGGGGGATCGAGCGCGAGAGGATGACCAGCGCGAGCGTGGGGGGACGGAAGCGCAGCACATGGTCCCACAGGGCGGCGGCTTCGGGCAGGTCGTCGAGGTGCTGGAAGTCGTCGAGCACGAGGGTCAGGGGGCGCTCCTCCAGCGCGCCGAGCAACAGCCCCATCGCCGCGGCTTCGGAGGCGCCGCCGTCGAGCGCCGCCCACGCGGCCTGTGCCGCGCCGGGTAGCGCGCGCTCTACCGCCGCGCACAGGCCGTGGGTCAAGCGACGCGTGTCGCGATCGGCCGTGTCGAGGGCGTACCAGGCCACGGGCAGCGGTGTGCGGCGCGCCCAATCGGCCAGCAGCGAGGTCTTGCCCGAACCGCCCGGCGCCACGACGATGGTGACGCGCCCAGCGCTTGCCGCGGTGTCGAGCGAACCTACTAAACGCTGGCGCGAGACGAGGGCGCGCGGCTTTGGAGGGCTGATTTTAGCCGTGGGCCACGCCTGAGTGGTAGCGGCCTGTGCGGTCACCAAGGTCTACTCTCCTGTCATCTGACCCAGGATTGCCCCAGGAAGCTTTTGTTACGCTAACAACATAACAAATCGTTACGAGTCGTTGTTCAGCCTAGAGGAGAAAACAATGCGTCTTACAGCCCGCCGCTTTGTTGCCATCGCCGCGCTCGCCCTCACGACCTTCGCCGCTACGCACATCGCAGATGTGTCCCGGCAAGCTGGCACTATTGTCGAGCTTAGGGCAACTACCCACACTACCGTACAAGCCGGCACTATTGTCGAGCTTAGGGCAACTACCCACACCATTACGCCAGCAGGCACTATTGTCGAGATTTGATAAGCAATAAGCTTCCGGCAATGAAGGATTTGTTCTTACACTAGCAACAGCGCCCGTATCACCAACATCCCAAGCCGTATAGTAGCAGTAACAAATGTCCCTGTCGAGAGGATACACATGACTCGCCATCGCACGCTCCATGCCGGCTTCGAGCGCCTCATCGGCGCGGCGGCCGTCGATCCCACGCTCAACCGCGCTCTCTTACGCGACCCGCGCGCTACAGCCTTGCGCTTCGGTCTAACACCCGGCGACGCCGACCTGGCCGCCGACATCCGTGCCGTCGACCTGCGCGCCTTTGCATCAGCCCTGCTGCCGCGCCTGTATGGAAAGGTTACCACACATGTCCCACAGCGCAGCGCCGTCGCGGGATAAAGAGTGCCCCGTCGCGTCCCCGCTCCTCTGGGAGCAGGACCCGACCCTCCAATCCCTGCTATCCCCCATCGTCGCTGAAGCCGCCGAAGTTGGAAACGGGGCGCGACTCGTCGTCGTCGCTTCCGAAGGCAAGCCGCATGTGCTGGTCGGCGTACACGGTAACCGCCATCCCTGGCGCGCGCCCGCTCTGGCCGTCCTCGAACACGGCGACGCGTGGTCATGCGCCGGCGTCGTCGCCGCGCCGGTCTACGGGCCGCCGGGCGCGCGCGGCGCGCTGCTGCTTTACCACGACCCTGTCCGTCCCCTGGCCGGCGGCGAGGACATAGCGCGCGCGCACGCGGCGCGCATCGAACTCGCCCTTACCATGGCGTCGTCGCGGCTGGCCGCGATGCACAGCGCCGTCGACGCGCTGCACCAGGCGCTGGCCGCGCACGATGAGCGGACGGGCCGCCATGCCATCGCCGTACGCGCGCTGACCCGCATCCTCGGTCAAGCCATGCGGGTCCCGGCCCACACGCTCCGCGAGTGGGAGTGGGCCGCGCTGCTGCACGATACGGGTAAGATCGCTGTCCCGCCGCCCCTGCTGCACAAGCCCGGCCCGCTGGACGCCGACGAATGGACGATGATACGGCGGCACCCCTCCACGGGAGAACGCATCATTCGCACCGTCCCCGCCCTCGACGCTGTCGGGTTGGCCGTGCGCCACCACCACGAGCGCTGGGACGGCGGCGGTTACCCCGATCGCCTCGCCGGCGACGCTATCCCCCTGGCGTCCCGCGTCATTTGCCTCGTCGACGCCTATGAAACGATGCGCACGGGACGGCCCTACCGCGCGCCGATGGAGCGCGACGACGCGATGGACGAGTTGACTCGCGCCGCCGGCTCGCAGTTCGACCCGCGCCTCCTCACCTGGCTCCCCGCCCTGACTAGGTTCGACATCGCTATCTAGCTGATTCACCTGTCGCCGCGCCGGCAGCGCCGTCATCATCGGCGCTACCCCATATTTCCCATTGAGCGATCCATTTCCGCCGCCCATACTGGCCCTATTGGAGGCGCCACGAATGGGAAGGATAGGGGACAGGACTATCGCCGCTTTGCCGCGCCACGTTGGACCGGACCAAGCCGCGACATCTACCCCCACGGCGCCGGCCTACCAGCGCTGCCAGCTGGCCGCCCTCACCCTATCCATCATGGCGTTGTGTCTGCTGCCGCGCACGCTGCGCCTCGGCGCGCTGCCGCTGTTTTTCGACGAAGGGGTTGACACGCGCGCGGCGCAGGTCGTCGGCGCGGCCCCTGGTCCCGCCACCCTCCTCACGTCGCTGCGATACGGCGCCCCGCCGCTCTACTCGTGGCTGGCCGCGCCGCTGACCCGCTTGCTCCCCGACCCCTTGCTGGCGGCGCGGCTGACATCGGCGTTGATCGGGACCGCGACGGCGCTCGCCGTGTGGGCCATCGCGCGTAAAGGTGTCTCCCCCTCTCCCGCGTCAGGGAGAGGGGGGTGGCTTTTGAGGGTAGGTTAGCCACAAAGCCATAGTGAAGGAGGAGACGAGACAGATAGCTTTTGTATGATGGAAGGTGCTGAAACCACCATCACAGGAGGACCATCATGTCTCGTCAAGGGGGAGT
>JAABUO010002000.1_pt1 | contig 25404 bp, 43 predicted proteins | sample 5559291 | NCBI WGS metagenome assembly JAABUO01 (sample SAMN10711878, study PRJNA513372) | rock metagenome | isolation source: Antarctica rocks | place: Antarctica: Victoria Land, Finger Mt sud
GCATGCAACTATCCTGCATATTTGAGTATAATAACTGTGCTGTCATGAGCCCAAGCTGAGCTGAAGAGTAACAATCCTGTGCAACTTGAAACCGTATGCTTAGGGGTCCCTGTCAAGACCCTCTTTTTAGATCCTGCACTGCTTGAGGCACATCAGGATACAGCTGAGCTGGGTAATGGCTCAACCTGGCTGCCTTTGAGCTGATTGTCATTGCAATAAGGGGCATAAGGATCAAGAAGCCCAATTGCAATTGCCTTGGACAAAAGGCATCCTGCACAATTCTGCCTCTAGGGGTTCCATTTCACCACCAGCATGTGCTTCAACAGCATCACACTCAGCATTCAATTTCAAGCGCTGCATGGAGTCTACAAGAGGCCAATGCTTTTGCGTGTTTGTGGCCAGGTGAGTGGTTGAATATGCTGCTGACCACTAGATTGTCAATGAAGGCATGAGCATGTGTGCAGGTCTGGGGCTATGGCTTGTAGTCATGGGGGGGCGCACAGCAGATGTGGGCTGGTTCCGCACCAAAACTGACACCTTCCTCAATGATGTTGTGGTCATGGACAGGTATGGCTACACCATGAAGCACCTGTATGTGCTCCCAGCAATAATGCATGTGGTCCCGGACAGTCATAGCTTTACCATGAAGCATCTGCATGCGCTCCTAGCAATGTTGCATTTCTTGGCCAGCATGAATCCATCCTTGTTCTGGCTCATGCTCGATGGCAGTTGACATCTGGGTCACAGCACTTGTGCAGTCTCACATGGCCAATAAATAAGTGCATGTTGTTGCAGAAGAGGAACTATGCAGTGGAAGTCCCCAACCACGCCTGTGCTTGAGCAATGATGCATATGTCCTCAGCAACTGATAAGTGCGTGTATGATAAATATGATGTGAGTCTGTGCAGAGAAGGGGCAGTGCAGTGGCGGTCTCCAGCAGTGGGTGGGGATGCTCCAGCCCCCCGGGAGTTTCACACCCTCACCCCCCTCACCAAGGGCCGCCTCATGCTACTTGGAGGTGACTGCCCATACAAAGTGCCTGAGCCTTTTGTAAGCCATTGTTTCATCAATCAATGATGTGACAAATGGTTTGGGCCGACAGGAATCATGCAGGGTATCTCAATAAGTGGTATATGATGGTCCACAATGATGTGCTGTAGTAAGGAGCCATGGCCCTCAAGCTGCACAAGGCATCAGAGGGATCTGCTGAGACAGCTGTTTGGTGGCTGTCTACATTGCTACCTCATTGCTGAGCTGCTGAGTCAGTATGGACTGCTGTGACAGGTGGGAATGGCAAGCAGATATTTGGGGACTGCTGGTGGCTAGACACAGAGGGGGAAGCCATGCTAAACCCCTCCCTGTCTGATCAGAGCATACAAGCCTACCTGACCTCCAGTCATGGCCGGCCTGGGGGGTCCCGCCCCCTTGCCAACTACCTGCATACCCCCAAGTCCATCGCGGGCTCATCAGAGGGGTTCAGACATGACATGGCTCAGGTGATGCTGCTTCTGGGCGCATACAATAATCTCTGGGCAATGAGTGCAAGCAAGCCCATCTGTATTTTGTGCACTAAATCTAATTTAAACCCCACCCCCCCCCCAACCTTCTTCACCTCCATTGCCAGCTCCTGCTCAAGCCCTGCCCCACCAATCCCTGCCTCTTGTTGATGGGTTGCCACCATCCAACCCCAAGTCCTGTCTGCAGCTTACCACTTTCAAGCTGCCAAGAAGGGATCTTCTAAAAAATCAGTTCTTCTGCTTCACAGGCTGTGCCACACAACCTGATCAAGCTTTCAGAGCTTGTCAGACCCCAGACACTCCAAGCTCATTGTTATTTCAGAGGCCTAAAGCAACAAACCTATTTGTCTTATGCAAGCAGAGTCCCAAACATGATTCCAAGCCTGCAATGGCCTGCTTGAACACAGGCTGAAAGGGACAGCCTGGCTGGGCTTTCAGAGGTGCTCACCTCCCAGACCCCCAGCCTCATCCCCAACACAGGGGGCTGGTATGACGAGCCTAACCAGGCAACGGAGCAGCAGCCACAGCATCCAGGCTTGACTCACCTCAGGAGGCGGCTAGGGCTGCCTCTACAGCCTGCTGTGCATCAGGCTGCTGTACCACAGCGCACTGATCAAGGTGTTGTAGAAGAGCAAGGGGAAGCGTCTGCTCAACACCAAAGGCAGACTGCGCGGCAGCAATTTTCCAACTGCACATATGAGGTCAGTTCCAAAGCTGCTTATGCCATGACACAAAGATGAGCCGCATTGTAGACAGTTCCTGTGTGTCTTCAGTCACATGCTGCAGATGACATCCATGGCGCAGTGTCTGGGTACCTTGTGCTGTGTCTGACTGGCAGCTTGTGGCACCTCACACTCATATGAGAGTAGCCTGGATGTCTATTATCCATCTGTCTTACTTAGAGTGTCTCCTCCTGTCAGCCTTCCAGCTGAGGCCTACAACTCGTGTCCATCACTTTGTTGTCTGACTTTCTCCCTGCTTACCTCCGTGCCTGTCTTTCTGTGCCTGCTGAGACGAAGGCCACATTGCCTGATTGTTGGACACAGACTACCATATTGTGTTGTTGCCAGCTGAGGCTGAGCCTTGTTGCTGTGTAGGAGCTGACACTGAGGGATATTGACCCCCTCCTGGTTGCTTACAAGCGAACGGCAGCCTCCAAACAAAGTGAACATCTGAAGTCTCTTCATTGCAATTCTCCTGGTGATGCAAAGCAACCGCTGCCTGGCCGCTTTGCACACTGCTCATCCAGTAGCCTTACACTAAATAATGTGTGTTCAGTTTTGACTGAGTATCAACAGCATTCAAGAGCAGCAGCTTAATAGAGCAAACTGGGTAGCTATGAGCTCACGCACAGTTGTGTACAACAGCTTGATATCACAACTAACATGACTCATATATCGATGATTACTCACTGTTGAAAGCTGCGCTCTTCTTTCAGCAGAGTTGGTATAGAACCATAGCATTAGGTGCAGTAGAACTGCTGAGTTCATGCTATTGTAGAAAGGTCGCCACCTGACTGATGTGTTGCATATGTCTTAATCAACCCTTGTACAATTAGGCAGTGCTCTGACTGCTAAAGTTCTGCACAATTATGATCCTGAAGACTCTGCTTGTTTGTTGTAAATGCTGTACAAGTTGTCACTGAATGATTGAATCATGACTTTTGCTGCTCTTGTGCATAGCATTACAGTCCAGCGGACTAGAATCTGCATGCCTGCATTCTGCTTAGTTTTTGGGACTGTAGTTTTCGTTGCGATTTGCAACTGATCGCCAATTGTTTTCTTACTGGTTTGGACCCTTACACATGCACTGTGCCCAAGTCATCGTTACTCCCGTAATAGCTTGTGTTAAACAAATCACTCGACAGGTTGCAGAATGGCAGTTCATAGTCCAAGAAGGGGGCCGCACACTTTCTACAATTAACTTCCCAGCTATCACGCCTCCGAGCCCAGATCACCGAAAGCCTGACTGCCCAACAGAAAAGCTCACTGATTCGAAGACAATATGAATCACAGCAATGCTCATCAGTCACAGCAATTTTTCCATGAATTCACCAAACAAGTTTTACCAAGCTGCATGGCGGTGGCATCACTCACCAGCATTGCGTCTGAGTTTGTTGTTGACACTTGATGCAGTGCTTCACCTTACACCTTAAAGCCAGGCAGCAGATAACAGGAGCAAGCAAAGCCATGTGTATAAGCTGCATAGAGAGTATCAGACTTCACAGGCTGTACATCAGGCTGAAGCTCAAAGCTTGTTTGACAGGGATGCTGCATCAATACTAGTACAACAGCACACTGAGATAAGTGAGCATGCTGCATGTAATGGGTCTACAAGCAAGCTGATTGATGTAAACTCAATCGCCCTACATTATGCCTCTTTGGGATTTTGTCTTGACAAGTCTTGACAACATCATGGATGTTTCTCTTATAGCGATGCTACAGTCATGCTGCCTGCAGATAGTACAGCACAAGTAAATGATGTTTTGCCCATTTCACAACATGAATGTACACACTCTGACTCTGCTACACCTTTACAAAACAGTATTACAGACACCAAGTGAAGACAGCAGGGTGGCCCAGAGCTTGCACCAGCAGCACTACACGTGTCAAAAAATATTTCCTCCCACTGCTGATCTCTTGCAAGTGCCCCTCCATCATGGATGGTAAGCAGCTTGTAGCTTACGTGTCTTCACATTGCACATCAAAAGCATCATCTTCATCACCTGGCACGCCCCCATGCAAGCCACCTGCCTGAAGCATGGCAAGCATTTGTGCCATTTGTGTATTTATGGGATTCCCCGTTATGTTCGGATTCCCCATCATGTGCCCCAGCATGTCTGCATATGCCTCAGCACCCATCATGGGCATGTTGGGGCCTGGGTAGTCCCCAAGCATATCAGCTTCATATTCATAGTCTTCATCATGACTCAAGCCCTCAGCGCCTACTCTAGGATGCTGCTCAAGATGGCGTAAAGAAACCATGTCAATGTTAGCGTTGACCAGGTTGACGTCAACTGAGCTCCCTTCCTTGGGATGAAGACGCACGTGGTTAAGGCCGTAGCAAGCTTGCAGATTGAGGCTCGTCAGCTTTGGCGCCCAAACCTCAAGATAGTCTAGGTCATCTGAGCGGTACAGGACCAGGCTTGTGCACTCTGGCAAACGTAGCTTCTGCTTGCTGCCGCCAATGCCCCACAGCTGCAGGCAAGATACAACATCCAATGATTTTTGCCTGGCACTTCAAGAAACCGGAATGCATGGCTCCCAGCATCACTGGGAACTAGTGCAGATTGTCCTGCAAATGCCGAGTGCTGCACTGTACCTTGTATGCTGAAAAGTTCTTCAACTTGGGGCAGACAGTCAGAGAGCTCCCAAAACCGTCTCCATTATCCACCTAGCCACCACAACATCCCTTTCTTGCTCTGTTGCTCAAGAACTGAAGAGTGCAAGTGGGGTCAGGTACAATCAGTCAGATTTGTGTCTGTGTGCCTCCTTGTATGCGCTCATGCAGAGCTGTTTCCTTAGCTAATAGCTCAGTGGCTTACATGAGTGTGCTCAAAGTTTATGGTTTGCAGGTGCGGCAGATCCAACTTGAACTTTGCTGCGGCTTCTGGGCCTTGGTTCTCAATATACAAGGACTCCAACAAAGGTGTATTGATCTGGTTGAATTCAATAGACTGTACAGGACAGCAGGCCAGCGATAGGTAGCGCAGAAGAGGCAGCCTGACTTTTGACCAGTCCAGCATCGGGAGGTCGTCGTCATACTCTTGATGGATGCTGAGGTTCTCTACGTTCGCAAATGTCGTGGCTAGGCGCTCGAACGATTTCTGGCTGAGGTTCGGCGAGGAGTAGTGGATCTGCTTGATCAAAGGTGGCAAGAAGTCTTTGAAGGCCTTGCATACCAGCAGACTTCTTCCAATCTCTTCGTCCGTTAAACTCGCATATATCTTGACCCACAAGGAAGCAACAGTATCGCTGGCCACATCTGCCAAGGACAGCCCTGAGCTGCCGCTCAAGCTTGTCATGTCTATGGGTTGGTCTGGCACAGCAGCTCAACAACGCATGCAGGTGGCTGACAGCCAATCTAAAACCAGATCAGCCCCGGGCGGCTGCGCGGCCAGATATCGCGCAGTCCCGACAGAACAAGAGCACACTTAGGATCGGGTCAAGGAGGCCTGCTATACCAATCCCAACTAGGTTGTACAGATGTGCCAGGGTTGTCATTAGACAATCATATTGGTCCCTGAATAGCTGTGCTACAAAACTTACATGACTGCATAATCTCATCTTCATTCAAATGTTGATCGAGGGAACTTATGAGAGACTGCTACCTTAAATTGTAGCAATCCACTAAGTATACAACACCGCTGCGACCGCGGCTTAGCATATATTTCTCCTCACTTGTACACTTTATATCCTGAGCGCATTGACTATACGAGTAAATACAATGTTGCCACGCGCAAGATCAGCAAACATTGAGGTAGGCAGGCTTGCACAGTATCAGGACCGATCAGTGTGCATATACACACACGCACGAATGTCCAGGCTGTGACAGGTTTCATTCATGCGTTTCAGTACTCATGGACTATGCGTGGCGGCCTGCTATGTCAAGATCATGTATTCCACACTTTCTCAGAATCTGTATCTGTCCATGGCGTGATATCAATCAAAGCAGCGTACTGGTCAAGATTTGTTTCAGAGCCTGTGCCTGTCTCAATCTTGTCAACCATGATAACCATGCGAAACACTACAGGATCCTTAGGAAGCTTCTTGTGCACAAGAGTTGAAGGCACTGGTGGCACTTTCTGCAACATGAAACCAAAAGCTACATCACGTTTGACAATTTGCAAAACTCAGGGCTCAGCTCATTGGAGTAAGCCCGAATCGAGGACACAGAGCACTTTTGCTCAACATGAAGAAAGACAACACCTCCTGTCCAAGAGAGTGAAATGGTCAGCACAGCTGGTAAAGCAAACACATGTGGGTGAACAACAAGGCATGCACACCTGTACAGAAATGACAACTGAGCAAAGCCTTGACTTACATCCAGGACCTTGTTGGTTCCTGGAACGACTTCAGAGACTTTGGTGAACCACTGCTGGTAGCGCTTCTGATAGGAGGGCGACCTGAGCTGTGCTGTAGCCGGCAGGTTAGACCAAAGATTCACTGCTGGCCGATTGGTAGGCCAACAGCCATAGATTTCACCCTGACTGTCCACCACCAACTGCAGTGACAAACTATGCCTGGCCATGCAGTCTGCAACATGTTCTACACAGTCTACAACAGCATCAAGGCAAAGCTTGAGTATGCTTGTTTGCTTTGACGACTGATCACAGCAGCCACCGGCTGGACAGGTGCATTGAGAAGACTGCAGGTGCAAAATGAATGCTTCAATCACCCTGATGGCCGACTAGTTTGCCAGTGGCCACACGCAGGGCCTCAAATAAATAGTTAGGAGCAGCTGATGAGCAGGGACACACGGATCATGCAGAGCAAGCTTTGAAGCCCAAGTAAACTGGAGAAGCCACTTGTACACACGATGGTCAAAGCAACAGTCAGTAGTGCAGCAGCATGCTGGTGTGGCGTGAGCTACCTGGTAGACGGCTCCCTTGCCAAGCACATCAGGCGAGCGCAAGCCCAGGCGGACCTGAGCGGGTGGTTTCAGCTGCGCTTCCAGCTTCTTGCAGAGCTGCTGCATGTCTGCAGCACTCATGGATGCATGCGTGGCTGTTGTCAGTGTTTCGACAAGCTCATCAGGGACGCCTGCCTCAATGGTTTCAACTGTGAGGGCTGCTTCCATCTGCACAAGTTGCACAGCCCGTTCTGTCTGAGTGGCAGGACCAAGGGTGGGGCGTATGCTTATGACTGGCTGCATTCCAAGAGCCAGTGTGTGATTGTACTTCTTGCGCTCCTTTACTTTAAAGGCACAGATTGTTTGTTAGATGCCTTGCTTGCTCTTTAATGACCACAAGGTGGACAGCCTATCTAGGCAGCACAACTTGCAAAAAGGCAACAGGCTTCATCGGCACTGATTCCCTCTGTCACCCCTTTGTCAATTTTGGCCAGCCCTACCCTGAGGACCTGTGAGACCTTGTCCACCCGTCAAAGCCTGCATGCTGGGCGCACCTTGCCAGCTACAGCATCAACAGCAGTAACAGCAGCATGTACTCAATGGGTTAGCCAGCCAACAAGAAGTCCAGTGGCAGATGATGACTGTGAATTCACAGAGGAGAGTACAAGGTAAGCCTTGAGTGCTGCTGGTGGACATGGGGTGCGAAAGATTCATTCAAGCTGACTTATTACATGTGTTTCTTTGCAGGGCTGCTGCTGGACCGATGCCACAAAATGGCAACTTTAAGCTTGTGGCAGCTGCCACCAGGGCTGAAGGCTGCCAATGCTGCTGCATTGCGCTCACCCATAGCCATGACATTAGAAATATAGGGTGTGAGACGGTCCACATCCTAGATTTCTTATGTCATGGCTATGGGTGAGCGCAATGCAGCAGCATTGGCAGCCTTGAGCCCTGGTGGCAGCTGCCACAAAACCAAAGTGGCCATCTTGTGCCATCAGTCCAGCAGCAGCCCTGCAAAGCAGCGAATGTTGGAAGTCATGCTGAATGGGCCTTTTGCATTGCAGAATCGCGAGCGGCGCTTCCATTATCACATGTGCTCAAGAGTGCAACAGGGCACCATGATATGGACACCACACCTGCATGCTCTCAGCAAATGAGACATCTTGTACTGGCCTGGCATGATGGTCAACCTTTGTACAGCATCTTCCACATGGACCACTGCTGAAGTCAGGCTTAGCACAGCATTTGAACCGAAGACTTCTGAACACGAGACCAATGACCTACGTGCACAGCAGCAAGCTTGAAGCAGACAACATGAGGAGGCACCTGTGCACTATGCAGAGGGCCAAAACGCCCTTCAGCAATCTGCGTAACACCTGGGAGCTTGGGGGTTGCTGCCTGACCCCCTAGGCGCCTGACCCCAACCCCGCTGAAAGCTGCAACCAGGGGTGCAACTAGAACTACTCCCAGTGCAGCATATGCCATCACTTTCCCCAGCACCTACGCTTGCGCCAACATCACTCGTTACATGGCTGAACTGAACAAAGCATTTGTTGCACGCTATAAGCCGCAGCTCCTCTGTGTTGAACTGCAAAAGAATTCGTGCAGTACAGAGTCATGACATGATCAAGATCATGCAGCCTGGCTTAAGTGATCTGCTTTTGCCAGCTTGTCAACAGTGCAGATGACTCCTTGAATTGTGGAGCTGAGTCTCCAACATTGAGACAGGGCATGCGCAATGATGCTCCTGGCTGGAAAAGGTCTGGTCGAGATCAGAGCCAGGCAAGGCACCAGAGCAAGAAGTTTGCAGCGCCAGCAAGAGATGAGATGTGAGGGAGGTCACCTTTGCCATGGATAGCACCAAGGAGGGTTGGTGAGGCCGCCCCACAGCCTCCAGAGGCCTTAATCTCATGAATGCTGGCTGCTGCTGCACATACTGGTCAATGCAATCTGTCAAGGCGGTCAGTCGCCTGCAGCAGAGTGTCAAACTCAGTGTGCATGCATGACGCTGTGTACCTGCAGATGTGATTGTTACTTGCAGGTGCTGCTGCAGGCAAGCCTCCATTGCAACCTGGTGTCGCTGCCAACTGTCAGCAGCAGCATGCATATGTTCAGCGACAGACTGCGTAAACATTAGGCTCTGTGGCTGCAACAGTATAAATGCCTCAACGACTATGAGTAGCTGTGGATGCACCAAGCAGTGACCGCGAACAGATGTTCACTGTGACTCTGGCAGGCGGTGACAGGGCGGCTCGCAAATCAGCCTGTCACAACAGTACAGAGGCAACAGTTCCAAACAGCACTTCAAAATTAAAACACTGCTGACGGTTTGACATGCGTGTAACACAGGAGTTGAGTGGAAATCCCATTGGTGAGGCAAGGCATGAAGGAGCCTACTCGTTTGGTATGTAGCAGCTCCTGGGGCCTTGAGCAGTCACACTCCCTCCTGGCTTGACACCAAAGGCATCAGACACCTGAAGGTTGTGATAGTCTCCTGCACCTGCGCATGGGATTCTAATTGGTTCAAGATTATGTATAAAGGAACGCACATAGATCATTAATGACTATGCAGTTCTTTTGGTGGTCTGCCAGCTGTCTGAATACAGTGCTGGGCCTGCAAAACTCAGGTACTCTATCATTTGTATAGTTTGAGCTGAGCAACTTTGCAACCTTACAGATAAAGGTGCGTGGAAAAGCATGATGCTAACTTGTTGCAGGTGGACCACACCCGTGACCCATGGCATTGTGGTCAGGATGGGCAACAGAATGAGGCAACAGCGGAAAGGCAAAAGTGTGAAGCCAGGAATGACAAGGCAAAGCAGCTGGGCATTGTGGCAAAGGCAACACAGCAATACAGGGACAGGCTATCAAGACAATGCAACAGGCCCACAATGGTTCAAGTATCCAACAGTTGACTACCACAAAAGCATGCAATAAGCATGGAAAGCAGTGTAAGCGCCAGCAAGGCAGAGCGACAGAGCAAAGCAAGGGACAGATGCAGGCAGTTGGGGTGGGGCAGACCTTGTCTGTCCTTGCGTGCAGACATGACCAGCCTCTGAAGCCTGACAGGGCCTTGTGGCGGAATCCACTGCATGGACCTGCGCTCACCGCTGCACAGATACCGCTCCAATGCGTCCACCACTTCCTGAACCGCACAAGACCCAGGTGAGTGGACATGTAAGTCGAAACCTGATAAGCAAAAAGTGCACATATGCAAGGCTGCTTGCACCTCAAGGCCCGTGATTGTGCCCTGCCATGGTAAGTTTAGGTACATTCAGATGCAAGTAACAGCCTCTGTCCCCAAGGGTGCTGGAGGTGGCAACAAGCATCAAACTGATCTTAGCGCCAAGCAACACACGACATGAAGTGATCTGCCCCATGTTAAGGGCAATGATGGTTGACTCCTGACTTTGGCAACATATCAAGCTGTGCTGAGCTTCTGCCTTGCAACTCACCTTGAACTGATCTCCACTGCCACAGAACTCAAAGCCAGACTTGCTGACAGATCCAGACAGTGCCTGCTCTGCTTCTTCCTCCTCGACGTTCTGTTTTGTGAGTCGTGCCTCCTGTGCTGCCTGCTGTGGCGCTGATGCTGTAGCTGCATCAGCTTCCCTAGTCTTTGACACAACCCCATCAACAGTTTTGGACAGATTAGAAGTAGCATCACCATTGTTGCCAACTGCCACCTGGGTGTCATCTAGACCAACAGAAGATATGGAGCCAGCTTTGGCAGTGCTGATGTTGCCAGTGTGGCTCCTGTTGGTGTCTTGGAGATTGCTGCTCCTGCGGCCATTGTCGCTGGCACTACTGCTGCTACTGCTCCTACTGCTACCGCTTGTGGTGCCAGCATTGTCCCAGGGCTTACTTATAGCATCGTCAGTTAGGCTGTCTGCAGAACCAAGTCTTGCTTGCCCAGGAGCTGAGGTGCAGCTGCTGCTTAGTACATCTACCATGCTCTGTTGATGACTAGCAGCAGCTTCTGACTGGCTGGCAACGCCTTTTGCTGGACTGGCGGAGTCAACTTGCTGACTAGCAGCATCCTGTGGCCGACTGGTAGAAGCACCAGTGTTCAAGGAAGCAGCTGGCGCTGTAGATGGGTCAATGGGGGTTTTAGGGGCATCCTGAGGCTTGGGCATATCCTTGGGCATGACACAGTGGAACTCTTCAAGGTGGTCCAGCTTGATGTGCCTTCTGGCTAGGCTGGAAAGCTGCACAGGTAGCATGCAACAGAATGAGTTGAATGACAGTTGGTGGAATTCACATGCGTTGATGCTTTGCTTTTGGGATGATGCAGACCTAAATTCCTGCCTGCTAAGACAGGTTTCTGCTGAAACATGCACCAGCACATGCATTGCCAAGAAACGGCACAAAACTGCAAAAGTCGTGGGATCATACAAAGGAACACCAATGTATTCACCTGTACTCTGCATTAGGGAGTAAGGACTTGACAAGCCTGCCAAATACAGTGACATGGCGGATTGACATGCAAAACATTCCTTGCCAAGGGCTTGCAGGGGCTGACCTTGTTGAGTAGGTTGCTCTCAGCAATGGGCCGCAGTTCACCTTGACCATTGACTTGCGACAAGGGCCATGGGTCAGCTGAACTAAAGCCGTCCATGCACTCTGGCTTCTGCATCTGCAACAGATACAAGGTCAGTCATGTGTACTGTGCATCACAAATATTCAGTGGCAATGTCTGTGTATTTGTGGATGTTGACAAGCAGCTTGGTCATGTGAGCTTCTGCATAGCGCAGGCTAAATAACTACTTGGGCTTGCTGTCATGCGTCCCTGCATGCAGTACATACGTGCATCTAAGTATTTAATTCTATGCAACACTTAAAGGCATAGATGAAACAACGCAGTTAACACATGCCAGCCCATGGTCCTGCTGTTGTCCAGCAATGCTACAAGCAAGTGCAGCACGGACAGTGCCCGTGACCAAGGGGAGCAAGCTGACTGGAAATGCAGGTAACAGACATAATTGAATAGCAAGAGGAAGAAGCCACACAGAGGAAGAAGGAAGGAGGAAGAGGAAGATGGGGCTGGTGATGGGTACCTTGACCAGCAAGGGAGGCAGCATTGGTCCAGAGATGGTGCAGATGGCTGCTGTCTCCAGGAGCAAGCCTTCTGAAGTCATGCTGCTCCCCAAGTCAAAGGTTGCTGTCGTACTCCCTGCCTGTATCAGAACATCATGCAATGCTGTCCAGTGTTCACAGAAGACTTAAGTAATGCTGATGCATTCATGTATCCATCCATCCTGACACACGCCTCCAGTCACTGCCATTTCACCGGTTGACATCAAATGTTTGCATGCAGCAAAGCAATGATGGGCACTGCTTTGAAGCTGCTTTCGGCAGCTGTCGTGCAAATGCAACTGATGCTCTACATTTGAGCTGTCATCTCTGCAGGCTTCATGTAAGGCAAGAGTGCAAGTGTTCCAAGTTGCAGCCAGACATGCACAAACAGCAGCACTGTGGGAAACACAGCATTATCAAGCCAGTTGTAGAGCACCCAGCAGAAACTAAGCGCTCTGGTGGTGCATTCTGGATCTGTTTGATTGACCATCTAGACTTCTGCTCTCTCTTTTGCGTTCAAAAGCGCTAGGGTTCATTGCACATGGCCACTTTCTGAAACTAGACTTGGCTTTTGACAGCCTCCTCACCTGATCTGCAAGCTGGGACCATTGTGGAAAGTTTTCTGACCAGAATCTGGCTCGCTCTTGCTTCAGCTCAACTACACCCTCCAGGTCAGCTTTGTTCTTACTATGTTGCTCCAGAGACATGTCATCACCAAAGGCCGCCTTCAAATGCTGCTTTGTGCCAGCTGGTAGTATGCTTGGCTTCTGCATCACCAACATCAGCATTTTCCACACATGGCCTGGGCTTTGCAATGCAAGATGCGCCGGTCATTGTTGCAGCACCAGTCAGGAGCAACCCTGTCAATGATCAAACACATTAGTGTTATCAATAGTATGTGATTGGGACTCAACATGATGCAGGTTCTGTCACCACTGAAGGGCAAATAGGCAGTCAAACACAATTCAAGGGGCTTTGCCCACATGGTCGCCCTAGATCTACCTTCAATGATGTTACGTTGCGTGAGTGTGAAAACTGTCGTACCAATAGGCCACATAGGTATGCACAGAATAGGATGCTCTGGAGAGACGAGGCTTGCCCTGCACATAGCTAGATCATCATGAGCCGCAAAGCGTCCAGATTATTGTGATTATTATTCTTGTGATGAAATTGTTGTTGTTACTGTTATTACAATTATGATCATTGTTGTTATCGTAATGTTGTCAATGATATGGATATCAAAAACAATCTTTTGCGAATTGCACACCTTGAACCTTGCGTCCAGAGCCTGGCCTGTCCTCTGCAGAACATGAACATCCTGCTCAAGCTGTGCTGGCCTCTGCATCCCCCAGTCAATCAACAGATCAAGCAGCTTCCTTCTGCCTTCCTGCAGATGGGAGACTTGCTGAACTACTTGCAGTTCATGAGACCGAGCACAAGGCAGTAGATGGCAGAGCTTCATGTGTGGTTGCTGCAAGACAAGGATATGTGGGCAGGCATGTGCACGCATATGTGTATCATGCTGCAAGACTGAGAAAGCAACGGCTTGTGGATGATATGGAGCAATGTATGTGCTACAAATCATGCGTCATGCTCGCATTCTGCTACATAATGCATACATGCATCAAAGCAGCAAGTCATATGGCATAAGAAGCATAAGCAAGCAAGGCATGTAAAACAGCACAAGCCCCACATGGCAGCTCATGGCAGGTGCCTCATCGATTTTCACCTCTTGCAGTTCCCGTGCCTTGTTGAGTGACATGCCTCCTGAACCAAATGACTGCTTTAGGGCTTCTGCCTCGGAAATGCCCTGCTTCTCTGACTGCGCCCCCTTCTTCTCCTTTGTCTCTGACCCCACCTCGGATCCAGAATCTGACCCACCCTTGTCCCCATTTTGTGTTTTGCCCTTGATGCCCGCTTTGCCTGCTGCAGTGCGCTCAGCTACAAGGTCAACTTCCGACACCCTTACTTCCTTCCAGTTGAAAGCATCTGCATACTCCTTCAGAATGGCCTCTGCTTGCTCTGGGATCAGCGTTTTGGCCATGACTGTCAGCTGGGCATGACCCATAAAGTAGATTGCATGGGGGCGATTTGTATGCATGTACTGCTGGGCATTGACTTGCGCAGCAGCATTGATGCTTTTGTTCATCTGCAGGCATCACACACATAGGAGGTCTCTCCAAGCTGAATGATACCAAGATCAGCATGTGCTGCTGTGTGTGCATTGTCACACAGGCTTACAACATCTTTACACACCTCTTTGTCTTCCCTTCAGGTTGCAAGTATACAGCTGATCCACATGCATAGAGTTAGGCATGATTACGCATTAGTTATTCGTTGCATAGGTTACGCTAGACAGTCATCCCCATGCATAAACAGCAGTGCCTATACTTGTGGCTGACACACCTGCCCCAGGAGAGAAGCATCAAGCTTGCCAGGATGCTCTGCTGCAAACCATGTGACCAGATTCTGCAACCTTGCTTCCCGCCATTTGTGATATTCCTGATAGCAAACAAGCTTTGCCGTCTGGTATTCTGCTGCTCCTGCAGCACCAGGGGACTTGAGGATGAAAGCAGAGGCAGGCAGAAGAGTTTGAGTAGATGTATTGTTGCCTGAATAGGCTGGACAACATGCCTACACATCAAAAGATATGCAACTAAAGATACACGACCCTCTACAGAGGATATATGGCTTTTGAGGTCTTTTCGGCTGAGTAGCATACATGTCTGCTTGCTTGGAAAAGCTGGCCTACATCCTTTGCAATACAGCTTACTATCACTGATTGTGTTTCCTAAGCAGTAGTGGCACCTCTGATGTCATCACATGCATTTGCAAAAAGCAGCTGCCATGACCTAGAGCTGTTTCTGTCAGCTTGTTGCAAAGTGCAGAAGATGGAGACACGCAATATTCAGTGAGATCTTTCCAGCTGGCATCAAAGTTATAAATCATGTTGAAAGACTGAATTTTCAGTCCACACCTGTTGGGACATTGCCTGTCAGCTCCAGGCAGCATATGATCTGCCGTGGATTCTTGCCAGCTGCAGGCCTTTCAACTATGTAGCTATAGGTGACCTCAACATGTAGACCTGTTGGCACTTTGGCTGGAAAACCCTGCACATAGTGACACGGCTGAGAAGCACTGTTTGCTGCGAACAGATCTGGGTTTCCACTTTGAAAAAACCTGGGCAGGTTGTGTTTTGGCAACAGCTCAAAACAAACATCCGGCAGGCTGGGCCACTGTAGGATGTCACTTGCACTCCAGTTTGTGTTGCAGCAAGCTTCACAGGCTGTACCTCTCTCCTCGCGCCTGAGGAAATAGCCTGATAATCCATCGCCGCGCATTGGGGCGCATTGGTCTGCTGCACCTGCCCATATCAATAGCATGCAAGAGTTGTGCTGGCACCTGCGACGTTGGTGTCAGATCAAACCTGCATACCTGAATACTCCGAACGTGCCTTGCAGCACGCGCTGAATGCCTTCTCAACTCACGTCTCAATCGCTTGAACGATTGAATTGAAGCCGCATGTGCAACTTGGCGTGGAGCACGGCGTCCTGTCAAATTCTGTCTCGCTGTGCAAGAAGAGGCATGCATAAGAAATTCCTGCGGGAGCCGTGTATCGTCTACTCAAGCAAGGTGTTCTTTTGGACTTGCCTCACCGCAACCGCCAACTGTGCCAGCGCGGTTTGAGGACTTTCGACCCGGCATGAACACAATCTGCAGTCGACGCTAGGACGAGGGCGGTACTGCAAACTGGAAAGTTGCCCTGAACAAGCGTTGACTTGTCCCATGGCAAGCACTTGTGGCTCAAACAGTGTTTCAGGAAGACTCTGTAGACGTTGACGACACAGCACATCTGCTCCTGCAAGCTTTGCACTTAATCACATCCCGCGCCCGCAGATACCCGCCAGCGTGAGATTCTGGCAACGTGCTACTCTCTTGACTACAGCTTGCAGACACTTGCTGGGTGACTTTGAATACGCGCTGCTGCTCAGCACACCCTGCGTTCAACCCACACATCCATTGACGACAATTTTTGAGTGGGTGACGACCATCTTGTTTCACACAAGACCTAATGACCCTGATCGGCCCTGTGATCTGCAAAGCCCACGCCGGTATGGCAGGCCAATTGATGCGGACCTTGGGACAAGCTCATGCTGCGTATGCCTTTAGACCTGCGGCAGCGCGCCAATGCGCTTACCATCGATTGGCAAAGTTGCAGCCAAGTACGTTGTCGTCAAGTTACGCTTGCTTTGTCACGTTGACCTGGCATATGCTGTTACAATCTGCGACGTGCCAGTACTTGTGCAGACAGCCACAGCCCGAGCAACGTATCTTGGCGGCGTCCAGCATCTACATGTCGCTTTGTGGTTCAGGCCAGTCAAAGCAGCACCTCTATAGCTGCTGAAGCTGCTCCTGTTGGAGTAAGTTACTAATTTCCTGCTCCCCTAAAGCAGTGACACCAATGCATAGCTGTGCTGTCTAAACACCTGCATGCTTTGTTCCAAGGCTGTTTGACATGGCTGTCTTTGTCATTGTTTGTGGGTCAACTCCAAGACCATGTGAAGAGCCTAGTCCTGGTTTTGTATGTTTTGTTTTATTCTATCACAAGCAATGCTGGCTATGCACATTGCTTCATGTGAAAGTAGTTCAGTCACTGCATGACATTGCAGGACAAAGGTCACCATGAGGGGCAAGACCTGCCCATGGGAAGCCTCACGTACACTCCTCCAAAGACCATGCGCAAGTTTTTGACAAGCTTGAAGCTGTTCCTGTCCCCGTTTTGGCGCAAATTCAAGAAAGGATCTGTTCTGGTGATTGAGGTAAGACCTGCATCTGTACACCTTGTGCAGCGCCTGCCCAATGAGCATAACTTTACTCTCATGCTTGTTGAGTGGCTGGTTCCTGAAGTGCATTACGTAACACATCGCCCATGTTATATATAGGACGCAGCAAAATAATGTGCAGCTGCAAAGTTTGTGCGTGGACTGTCTTGTCACTTCCTTTGCGATGTCAGCGCTGTCATGCAGCTAGACGGAGACATCCCAGAGCAGAAGGGCGGCAGGTTTGCGCCGCCACTGAGCATACCACAGCTGAAGGAAGCCTTGATGAAGGCGGCATATGACCCGCGCATCAGAGGGATCCATCTCAAAATTGGGTCTATCTCTGCTGGTTGGGCCAAGCTGCAGGTGACGTACCTGTCTTTTTAACAACTGCTGTGAAAAGGCAACTCAGTCGCTGACTTGGCCTAACACAAAAATCTTGCTCTTGCAGCAATGTATGCTTCATGGTGCCAATGCACTTAATGCCTGGCATGTTGGGAGGACTGGCTCATGGGCAGTGCATGCTGACCTTTTGCATGACTTCTCCAACCTTTCCTGCAAATGATCTTCGCATGTAAATGCGGCGCAGGGACAAGATACAATACGTTCATTGCAATGAGATGCTTTGCTTGCTTGTTCTCAAACCATGTCTTCCCATTTCTGATGTGTATAAAGGAGCAGAACATCAACAAGCAACCTCTGACTGATGTTTTGCAGGAGTTAAGGCGGTCTCTAGACTTTTTCCGCACATCTGGCAAGTTCAGCATAGCTACCATGAACAGAGGAGGGGAGAAGGAGTATTTTCTATGCTGTGGCTGTGAGGAGATCTACATTCCACCCACAGCCAACCTCACCTTGAAGGGATTCATGGTCGCCGGTAAGCATGAGCAAGATGTGTTATCATCAGCCCTGTTGCTGCAATGCCAATGTGACTGGCTGTTCAGGGCTGCTTGATCCCTGCCTGGCACAATGACACAATCAATGTTTCAGCGGCAAACCGCTGTTCCAGCAGGACTAGGCAGCTGCAAATACAGGGCTGATCAGCATTGCCTTTGTACAATGTCATCACAGCACACGTTGGTCATAGACCCTGGGGTATCTCACAGGACTCAGCATTGTGTAGGTACATTCTTGAGGGGTGTCCTGGAAAAGGTTGGCATCGAACCTCAGGTAAAGCGCATCGGCAAGTACAAGAGCGCGGGCGATCAGCTATTGCTGAAAGACATGTCAGAGCCCCAGCGAGAGCAGCTGACAGCCCTGCTGGAAGACATCTATGAAGGGTTCACAAGCACCATCGCTAAGGACCGGAACAAGACTGTTGAGGAGGTCAGTCATGTTTTGTGCTGCCTTTGATGTTTGTGTAATCACTTCAGATCTTTCTGCATGATGTTTGTGCTCACAGCAAGCCTTGATGAGGACAATGAAGGTGTTGGTTCAGCGTATAAGCACTTTCAGTTGTATTACATAGGCTGTTGCCTTGTTCAAATGAGGTCTGAGTCATCTGACAAGCGACAAGCCCGCTTTTGAGTCTGCTTATGCTTCAGAAACATCACAGATCATCAGGACCTCAAGAGTGGGCGCAATTCTGCTCTGTGTTGCTGTTCAACACATGCTGAGTTCAGTGCGTTGAACAAGGCAGCTCACATTGCATGCAAGCGCTGTCAACGCGCCGGACACTTAGCCAGCTTTGGGCAACGTTGAGGTTGTTGCACTTCCTGATGGCTGTTTGTACTGCTCAGGTGGAAGCTATGTTGAATGAGGGCATCTTTGACATGCAAAAGTATGTTGACGGGGGCTGGGTCACTGGCCTCAAGTATGAGGATGAGGTGATGGATGATTTGAAGAAGAGGACAGGTGGCAAGGCTGACAAGCTGCGCTCGGTAAGCCTGCGTGTTCGTGCTGCATGTGATCTTGCATATCCAGAACATGTGTGTCGACAACTGGATCCTGAAGTGGCATACTGTATGTTCGCCATGGACGCATTGCTCTTTTCAACAGCTTGACCACCACTTTGTACGTCTCTCAGTGCTTCAGCAGGAAGGACAGGATTGTGGGTCCCATCAGGATACCCTCACCTGTATACACAAATTGTTGGGCAGGCCATGCAACCTGACACTCCAGTTTGATGCTGATCATCCTGATTTGTTCTGAGACATTGGCAGTCATGATTCAGGTCTCTCTGAAGAAGTATGGGAAGACATCACCTGGCGCCTTTGGCTTGACCGGCAGGAAAACCATTGCCATTGTGCGCTCATCTGGTAGGCTGCCTGCATGCTGTGCCTGACCTAGCTTGTCTCACCTCTTTGCTCAATCATGCAACTCATCTGACTGTGATGGGCCAGTACCATTGCGCCATGCTTATGTCAAGCAACGGTGTTCTTGCAGTTTGTGCATAATGGTTAATATGTACATGCAGATACATACACCTAAGTTCTGGACCATACCAATGCTGCTGGCTACAGTGTTTGAGCTACATGCTTGTACCTCTTACTGATTTTGGCAATGCAGGTGCAATTGTGGGGGGTGAGGGAGGAATTGGTGGCACAGGCAGCGTCATCACAGCAGGTGCCTTCATCAAGCAGCTGCGCTCCCTGGCCAAAGACAAGTCGGTGCAGGCAGTGGTGCTGCGGGTTGACAGTCCTGGAGGAGATGCTTTGGCGTCAGACCTGATGTGGCGGGAAATCAGGCAGCTAGCTGCGAAGAAGCCTGTGGTTGCCTCTATGGGTGATGTGGCAGCTTCTGGAGGGTAAGCTGTGGTCATCTTACTATTGTTGGCAGGCCAGGATGATGGTCAGCAAAAAGCTGGTGTCGCATGTGAGATGTGCTTCTGCTGCAATTTGTGATGGCGAAGCACAAAAAGCTGGTGTTTGCTCATGTCCTTATGAGGCATAATTTGCAGTCCATGCAAGCGACAGAAGGGTCTGTGTGTAGTGCTCAGTGGTGATGCTTCACACGCTGTATCATGCATCAGCATCAGGATGGGACTGTCAGGGGTGGCCAATCAATCTGTGTTTAAAATCTAGAGCTCCCGTCACTTGGGCTTGTTCATCCACAGCATCTCGTTGTTCTTCGTTTTAGCAGCGCGGGCAGTGCAAGAGATGCTCACTGAGCCAAATGATGAAGATGAGCCTGGTCCTGCTTTGTGCCTTAAACAATCATAAGTACACAAATAAAGTCAATTTTGTCAATGTTGTCAACCTTGCTGTGTTTTCTAAGGGCAGTATGTGGCTGCAGGTACTACATGGCCATGGGGGCCAGCAAAATCGTGGCAGAGCCTCTCACCATCACTGGCTCCATAGGAGTCGTCACCGGCAAGTTCAACCTAGAAGAGCTGTACCGACGAGTGCAGTACAGCAAAGTTGTCATCTCCAAGGGCAAGTAAGTTGCAATCGCACTGTGCATGCAGCACATCTAGGTTGTCAGAATCATTTTTACAGGTCAAGGGTGTTAGCTCTGTCAGTTTTGCCAGGATCAAGGGTGCCTTGTTACTAATGCAGCCAGTACAGAACTTCTGCATGACGCACTGAGTTACAGAACAGAGCTTATATTGCATTCACATGACTGACGAGTGGTTTCCCTCTTTGTGTGGCCATCACTGCTGATGTGTTTTGAGGACATTGTGAGTTTTGCTGCAATGTCCTCAAAGCTATACAGTTCTTTCCAATAGCATCCTCCACATGTGCCATTTGAGTGTTCCATGCTGCATTTTCCTTGAGCAAAACGCATTTCCAATTCAAGGTCTTGTAGTAGGCAAAGAATTTAAAACATGAGACATACTGTATGTATTGCTTTGCATGCTGTATCAGTGCTGACAAGTGCCTCATTGCTCCATAGGTCTGTCTGCTCTCCAGGTATGCAGAGCTAAACGGTGACACAAGGAGCTTCACACCAGAGGAGGAGGACCTGTTTGACCGCAGTGCTGAGTTTGCATACGCCTCTTTCCGTGACAAGGCAGCCGAGTCGCGAGGCATGCCCAAGGAGGAGTTGCAGCAGCACGCTCAGGGGCGAGTCTGGAGTGGCAAAAGGGCTCTGCAGAATGGCTTGATTGATGGTCTGGGGGGTATTGACAGGGCCATTGGCATAGCAAAGCAAGCAGCAGGCATTGGTAGGCGCATCAATTCTGCATGTCGAGCACAACCTGCATGTCATGTTTGGAAGCGCTGACACACAAGCGATCCATGGTCTAATGAAGCTCTTGTGAAGCACACCTTGAGTCTTGCTGCATTGAGTGCTGTGCCATGCGCTGATGTGACGAATGCTGCTATGACCAGTTTTCAGCGGTTTGCAGTCAAATATCGTGGGCTTGTGCTGCAGGCCAGAACAAGAAGGTACGGCTGCTGGAGGTATCAAAAGCTAAGTCCAGTCCATTTGGGCTGTTGTCTGCCCTTGCTCTGGGCGGCGCAGTGGCCACAGGGGAGCAGAGCAGCTTGCACAACCTAGCAAGCATGCTGTTAGCTGGGCAGCTGCAGAAGGGTGCCTTTCAGAATGGTGTCACGTCAAATGGGGCAACCATGGCGGTCATGCCTGACATCCAGGTAAGCATGATTGGTATCGCGACATCATGGGCTTTCTCCATTTGCAGCTCATGCCATGTACTTGCAGCATTGTCGCCTTTGTCATGCTGACTGTTGGCTTGGCAACTGCTGTCCCAACACATAGCATTACTGCAGGTTGAGGGGGTGGGCAGCTTGAGCGCAGCTCAAGCCTCCGGCGCTGATAGTGGTAGACCTGATGACTTGTCTTCCATTCTTCAAAGACTTTTGTGACAGCTGCTCTGCTGACACTTGCAGAAGCCATGTTAGCTGCTGTGCTACTTTTAGGTTTCAGGCGTTCCTGATGCCTGATGCTGCTGTTTTGTTGCATAAATGCAATGATGTCCTGACATTGCTAACTTTTGACGCTTCCTGTCATCTGTATGAACTTTGTCAATTACTTACTGTTCTGCAAATTAAGCAGTTAGTGCCAATGCAAAAGAGTCGTGATGCAGTTTGTCTTGATTTGTTTTTGCTAACTTAGGTAGGCTAACCTAGGCAAATGTTCGCCAGATTTCATGCAAATAGTATTGGGTTGCCCTATTGAGCACAGCTGCCTCCTAAACCCTAGATTTGCACAATCTGATGCGTTGGCTATAAGTTGTGCATGTTTGCCAGCCCAGACCTGTGCACGACACATACACAAGAAGGAAAAGCTCGAGCGCCTAGGGGTAAAGCAATCCGGATCCTGACTTTGATGAATTGAGAGAGATGACAACAGCTTGCCAGCTCCTGAGTGCTGCTGCGAATCCAGGTATTGTTAACGAGACTTGGAGCATCAAATGCAAAAAGAAGTGCTAAAAGCAAGACAGACTTACACTTGCATGCTGACTGACAACTAAAAAAGCAATTTGCGTTTACCCAATACGCGCTGCAGTAGGTACCACAAGTATGTCCATAGCCACGCTGACTTCTCCTCACCACTGCAAGCTGATATCAAATTGCAAAAGTATTGCACTGAGGCAGCCGTCCATCACATGGCAAAACTGTTGTCAGCCTTTCACACCAATGCAGTGTTGGCAGCCAGGGTCCATGTCATGGCAAAGGCCTGGTCACACTGCATCTCATGTCGTATTCCAGTCACAACAAGCTGGTCCTGCTGTCTGTCAACCATGACCTGCAGCAGCGTGTCAGGTCTACAGCACAGCAACACAGTGTGCACTTGATTGCGGCAGTGAGTGCATCCATGCCTCAATGTAGCCTGATACTCACTTTCAATGCCAAGCTGCTAAGCACAAGTGCAAATGCAATGTGCAAAACAGGCAGGAACTGAGGCCATGCCTTTTCCACTGTTCAAGTGTCTGCATGCAAACAAGCAGCACGCAACAGCCAAAGCTTGCCTGTTCTGTTGCCACAACTGAAATCATGCTGGTGGGTCCAGCTTGCACATGCACCACCTCCGCATGCAGAGGCAGACCCTTGACCACGACACTGTCAATGTTTGGCCAGCTCACACTGCCACAATCATTGTTTCCTGCACATCAACAGAGTTCCTGTGAAGCAAGAAAGCTTGATGAGCTTGCTCGTAGGCATGCAGGCTTCTGACAAATGCATTGTTTCCTTGACCTCAGACCTGCATGTGCCTTGACACAGAGAAACTGAAGATGTGGTTGCTGGAAGTTATGACAAGCGTGTTGACCTGCATGCGTTTGTTGGAAGCTGACATGAAGCCGTCCATGCCAAGTGCCACTCACTGCATCTTGCACCACTTCTGCAGACATGTCTACCACATTGTCTTCAGCCTGTCCAACCTGCAGCAAACGCCACCTATCACTTCCTTGGCATAAGCAGCAGGATAAACTTTGTGTTGCGCAGACAAGGGTAATTGCTGACAAGCTTCCAGCTAGAAGCTGACAGCATCACCTGGTTTGCAGTGCAATGCCAGATGATGTATGACGGCTGCTGACAGTTGTTAGCCTGGCAGCAAGGCTATGCTATGACCTGCTGTGCTGCGTCGTGTCTGGCACAGTTCAGCTTCAAATCACAACTTCTTTTATAATTGAGCACAGAATAGTCAGACATACACAAGTAGCAGCATGCTATGCCGCAGCATACTAATTTAAGCATAGCACTGCATATTGTGCAAGTCATTGCAGAGCAAGGATGACCTGCAGCTGGTGACCATCATCCATGTAAATGTGACCACAGGCAGTCACCCTGCCGGCCTCTAACACCGCACATTCCTGCACTGGGCTTGCACCCTCTACATCCCACCCTTGCCGCATCGCAGCCTGACTATCTGACTTGGTCAGGAGCTTGCGTCCAGCACCTGGCAATGTCAGCTGTGGTTGCACTGATACCTCTTCTGTATTGCTTTGCTCACTCATGCTGCTGTCTGCCCTGACACCTGTTTGCTGATTGTAAAGTGGTGTCTCTGATGTATCAGCAAAGGCTGGCAGAGACTCCAGGTGGGGCAGGGCTACCAGCAGTGTGAGGGCACTTGTCCTGACATCTGCAGTGACTAATGCTGCTTGCTGAAGCGGAAGGATGGTGCCACCAGGCATGTGCACTCCCACATGTCCCATGGGCAGATCCAGGGTGACTGATTTGCCCTCATCATGTGCGTCAATTGTGGTGTTGTCAAATAGGTTGTACCACTTGCCCTTGGGGAAATAGCCCTCACGCTTTGTCTGGCCCTGCAATTTTCATGACAAGCCATTGAAGCCAATGAAGATGCATGCCAGTGATTGCACATGAATCTGCAGGCAAGGGGCCTGCAGCAGTGACAGATAGCAGTGGCAATGTTGCAATCACAAGTATTGCTGCTGCAGGTGCCGAAAGTGAGAACACCAACCCTAACAGAGCTGCTGACCAATCAGCTTCTCTGTTGGAGCTGGCGTTTTCACCGTCAGCAGCATTGGTTGTGGTTGCTGCATTGCCACTGCTGTCTGTCACCGCTGCAGCCCTTTTGCCTACAAACCTATAACGGTGTTGCATATTGCAATTTTGTAAATAATCAGCACATGCGGTCAGCAGCTGCAAATGGTACAAGGAAACAGCTTCGGTGACAGCAAATGCAGCTGAGAAGATAAGCACCTCTGCTGATTGAATTGCCACAACACCTTGTACAAGTTTTGGTGTTGGTGTGTCTTGGTTGCTGTGCAGCACATGTCCCTAGAACTTTGCCTGTACATGTATGTAGCAAGGGCAACAGCTGTGCTGACCTCATCCAGAATGGGGGTCACAAGAACATCTCCAAAGACCCACTGATCATCAATGGCATGGGTGGCGGGGTCCTGGGGGTAGGCAAACCACAGGGGTCTAGCCACAGGGGTGCCCTGCTTGTTGGCTTGGTGGAAGGCTGTGTAGAGGTGGGGCAGCAGCTGGTACCTCATCTTGATGGCACGCCTGCCTGCCTCTGCCACCGAGTCCCACAGATACAGCTCCTGCAAATTAACAGACTACTGCTGAAAGCTCGTATAGCAGCAGCTGGTCATGTTTGTTGCTTGCCTGAGGGCATATATCACTTAGTCCCTGAAATACAGCTGTCGCTTAATCCCTGAGGTACAGTGCCTGTGTACAAGCTGATTTGCAGGCATAACATGCAGGGTATGAGCCTAGCAGCTGTCATGCCATCTTGGACTGGCTGCTTGCGAGCATGTGCAATTCACTGACACATACAGAATTCTTGCATATGTCATAATGCACCTGAGATACAAGACATGCACAAAGGCAATGTCACAGTCTAGAAACTAGATTGCTTCAAGCCGGCATGCTGACTAAAACAAGCAGATGGCAAATGCAGCTCTGCCACAACATACACAGCCACAGTCTGACAATCTAGACATAGTGCAGACTTCAGCACGTGTACGTGACTGAGCGGACAACCAGGTGATTAGTGATAGACAACACCCACAAGTGTGTGTGTGTGTGTGTGTGTGTGTGTGT
>JAABUO010002001.1_pt1 | contig 25404 bp, 16 predicted proteins | sample 5559291 | NCBI WGS metagenome assembly JAABUO01 (sample SAMN10711878, study PRJNA513372) | rock metagenome | isolation source: Antarctica rocks | place: Antarctica: Victoria Land, Finger Mt sud
TATTTTTAATCATCTTCGCATCATCATTCATTTTATTATACTTTATTTTAATTTCATTATTATCGACTTTAATTAAATCTTTTGATTCGTTCTTAGTCGAAGTTAATGAATTAAATATCTTACGATTCGTCGCATTTTTCTCGTTAAAAAATATATTCATGAACTTGTTAAATTCATTAACTGCATCTGAATCATCTGCTGCTTTTAAGTCTTCAAGTTCTTTATAATGTAAGATACGTTACTGAATTATTTCGATTATTAATATCATGTATTTAAACATGATATTATCGAATTCATCTTAATTCGTAATAATTTAACACACACATTAATTACGTCTTTCACATTAAACATAGTAAGTACATACTTCGATAGTAAAAGTAAACTCAGATGCTGTCTTTATAGCTATGACTTTAATATCTGTCTGCTTTGCAGTCTTCTTCTTTCTTATCTTTCTCATTAAATTTGCTTTAAAGCATTAAGCTATCATACTATCAGCTTTTAAAACACATATGCATTACTTAAATGCATTATCATGTAAATTCTTCTTTACTCGATCATTCGTAATCATATCTCGTTTATTATTCTTCATATTTCTTCGCTTCTCTTCTAATGCGTTCTAATAAACGCTAATGTTTCTCAGCTTAATGAGTTACTTGTGAAGAATTACTCGATTAACGTTCTGTTTAATATAAAGAGTTTTTTAATCTTTGTCTCATTTCACAGCACGATTTTTACTGATAATTAACTGCGACTTAATTAATAAATTAAACATTCTGCGATTTTAATTAGTCTTAATGATAATGCATATAAATAATGCATAATAATCTTCTTACATGATGATGATGTTAAAATGCTTATTCTTTCTTTACAATGTACTTAGTTATAATGAATAAATGTAATGAATAAATGTGAAACGTAAATATCGTTAAAGTTAGAATAAATGTAAAATGTAAATAAAGTTAAAGTTAAAGCTGAATGTTAAAATTTATTTATAATTTTAAAGCTGCAAACATTACATTTACAATCTTAATACTGCAGTTTACATAATCATTATCTTAGTGTATATCGCATTAATTATCTCAGTCATTTTACTTTACATCGCATTAATTATCTCAGTCGTCTCATTATACATCGTAATAATTACTTCAGTTTATATCACATTAATCATCTTAGTTTACATTATATTTAAGTTTTTAAATCGTATTCAGTTAAGAAATTATTTTAATTTACATCATAACTCGTATTAAGTAAACAGATAATGCATTTAAATAATGCATTTCTTATTACGCATTATTAACAGACTTAATGTAATGCGAAAGTCAGACGAAGACGCATCGCGTGATGATTTAAGAAAACTAACTCGTAATAATAAATTTTCATTAAATTAAATTAAAAGAGAATTAAAGAAAGATAATAAAATCGTGTCGAGAAGTAAGACAAATAAAATTAAAAAGAAAATATATACAGATAATGCATTAAGTAATTAACAGTTGATTTATTGCGACAGATAAAGATAAAGAGAAAATGAAAGTAAGAAATCGTCGTTCTTCGAAAGATTCATCGCTATAAAAAAGATGCGAATTTATTAATATTTAAGCTCTGTTTTAAAAGAGTAATACGCGAAATTCTACGAAATAAGATTACTACGAATTAATTTAGTTTAAGAATAAGTAATAAGAATTATAAAATTCAAACTTCGACTTTACTTACTTTTCAGAAGATTATAAAAGCGTTTTTATATAAATTTCTTATTAGTAAATGCATTATTCATTTACATTATTCTTAATGTTATATAATACTTATTAATATAATGCTTTACGTATGTAAATAATAGTCTTCTTATAATATACGCAAAGCGTGTTATAATTTAGCAGAAAGATATAACATTAATAAAACTGTTAATGAATAATCTTAAAATTTAATAAGATAATGTATTAGTTAAATTAAAATAATCGATAATAAGAATATTTAATAAGTAATTAAGTTATTTAGTATCGTAATACATTTAATTATTTACATTATCTTGTTACATTATCTTATAAGTGTATTATCTTACTACATACATTAACAACACAAAAGCAACTTTAAATGTAATGATATTAAACATTTAAACTGTAATAAAACGTAAAACTTCCTTTAAATTTACTTCAAAAGAATCATTAAATTCATTAATCGCATCTTCATCTTTTTCTTTACGATTAATGTTTCACGCTTTAATAATAATCTTCTCAGAATTTAAGTTAATACGATTATAATACGTAAGAAGCATTATTTATTTAATTAATTTTAAAGTCATTTATAATTAATCTTAACGATAAACTTTTCTCGTAAGACTAAATATTTGTTTAATATTTACAGAAAATATTAAACATGAAAGAACATTTTTAATCATTTAAATTAATCTTTAAAAGTTTAAGACGTTGTCTCTTTAATACTCTTATGTTAAAGATTTCTTAATAATAGCGTTAATACGAAAATATTAATTATCTTCATTAATAAATAAAGAGCGACGTTAACTTCTTTAAAGAAGAGTTCGTATAGTCATTAAAACAGGCTATAGCATTGTTAATAAATGATTAATTGCATTATCATATTACATTATTTAATTAACATTATTAGTTACTTGCGTTTTAAGTTCTGAAGTTATAATTTTCTTTTTATAATAACGACGAAAATAGTTCTTAAACTTCTTTTTATACTTGTCGTAATAAAAATAAACATTTTTATTAAAATCATGTTTATCGTTCTCGTTTACATTTTAATCTTAATATAATTTTAACTTTTAAATAGAATTTAAAATCATAGCGAGATTATATATTAGTTTATCTTTGTTTTTCGTTTAAAAATAATATTTTACGAGCTTTATAAAAGCTAGTTCGCAAGCTCGAAGAATAAGTGCTTGCGAAGTACATGAATTATTGCGTATAATCATCTTAATAATATTAAGATAATTAAAAAGAGCATTAAACATTCAAAATTTTAAATGTATGCTAACATTAATGATTTTAAACACAATTAAAGTTAGCTCGTAAAAAGAATTTAACATATTATTAATAAGTAATATTAATGATTATTCGTTCTTCTTTAATTAAATAGCTTAAATCTTTGTATCTGTCGAGAATTTCTTAATTCATATATTAATCGTGTCGCGTAGTTAATATACACGTTAAAGTATTAAATAAATAAAGTTTCAGCGAATGCGAGTATCTTATATTAATTTTCGAGATTTTATTATAAATTCGACTTAAAGCTTTAAAAAGCGAAGCTTTCGTTAAGAAGAACTGTTAATAGTAATAGTAAAAGCGCGAACCTGTTTCATTACTTAGTAAATGCATTATCTTTTTGCATTATCTTTTTAATAAATATCTTTTTAATAATAATGTAAAGATTATGACTTTTAATTACATTCTCGACTTAATTTATTTCTAATGATACAGCAGAATCGTCGTTTAAAGTCTTTAATTTAATAACTTTAATAAACTCTTAAGTTACTAGATTAATAATATGAGTCAGATAAGAAATTAAGTTTTATACTTTATCTCATGAAATGTCGCGTCGATTAAGCGCTTTTTTAAGTTTTTTCTTTAAAGTGTCATTATTACTTACGTTATTGATAACAACATTAAAAAGCTTATTCTTAATGTCGTATGTATTTAAAATCTTAAACAGCTCTTGCATTAAATGATGATTAATATGCTTAACTTAAAAAAACGTAAATTTAATGAGATGTTCACGAAATTAAAATGCAGCATTCATTTAATATATTAATACTTTTAAATAAGCGACTTTTTAAGAACTAGATCATGCATTTAACGTAATAGAAACACGTCGTGATTCTTTTAAATCTTGTTTTATCTTTTTACGAATCTCATCGTAATTCGAGAAAATTATGCTTAATAATTTAATGCGATGCACGAGAGTAATCTCTAAACGAAGCATTTATAATAATTATCGAAAATGCTTGTTTTTAATGATTTAAAAAGATTAATTCAGTGTAACGAAGGTTTAACATAATATCTTTTCTTAATTCTGTTAATTAAATTGAGATGATAAATTAATACGACTCTTCTTTTATAAAAATGTTAACTTTACATTATTTATTTACATTATTATATTGAACTTACACGACTAAAAGCTATCTCGAGCTGCGAAAGAGAGTCGAGTCGCTTTCGTTTTCTGTAAACATTTATCTTAAAATGCTTAATCATATTAATTATATTAAATTCATTAATAGCTGTAAAATAATTTAAAATCTTTTAATAAATCTTGCATAAGATCTTAAAATATTTTTTTAATGCCGAGATTATTTAAATAAAATTATTTCAGATGTGAATTATTTATTTACTTTAATCTTCTTAGTTTAAAGTGAATTTACTATCTTTCTTTAAGTCTTATTAATGACATTTTCGTTAATAAACGTTTATAATCATTATTACTGAAATTAAACATTAATATCAGAATTTTACTTAACATACTGATTATTTTTTCTTAATTTTAAAAGAGAAGTATTGCGATGAATTTTATTTATCGCTTCTTAAAGAGTTCGTTTCTTATTAACGAAAATCTGATTAATATTTCGTAAATCTTAACTTGCGAATTAATTAAAACGAAGATTATTAAAAGTAAACAAATGAACGATAAAAGAATTAAATTCTTTCTTAATTAAAGATCTTAATAATTCGTATGTTTTATTAGAATCAGACATTTTGTAATATATATTATTAATAATATAATAGAATAATGTAAACAACGAAAAGATAATATAAAAGAATGAAAAAACAGTTTCGATTATTACTATAAGTCTTTTAATAATAATAATGTAATAGATTTAAAAATAATAAATCTTAATATTTAACGTCATTTTCGATTACTTAACGAGTTAAATTAAGAACTTAAATTATAACTCGACTTGAAAGCGATATCGAGTCGAGTTACGATATTAAAATTAAGTATTCGAGTTAAGTCATGATGTTAATATTAAGTATTCGAGTCGAGTCAGAATATTAATATCGAAACTCGACTCAGCGATCAGTTTAAAGTAAACGAATCTGAACTTATTAATTAACTCTTAAAAAGAATTTATCTTTAAACTTTAGCGATTAATTAAATACGAAGACGAATTTAGTTAAAGCAATTCTCGTTTAACATTATTTACTAATTCGTATAAGGTTAGCGCTTCTTTAAAAGAATTTAAAAGAGTTTTTATAATCGCTTCGAGATTTAAAATAATTACTTAATTATCGTATTTACGATAACTAATTCGAGATTACAACGACTTCATTACTCGTACACAACAAGTTCGCTTAATATGATAATTAAAGAACATTAATAAGTACGCAGATCATTAAATAATGAATTAGTTACTAACGATAACAGAGAATAATATATTAACGTAAGAGATTTTAAATCAGACTTTAAAAAACGATACATTAAATGATAATTACATACGTGAACTGTAAGATTCATTACTAAATTAATATCATTAACTCGTTTAAATCTTACGCATTTTTATTCATTATACGTTTAAAGATAATGAGCATAACTTATTAAACAAAGATTAATATTAACAAGTCTTTGCTTATAAAAGAATAATGAATTTAATTAATGTTTTACGAGCGAAAGTATTAAGAGATTATAATTTAAATAAGTCAGTCGCGATGCTTACAACTATAAAAAAGAGAAAAGAATAATAAGATAAAAACATGCACGTGAACGAAGTTTCTGAGCTTAATAAAGTAAAGCTAACATTTATGAAAAGAATGCTAAGCGAGTTAAAGAAAAGAAAGAAGAGCGATAAAATGCTTATTATGAATAAGACTTCTTATTTAATTAATTATAATAATTTACTAATAAATCGAAGTGTTTAAATCTTAAACAATTCGAAATGATTTGCCAAGGCTTGTATAAGACTGTTTAAATGACGAATTAAGTTTATTAAAAATAAACTATTAATTAAATAAATAATTATATAAGCTTTATTATTTCCTTAATAAAACCGAAGTATTACACTCAGTCATAAATATCTTTAACTGCATGAGCAGAGAATTAACATATTAATTAAATAATCGTGCGCGAATAAACTCGAGTTAAAGCGTAAAGTTAAATAAAATGAAGCGAGCATTATACTTATGATCGTCATTATCTGTTATACTAATACGTGTTTAACTTATAAATTAAAGCTGTTAAAGAGCTCATCTCTTAAACTATTTTTTTAAATATTCTCTGCGATTATTAGCATCATTAAAATAGCTTTACATATCTTGCAGAAGCCTTTGTTAACGCCTTGTTATTAATCGCTTAAACGCAGAGAGCGAATTTAATTAAGCTTAATGCTTTAGAAATTTTCACATTTAATAATCTCGCGTTAAAGAAGATTATTGTATAATGAATTTAATTCGAGCACGAGAATTTAATTCGAGCACGTTAATATAAAACTTAAAAGCGGTTTATAAATTTATAAAGCAACGTGTAAATTCGTGCATGTAATCTTCGTTCTTCGCGAAGTCTTAAGCATTAACGCTCGAGTTTATCTCGCATTGTACACTCGCGACAAGTTTAATCTTAGCTATAACTGTATTCTATTTCTAGCTACGCACGAGCTTTTCTATTTAAATGTACACATTCTGTATTTCGAGTGCGTGGTTACTATTTCATTCGCTTATCGTTTAATTAAGAATCTTAAAGTAATTCTTTCGCTGTCGCTTAATTCTTTAACATTTATCGTAACATTCTTCTTACAAAGTTAAAAAAGAGTCTCTTATCATCGCTAGTTAATAATATTAACCAGCTCTTAAAAATAGAAGCGTTAAAAGCCTTTCTATTATTTTGCAATAATTCTTCTTACGTTTAAAGTCAGTAAGAATTAATTTTCGCGAAAAGATCTTAAATAAAGAAAGTTTCGCACCTTCTGCGATAAAATAATAAGTTGTCTTTTCTTCTCGTTTAAGAAGCTTCGTTAAGAAAAAACTGAGTAAGAATGTTATTTTAAGCAAATATTTTTTTAAATTATAATCGTTTTTAATAAAATTAAAAGCATTAAAGAATGTTCTATTCTTAACTAAATTTTAAAGCTTTTAAGATATTTTCGTTAATTTTTTATTATAAAATTATAAAGACGTTAACGCAATACTTATTATAACTTTAAGATTTAATATATTAATATTATAAATTTAAATAACTCGTAAAATTACTTCGAAAGCTTAAAAAATATTCGTTTAAATAAAGTAATTATAAAGTTAAGAAACATTATTTCGTATAGCTAAATTAAAGTCTGTAATCTTTAATGACTCGAAAGAACTTTAAAGATTCTTAAAATTTTAAAAGAAATAAATATGTAAGGTTAACTTCGCCAGCTGTTCGCTAGCGCGCTTAGATATAGAAGACGTCAGGTATAATAAACTTGCTATAATTATACTCAGTTATTATAATATTAATATGTAAAACTAATCGCTAAAGAACATTAAAAGAATGAGCTACAGCTTATTTAATATTCTTAATGACTTCATCGTTAGCATTTCGCTATCTAATCGTAATAAATCATTCTTAGTACGTTATAAAAAACGTTAGCTTATTAAACGACTCGAGATCATCTAATAAGTCATCTGATCTTGCTTTTAGTAAGCGCTATCGTTAAGCTAGCGCTTACTATTATTACAATTGCCTTCCCTTTTAAAGCACTGATCTTCAGTGCAAAGAAGCTGTATTAATTCTCTTAAAGTGAAGATACTTGTTAATCGCGCCTGTTAAGCGCAGCTTTTTAAAGCTCATTAAAAACCTTTTAAACCTCTTTAGTTTAATAAAAGAAAAAGAGTTTTCTAAATGTAATATTATCTTGTAACTGATTATAATTTATAGTTTCTTCATGAAATTTTATAAGACTGCGATTTTAGTTATTATTATTACGATGCTTACTAACGCGCTGTCGTTACGAAGACGCGTATTTAATGTTTATTTAACATTATCGTTACTATGACGCGCATTTAATAATTATGTAATTCTTGTTTATCACATATAATGTTGTTGTTTCTTTTTTTTCTTTTTTTTTTCTTTCTCTTTTCACCTTTTAACTACACACTTTTATATATACTTAATGACAACGAGCAGACGATATAAATGCTGATGTGTGTTTCTAAGTACATATAAACATATTTGTATGTACTTAAGAACAAGAAGCAGACGGTGTACAGGCTCATTTGTGTATTTTCTAATACAAATAAACACATTATGATCTCAGCGATTACACGAACTAATGAAGAGATGACGACTACGGTTAATATGTGTACATTTATTAATTTAAGTATAAAGTTAATCTTTTATTCTTCAGAGTGCGAAGATCTTTCGTGTATAATTTATATTAACAGACGCGAGTACGTACGCGAGTTAAATATTTATAAATCGTGCAAAGCTTAACGTTACGACTCGAATCATTATATTACGATAAGTTTTATTTCGCTCGCGCTGCGATAATTATTAAGAATTATTTAATTCATTAAACGATTTCGAAACGAGACGAAACACGTTATTCGTGAATTTACTCGCGCAGATTAACATTAACGTGTCATTTTCATTAGCGTAAAAAAGAGACGAAAGAGATTAATAATAATTATAAAGAAATGACGTCGCGTTAATAAATACATTTTTAACATCGCATATAAAGTTTAACTCACGATTAAACGTAATTAGCGCGAGATTACTTAATTAATTAAGCGTTTAACAAAGGCGAAACGAAAGCGCGATGAAACGTAAACGAAGTATAAAATACTTTAAGTTAAGCTCGATGAAGTTAAAAGAATAATGAATAAAACGACGATTAAAAAGATAAAGCAAGAAAAAAATGTAATAATGAGCGAGAAGAATAAGAAAAAGAAAAAGAAGAACGAAAAGAAAAAGAAGCGCGAAATCGTGAAGTCGAAAATCTTAAAAAACAACGTTAGCTTATTAAAGACTTCGTTTATTAAAGATAATTTCTGAACGAGCTTTAGCTTAACGTTCTTAAACGTTACTAGTAGCTCGAAGTCGTCGTCTTAATACTTAAATTCGATGTGTATAATAGTAAATAAATAAATAGCTAAATAGATTTTCTATGATTAAGCGCTAAACGTTAAGCGTTCAGTCTCATTATTATTAATACTTTATATAATAAAATGAAGAGATTTTTAATCGAAATTTTATAATTAACGACGATGCGAAAGCGATCGTTGTATTAAATTAACGTTTTTAATAATTAAACGTTATTATCGCGATACTCGCTTAGTTATATCTTCGCAGTCGCTTGCGCAACGTTATTTAATTATCGAATTTTTCTTTTAACTCTTAAGCAAGCTTTAACTCTTCTTTAAATAATCATTAATCATATATATAATCTCAGTTTAATCATTTCACCTTGTATCATAGCTTCTTCTTACTTTTACTTTTATTCATAATTTTCTTAATTTCTCATTACTTCTTATCGTTAATGAGCTCTGAAGCTTGCATAAAAGCTTTCGTTTTCTGATCGTTTACTTTATATTAATATAACTTTAATAACGAAACATTAAAAGTATTATGAATACGATAAATATTAAATAACGTTAGTTAATAAGCTTAAGTCTTAACTTTATTCTTTATTCGAAACGAATTAATAAATCTATGCGACAATTTCTTACTAGACTTCTTTTGTTTTAAATTTTTAGTTAAGAGCATAATTAAATCATTAATAATATAAGTCTTAACTTTATAACTGCGATTATAATACTTCGTCTGCTAAACGATAGCGTCGACAAGACGCTTCGTTAGTTAATTTCTTAAATCTTAAAGTTACTGAACTCGATCTTTTGCGAATGATACTCTTTCTTTAGCGAGATTATTCTTAATCTCGTAATGTATTTTCGAATTATAATCATACATTAAAAAGAACGACGAAGCTTTAATAAAGACGTGACGATTATTATTATAAGCATATTTAATCATTAATAATAAATTAGCTTAACTCGTTTACTTTACGTTAGCGAAAGTACGTAAATAATGCTTTAAAATTTAATTTTATCGCTCGATTAAGTTATTCGTTTACGAATGAAATGCGATGCTTAATCGTCGTTTTATGCGTGCATGATAATATATAATTAATTAAAGCGCGCTAGTAAAGACAGAATCTCTGTTACTCATTATGTTAACTAACATGTTAAAGCGTAAAACAATTTTCTTAAAAAACACTTTCGTTACCTCTGTAACATTAATTCGTGTTGTTACTGATATATATTTAATTATTTTAGTACATCGATTTATAATCACGAATTTAAAATTATAAACGACTTTACGACGCTTACTTAACGATAAACTCGTAACGAAGTTTATGATTATTTCTTTTCATGACTTCATGAATACTGTTACGATTTTAGCCTTCGCTTCATTTAAATTTAATAAAGCTAGTTAAGAAGTGTGTTAGAATTAACTAGGACTAGATCGAGCTCATCACGAGCAAAAGTCTTAACATATTTTAATATATTTTAACATCTTTTAACACAGCTTTAACACGATGACTTCGCCCCTTTTATTTCTTCTTTAACATTTTATCTGTGTCATAACACGTTTCCTTCGAGCCTAGCGTCGAGGTCAGAAACATATATAAGAACTCAGTTCTTTTCTGTACATACTTTTCTTTCTTAGCATTTATTTATTAATTAAATAATACTCATATGACTCGCTTTATGCTGATTTCTAACATTAAATAAATGCTTATTAATTACTTTATTATTAACGTGTAAACGATACGAAATAATTTACTTCGTTTATTTAGAAAATTTGCAAGAAATTTGCATCATCATTTTAAACCGCAAGGAATTCTTCGGTTTTATATTCATTTTCATTATTTTATTCGCAAGAAATTCTTCGAATATTGCAATCAGCTATTATTAAAAAAATTTACAAGAGCTTCTTTAAATTACTTTCATTAAATCATTTAAATTAATATTTATTCATCTTTCTTATAATGACACGCGACACTGAATTAATTAAGTCTCGAACAGCTCGTCTGTTTAAAAACACTGTTAATAAAAGAGTTTCACGTTTATTCATTAATGTTTTAATCGAAGCTGAAAAAGCTATAACATTATGAAAGATAAACATTAAAGAATAATTATTTCATTAAATTAATAATTAATTTAATGAGATTATTAATATGTTAAATAAGCTTCGAAGTCAGCGAGATCTGACTTTATAACTTAACGAGCATTAAATCCTCATATAAAACGATTATAATGAGAGAGCGAAACTACTAAAGACCGCTTTTAAAAAGAACGATGAGCTAGAAGAAAAAATTAATTAATTATAAAGTAAGCGATTAAATTCTAAAGCGGAACAACGTTAAGCTAATTAACTCACGTCTCGTTAAGAGACTCAGTTAGTTAAGCATTTATTTAATTAAAAAGAACGCTCTTAAAGCTTACAACAGTCATTCACTTTATTTAATAACGATCATCACAAGTCAGTTAAATTTTCGAATTCATTTATCTTCATTAAAACAGATAATTTTATCTGAAGATGCTAAATCATTAAGATATTTAACAAGCTCGACGCTAACGCGAATTATTATTTTATTAAGAAGCTTCGTATTATTTATGTAATCATTAAATTAAAAGACGATGCTGACGAGTAAATCTATGTAAAGCGTCGCATTAATGCTTCTTTATTTTATTAATTATTAATCGAGTTACTGAAACATTTAAACGAGATATATAACGATTAAAATAGAAATTAAAAGTGTCGTCGCGAATACAATACATTAAAGCAGCTTAACAAGCCGTTTAGCGCTTTTTACTTCGAATTCATAAAGCTATTTAGCTTTCTTAACTACGACGATCGTACATTAATGAACGATCTTTAAAATAAAATTAATAATCATTTATAAAACGCTCTGTCTGTTAGTCTCATAAAGTTTAAGTCGCTTAATAAACTTAAGACTTTTCTTCAGAGAATGAATAATAATTAACGAGTTAATTATTAGCTACGTGACGAGTAACAAATAAATAAATTAATAATAGCTTTAAAAAAACGTTTTGTTTCTTCGTTAACATTAACATTAGCATCAGCTTCGATTACTAGCTATGTTACATTAATTATCTTTTTTATATCTGAGCTTGTTAAATCGCTCATTATCTGTTACATCTGTAAGGCTTCGAGTTACTTGTTTAAGAATTACTCTTAGAATAAGATAAACGTTTTTGCTTCTCGTGCTTTCATTCTTCGTTTACATAAAATCGTCATTTTAAAAGATAAAGAGAATGAAGAAATGTTTAACGAAAAGAATAAGACAAAAAACTAGTGACTTTCATTAAAGACGCGGTAAAAAAGATCTTAATTTCTTTAACGACGAGCATTTCAGACGATTCTTTTACTTCTAAATCTTTAATTACTGAATGTATACTTTTTAGTAATGAAATTAATTACTCATTAAAGTCATTAACTAACATTAAAGCTGTTAATTATTCGTTCATTAATGAAGTAATCGCGCAGATTATTTATGATCAGTTACAAATTAAGTTCTTAACTTTAATTAAGTTAAAGTTTATACGAGAATTTAACGATCATTATGTAAAAAAACTTATTATTCATATTATTTACTCGAATCTGATAGTTTATGATTATACGATTAAAATAGCTTTTATGTTAATCACTTAATTAAGTTAACATTAAATGATTCTTGAAAAAACATGAATGAACAAAATTAATCTAGTCATAAATATGCGAATCGACTTTCTTCTGTTTTCAGATATTACTTTTAATTAAAAATTAACTATTTTATTATTAAGTATTAAATTAACTACGAAATTAAAAAGCTTAACTTCTACTCGTATACTGAAAAGGCTTATCATTTTCGCTGTTTCTTAAATCAGTCAGAAATCATTCTCTTTCAGTCAGTTAAAAGAGAAGTTAGTTAATTTAATTAAACGATTAAAACCGCTTAAGACGACTTTAACTAGCGCTAAAATTTCTAAATTAACGTTAAGTTTCACGAACTCGAAATTAATGAATTAGTTCATTAAATCTGTCTTTGCATTAAAGTAAAGCACTTAAGTTAATCTTAATTAACTTTCATCTTTTTAATTTACTAAGATTAAAAAGACTATTAACATTAAAATAATAGAAGCAGCGATATACAGAATGTTAGTTAAACGATTAAATATTAATATCTTTATTATTATCGTCTCGAAAATCGATCGACTAATAATTATAATTAAGAATAAACCTGAAGAAGTGAATTTACATAAGCTCTTTCAGCCGAAGCGCTCGAGCAAGTTAAGATTAAGCTTTTCTCTGAATATTACGATTATTTAAACGTGTTTAATTAAACGTTAACAGATTAGCTATCGTCTCATCGTTTTTATAATTACAAAATTAAGCCGATTAATGAGAAAACGTTTTCTCGAAGCAAACTATATTAAATGTTTAAACATAAGCTTTAGAAAATAAAGAAGTATCTGATTAAATATCTGAACAAAGAATTCATTTCATTAAGCTTCGCTTCTTACGCCTCGCTCATTCTGTTTACTGAAAAGAAAGATGAAAGTTTACGTTTTTATGTAAATTATAAAAAGCTTAATGCTTTAATTAAACGAGATCGCTATTCTTTATCATTAATAAACAAGACTCTCGCTCGTATATAAGAAAGCAAGTATTTAACTCGATTAAACATTATCGCTACGTTTAACAAACTTCGCATGCATTCAGATAGCGAGAATTAAACTACATTTATCATTTTCTTTAACTTATATAAATATTACGTAATGTTTTCGATTTAATTAACAAGCCTGCTTTTTATTAGCATTACATGAATGACGTGTTGTTTAAATATTTATATTAGTTTTATTAAATTTATCTTAATGATATTATTATTTACAATAAAATCTTAAAGAAACACAAGCGACATGTACGATTAATCTTGCATTAATTACGAGAGATCGATTTATAAATGAACATAAATAAATGCGAGTTTCATGTTTAAGAGATTATCTTTCTAGAACTTTTAATGTTAATTAAGAAACTAAAAATGAATTCTCGAAAGATTTAAACAGTCGTGAATTAATCTATTCTTAATAATCTTACTTAAATATAATTCTTTATTTATTTTTACAATTTCTATTAACGCTTTATTAAGGATTTTTCGAAGATTATTCGTTTAATGATTCGACTTACTTAAAAGAAGATTATATTTTAATGAAATAAGACGTGTTAAACTGCATTTAATCACATAAAGAAACGTATAACTGAGACTTTTATACTTCGTTACTTTAATTAAACTCGCGAGATTATTCTTAAAATTAACTCATTCGATTACGTTAACGATGAGATTCTATCTTAATATAATGACGAAGAAATACTACATTCGATTATTTTCTATAATAAGAAAATGTCTTTTACTGAATATAATTACGAGATATACGATAAGAAGCTACTAATCATTATTTAAGCATTTAAGCATTAGCGATCTGAGTTAAAGCTAATTAACATTTTTATTAAGATGTTCATTAATCATTAAGCGCCTACGTCATTAATGAAAGATAAGAAGCTTAGCAGACGACAAATGCGCGAAGTATAAAAGCTCGCTAATTTTAATTTTAAAATAATGTATTAATTAAATAAATAAAACATTAAGATTAATACATTAACTCAACGAGTTAACGTCGTGCTTAAAGAACTTAAGAATAAACGCGTTCGTTATTAGCAAATCACAATTTTAACGTCGAATTAAATAAAGATTACTAATTTAAAGAAAGATAATAATAAGTTAATTTATAAATAAATTCTTAATGCAAATAAAATTAACGAGGATTGTAAGCTACTTCGCGAAGTAATAATTAAAGACTAAACATAACATTAACAAAAGTGCGAACCTAGCTAAAACCGGCTACAAGCTTATTAAGCTAGCATAAGTTAAAATTATTTGTTTAGTCGAGCTGCTAGCTTGTAAGCTCTTGTAGCCACTCACCAACGGCTAATAGCTAGCTACAAGCGCTTTTAGCTGTTGGTGACGATTATTTGCTCAAATAGCTTAAATAGCACCTTTTGCTCAAATAGCACCTTTTGCTTAAATAGCATCTTTTGCTTAAATAGCATACGCTCGAAAGATATAATGCGTAATTCGTGTCATAATCTTAATAATATGTATTTTACGCACGATTTAATGTTAGAAATTAGCATAAAGCGAGTTATGTGAATGTCATTTAACTAATATATAAATATTAATGTTTAGAAGCTAATGCGACGTGATTTATTAAGCTTGTTAGAGACTTAATTCTGCAGTACGTGTGTTATTAGTAAAAGCTGACTTTAACGCGTGTAAATGAGTATGTAAATGAGTTTAAAACGTGTATGTAAATGAGTTTAAAACGCGTATGTAAATGAGTATGTAAATAATTTTAAAACGTGTATGTAAGTAGTTTAAAAGGTGGTTAAAAGGTAATTTGTGAGGTAATTTATAAAATAGTTTAATAAATGTTTTATAAAATGATTTAATAAATAGATTGTAAAATGATTTAATAAATGGTTTAATAAATGATTTAATAAATGATTTAATAAATAGATTGTAAAATGATTTAATAAATGATTTAATAAATGATTTAATAAATAATTTAATAAATAATTTAATAAATAATTTAATAAATGATTTAAAAGATGATTTGTAAAATGATTTAATAAATGATTTAATAAATGATTTAAAAGATAGTATGATAAATGATTTGTAAGATAGTTTAATAAATAGTTTAATAAATGATTAATATGAAGCTTAATATGAAGCGTGTTATGAAGCTTAATGAAAAGCTGATGCGACGTAATTTACTGAGCTTGTTAGCGTGTTATGAAGCGTGTTATGAGCGTGTTATTAAAGCTAACATAAAACAGTTATATATTGCTAAATCAGCTTGCAGCCAGCTTGTAGCTAGTCTATGTTGCTAAACCAGCTTGCAGCCAGCTTGTAGCTGATTTATGTTGCTAAATTAGCTTGTAGCCAGCTTGTAGCTGATTTACGTTGCTAAATTAGCTAGCAACTAGCTTGTAGCAGATGTTTCTTCTAGTAGCTAGCTGCTGCGTTCGTAGCGCATTATACGTTAAGTAACTTTGCTCACTAGCTTACAAGCTATTTAAGCCCTTCGCTAAATTGTCGATGAATGTAAAGATATTAAGCTAAAGAATTATCGAGATCAAAATGAAGTCTTATTTTAATAATTAAATATAAGTCTCGTTTAACGAGATTTTACAAATAAATTTATTTCGTAAGATGCACGATTAACTCTTAATAAATTACTATGATATTTTTAAAACTATAAAGATTATAAAACGACATTATTATTAGTTCTCGATGCGAAAGATAATAAAACGTTACATAAGAAATTGCTATATCTGTCAGCGTTTAAAGACTTTCAGAGATAAATCGAATGAATTATTACATTTTTTATTAATACTTAATTAACGATGACGCGATATAGCGATGAACTTCATTATTAATTTACTTAATTTATACGATTATAACGCTATTTTAACTATCATTTACAGATTATTAAAAGAAAAACATTATGTTTCTTACTTAACTAACGATAAAGATATCACTGCAGAGAAAACAGCTAAAATGTTAATGCAATGAGTATATTATACTTACGATTTATTAAGCTTCATTATGTTAAATCGAGATTCTCAGTTCATTTTTATTTTATAAAAGTCTCTTTATAAACGATTAAGCATATTTGTTTAATTATTCATCGTTTATCATTCTTAAATTAACGATTAAAGCGAACGAGTTAATTAAAATGTTAAGCGATATCTTTAATTCTTTTATTCGTATATGCAGAATGATTAATTTAAGTGATTATTAATAATCGAGTTTGTTAATAATAATGCTTTGTTTTTAATAATCTTAATGATTTTTTTCTTCATAAACAAGAACTTTCATTCTCGTATAAGCTTTAATCTTAACATCATCGAGTATGAAAGCATTCGCAAACGCTTATAAACTACATGAGCTAAGAATATATTCGATCACATAAATAAAACATTAATCTTCGCTCGCGAAGCTTTAATTAAATCACGAAAATAAATGATAAATTAAACTAATAAGCATAAAAAGAAGATTAATTATAAGATTAAATTAAAGATGTTTCTGAACGAACAAAACATCGTTACAGTAAGACTCTTTAAAAAGCTAAATGATAAGATGCTCGAGTCATTTAAAGTTACAGACTCTGTAAGCTTTTTCTATAAATTAAAATTATCAGAAACAATGCGTATACACGATGTATTTTATTCAGAGCTTCTTTAATCTGTCGTTAATAACTCATTATTTAATTAAAAGAATAAATTCTCGAAATTAATAATAATAAACGATGAGAACGAATGAAAGATTAATAATATACTGAATTCTTAACGATATCGAAGACGACTTTAATATCGAGTTAAATAAGAGAGTTATAATAATGATTTTAACTAATATAACGCTAACGACGATGAATTTATGAACGTTTAAAAAGTAATTAATAACTTTCATATTAAATATTTAACTAAAGCGCACTAGAATAATACATTTATACGAACATGAATAATTAAAGAAGAAAGATAATGTTACGATTTTAGCCTTCGCTTTATTTAAATTTAATAAAACTAGTTAAGAAATGAATTAAAATCGATTAAAGCTAGATCGAGCTTATCACGAGCAAAAGCTTTAACATATTTTAACATATTTTAACATTTTCTAACACAGCTTTAACACGATGACTTCGTCTCTTTTATTTCTTCTTTAACATTTTGTTTATGTCATAACACGTTTTCTTCGAGCCTAGCGTCGAGGTCAGACACATATATAAGAACTCAGTTCTTTTCTGTACATACTTTCCTTTCTTAGCATTTATTTATTAGTTAAATGATACTCATATGACTCGCTTTATGCTAGTTCTTAACAAATTTAAACAAGAACTTAAGCTTATTATATAACTTATGCTTAAGCACTTTAATTCGCTAATAAACGTTACAGATTTTAATATACGAAGTCATTTACTTAAAGTAAACGAGCTAATAATACTTTCTTTTAAGAAGTTTTAAAGTCTTATCGATTTTAAAGTGTTCAGCTAAGAAATCATTATGATTCTTGCTAATAAGCTTCTTTTTAGTTATTACATTATTAAGAATATAAAGACGTTCGTTACGTTTAACGAAATTCTTAAAATTTAAAGCTTAAATCTCATTTCGCTTACGTAAATAATGAGAAAACTTAACGAGTTTAACACGAACTTCATTCGCTTAATCGTTTTTTGTCTGAAGCTTCTTTATTAAGAACTTTATAAACCTTTACGATTTCTTATAAAAACTTTTAAATACATCTTTAGTCTTCTTTCTCGATATGAGAACTTAAATATTAATTAATTAAAATATAAAGATTAAATCATTTAGTATCTTTCGCTTTCTTTACAACAGCGACTTTAATCTGTTTATGTTATTAAGCTAAACTTTTATTAATTAAGATACGAAATCTAGCTCATTTATTTCGTTTCGCTCGCTTTACGTCAGCGTCTTTTCGTTTAACGACAGCGCTAGCTTATTTTGTAACGTTAATAGTAATTTAATGTTAAAGAGCGATGTTTTTTCATAATTTAAACGCTTAAAAGATTCATTCGCGAAATTTCGTTTACTCGAACGATAAAAGATTTTAAAGTTATAAGCAGCTAACTTCAGCGCTCAGCGAGCTTGCTTAAAGTTTAGCTCTTTTTGCTTCATAAACTCTTTAAGATTATTATGATCTGATTAAATCTTAATAAAATATAAATTATTTTTCAGATAATGTCTTCATTGCTTAAAAGCGATTACTATAGTTAAGAGCTTTTAATTATGAGTTTTGTAATTTTATCTCGTTAATATTATCTTTCGCGATTAAAATGTTATTAATCGTTAATGATCGTTAACATTTTGTTAGCTAAGAATATTTGCGACTGTAAAATTAAAAGCATTAATCTATTTTAATTCTTTTACTTAAGTTATAATGAATAAGAAGTAAAGTCGACATGAAAATATCGCGCAGTTAACGAAAAGTCTGCTTCGCTGCATTAAATTATTTAAAAGATTTTAATTTCTTATTGTCTTTACTATCTTTTAACAGACTAGTAAAAGACGCTGTTATCTTAAAATAGCGATGAATAAAGCGTTTTATCACGATTTTAGCCTTCGCTTTATTTAAATTTAATAAAACTAGTTAAGAAGTGTGTTAAAATCGACTAAAGCTAGATCGAGCTCATTACGAGCAAAAGCTTTAATATATTTTAACATATTTTAACATTTTCTAACATAACTTTAATACGATGACTTCGCCCCTTTTATTTCTTCTTTAACATCTTATTTATGTCATAACACGTTTTCTTCGAGTCTAGCGTCGAGGTCAGAAACATATATAAGAACTCAGTTCTTTTCTGTACATACTTTCCTTTCTTAGCATTTATTTATTAGTTAAATAACATCTTTATAACTCGCTTTAAGCCGGTTTCTAACAGTAAATAAATGCTAATTAATTACTTTACTATCGACGTGTAAACGATACGAAATAATTTACTTTAATTATTCAGAAAATCTGCAAGAAATTCTTTAAATTTGAACTATCATTTTAAACCGTAAGGGATTCTTCGATTTTATTCTCATTTGTTTATTAGAAAATTCGTAAGAAATTCTTTAAATTACTTTCATTAAAATTATTTAAATTAAACATTAATTCTCATCTATCTTTCTTATAATGACACGTAACACTGAGTCGATTAAACCTCGAACAGCTCGTCTGCTTAAAAGCACTGTTAATAAAAAAGTCTTATTTTTACTTATCGATTTCTTAATTAAAGCTGAAGAAGCTATAACATTATGAAACATAAACATCGAAGAATAACTGTTTTATTAAGTGAATAATTAATTCGATGAGATTATTAATATGTTAAACGAGCTTCGAAGTCAGCGAGACTTAACTTTATAACTTAACGAGCATTAAACTCTCGTACAAGATGATTACAAAAAGAGAGCGAATTAATTAAAGATCGCTTTTAAAAAAACCGTTAAGCTAGAAGAAAAAATTAATTAGTTATAAAGTAAGCGATTGAATTCTAAAGCGAAATAACGTTAAGCTAATCGACTCATGTTCCGTTAAGAGACTCAGTTAGTTAAGCATTTAGTTAATTAAAAAGAACGCTCTTAAAGCTTACGAAAGTCATTTACTTAATTTAATAACGATAACGATTATTACAAGTTAGTTAAATTTTCGAATTCATTTATCTTCATCGAAACAGATAATTTTATTTAAGAAAGCTAAATTATTAAGATATTTAATTAACTTAACGTTAACGCGAATTATTACTTTATTAAAAAGCTTCGTATTGTTTATATAATAATAAAATTACAAGACGATGCTGACGAGTAAACTTATGCAAAGCGTCGCATCGATGCTTCTTTACTTTATTAATCATTAATTAAATTACTGAAACATTTAAACGAAATATATAATGATTAAAATAAGAATCGAAAGTGTCGTCGCGAATATATTACATTAAAGCAGCTTAGTAAGCCGTTTAGCGCTTTTTACTTCGAATTCATAAAGCTATTTAGCTTTCTTAACTACGACGATCGCACATTAATGAACGATATTTAAAATAAATTTAATAATTATTTATAGAACGCTTTATCTGTTAGTCTTATAAAGTTTAAGTCGCTTAATAAACTTAAGACTTTTCTTCAGAGAATGAATAATAATTAACGAGTTAATTATTAGCTACGTGACGAGTAACAAATAAACAAATTAATAGCAGCTTCGAAAAAACGTTTTGTTTCTTTATTAACATTAACATCAGCATCAGTCTCGATTACTGATTATGTTAAGTTAATTATCTTTTCTATTTTTAAACTTACTAAATCGCTCATTATTTACTACATCTGTAAGGCTTCGAGTTACTTGTTTAAGAATTACTCTCAGAACAAGGCCGATACTTTTACTTTTCATGCTTTCATTCTTCGTTTACATAAAATCGTCATTTCAGAAAATAAAGAGAATGAAGAAATGTTTAACGAGAAGAATGAGATAAAAAACTAGTAACTTTTACTAAAGACGCGGTGAAAGAGATGTTAATTTCTTTAACGACGAGCATGTTAAACGATCTCTTTACTTCTGAATCTTTAACTACTAAATGTATACTTTTTAGTAATGAAATTAGTTATTTCTTAAAGTCATTAATTAACATTAAAGTCATTAATTATTCGTTTATTAATGAAGTAATCGCGTAAAATGTTTATAATTAGTTACAAATCGAGCTTTTAACTTTAATTAAAGCAAAGTTTATACGAGAATTTGACGATCATTATGTAAAAAAACTTATTACTTATTTCATTTACTCGAACCTAACAGTTTAAGATCATACGGTTAAAACAGCTTTTATGTTAATTATTTAATTAAGTTAACATTAAATGATTCTCGAAAAAACATGAATGAACATAATTAATCTAGTTATAAATATACGAATCGACTCTTTTCGATTTTCAAATATTACTTTTAATTAGAAATTAATTATTTTATTATTAAGTACTAGATTAACTACGAAATTAAAGAGCTTAACTTTTATTTATATACTGAAGAGACTTATTATTTTCGCTACTTCTTAAATTAGTCCGAAATCACTCTTCTTCAGTTAGTTAAAAGAGAAGTCAGTTAACTTAATCGAACATTTAAAACCGCTTAAAACGGCTTTAACTAGCGTTAAAATTTTTAAATTAACGTTAAGTTTAATGAATTCGAAATTAATAAATCAGTTCATTAAATCTATCTTTACATTAAAGTAAAGCATTTAAGTTAATCTCGATTAACTTTCATATCTTTAATTTATTAAGATTAAGAAGATTATTAACATTAAAATAATAAAAGCAGCGGTATATAAAATGTTAGTTAAGCGATTAAACATTAAGATCTTTACTGTTATCGTTTCGAAAATCGATTAACTAATGATTATAATTAAGAATAAATCTAAAAAAGTGAATTTACATGAGCTTTCTTACGTCGAAGCCCTCGAGCAAGTTAAAATTAAGCTTTTCTCTGAATATTACGATTATTTAAACGTGTTTAATTAAACGATGACAGATTAGCTATCGCCTTATCGTTTTTATAATCACAAAATTAAACTAATTAATAAGAAAACGCTCCTTCGAAGCAAACTATATTAAATGTTTAATTACAAGTTTTAGAAGATAAAGAAGTATTTAATTAAACATTTAAGCAAAGAATTCATTTCATTAAGCTTTGTTTCTTACGCCTCGCTTATTTTATTCGCTGAAAAGAAAGATGAAAGTTTACGTTTCTGTGTAAATTATAGAAAGCTTAATGCTTTAATTAAACGAAATCGTTATTCTTTATCATTAATAAACGAGACTTTCGTTCGTATATAAGAAAGCAAGTATTTAACTTAATTAAACATTATCGCTACGTTTAATAAACTTCGCATGCATTCAGATAGCGAGAATTTAATTACATTTATCATTTTCTTCGACTTATATAAATATTATTTAATGTCTTTCGATTTAATTAACAAGCCTGCTTTGTATTAGCATTACATGAATGACGTGTTGTTTAAATATTTATATTAGTTTTATCAGATTTATCTTAATGATATTATCATTTATAATAAAATCTTAAAGAAACACAAGCGACATGTACGATTAATCTTGCATCGACTACGAGAGATTAATTTATAAATAAATATAAACAAATACGAGTTTCATGTTTAAGAAATTATTTTTTTAAAACTTTTAATGTTAATTAAAAGACTGAAGATAAATTCTCGAAAGATTCAGGCAGTCTTAAATTAATCTATTCTTAATAATCTTACTCAGATACAGTTTTTCATTAATTTTTATAATTTCTATTAACGCTTTATTAAGAATTTTTCGAAGATTGTTCGCTTAATGATTCGACTCATTTAAAAAAAGATTATATTTAAATGAAATGAGACGTGCCAGATCGCATTTAATCACATGAAGAAACGTATAACTAAGACTCTTATACTTTGTTACTTTAATTAAATTCGCGAGATTATTCTTAAAACTAACTCATTTAATTACGTTAACGATGAAGTTCTGTCTTAATATGACGACGAAGAAACATTACATTCGATTATCTTTTATAGCAAGAACATATCTTCTGCTGAATGTAATTACGAGATATATGATAAGAAATTACTGATCATTATTCGAGCATTTAAGCATTAACGATCTGAGCTGAAGCTAATTAACATTTCTATTAAGATGTTCATCGATCATTAAGCGCTTACGTTATTAATAAAAAATAAGAAGCTTAACAGACAACAGATATGCTGAGTACAAAAGCTCGCTAATTTTAATTTTAAAATAATGTATTAATTAATTAAATAAAACATTAAGATTAATGCATTAACTCGACGAGTTAACGTCGTGCTCAGAGATTTCGAGAATGAACGCGTTCGTTATTAGCGAATCATGATTTTAACGTCGAATTAAATAAAGATTACTAATTTAAAGAAAGACGACAGTAAATTAATTTATAAACAGATTCTTAATGCAAATAAAGTTAACGAGAATTGTACGCTACTTCGTCGCAAGATGCACGATTAACTCTTAATAAATCACTTTAATATTTTTAAAACTATGAAGATTATAAAACGACATTATTATTAGTTCTCGATGCGAGAGACAATAGAACGTTACATAAGAAACTGCTATATCTGTCAGCGTTTAAAGACTTTTAGAGATAAATCGAATGAATTATTACATTCTTTATTAATATTTAATTAACGATGACGCGATATAACGATAAGCTTCATTATCGATTTACTTAATTCATACGGCTATAACGCTATTTTAACTATCATTTACAAATTGTTAAAAGAAAGACATTATATTTCTTGCTTTATTAACGATGAAGATATCATTATCGAAAAAAGAGCTGAAATGTTAATATAATAAGTATATCGTACTCATGATTTATTAAGCTTCATTATGTTTAATTAAGATTCTCAGTTCATTTTTATTTTATAAAAGTCTCTTTATAAACGATTAAGCATATTTGTTTAATTATTCATCGTTTATCATTCTTAAATTAACGATTAAAGCGAACGAGTTAATTAAAATGTTAAGCGATAGCTTTAATTCTTCTGTTCGTATATGCAGAACGATTAATTTAAGTGATTATTAATAATCGAGTTTGTTAATAATAATGCTTTGTTTTTAATAATCTTTATAATCTTCTTTTTCATGAACAAGAGCTTTTATTCTCGTATAAGCTTTAATCTTAACATCATCGAGTATGAAAGCATTCGTAAACGCTTATAAATTACACGAGCTAAAAATATATTCGATTACATGAATAAAACATTAATCTTCGCTCGCGATGTTTTAATTAAATTACGAAAATAAATAATAAATTAAATTAATAAGCATAAAAAGAAGATTAATTACGAGATCGAATTAAAAATATTTCTAAACGAACAAAACATCGTTACAGTAAGACTCTTTAAAAAGCTAAATGATAAGATGCTCGAGTCATTTAAAGTTACAGACTCTGTAAGCTTTTTTTATAAATTAAAATTATTAGAAATATTGTTTATACACGATGTGTTTCATTCAGAGCTTCTTTAATATGTCGTTAATGACTTATTATTTAATTAAAAGAATGAATCTTCGAGATTAATAATAATAAACGATGAGAACGAATAAGAGATTAATAATATACTGAATTCTTAACGATATTAAAGACGACTTTAATATCGAGTTAAATAAGAGAGTTATAATAATGATCTTAACTAATATAACGCTAACGACGATGAATTCATGAACGCTTAAAAAGTAATTAATGACTTTCATATTAAATATTCAGTAAAAGCGCACTAAAATAATACATTTATGCGAACATGAATAATTAAAGAAAAAGAATAATGTTACGATTATAGCCTTCGCTTTATTTAAATTTAATAAAGCTAGTAAAGAAATGTGTTAAAATTAACTAGAGCTAAATCGAGCTCATCACGAACAAAAGCTTTAACATATTTTAACATATTTTAACATTTTCTAACACAGCTTTAACACGATGGCTTCGCCCCTTTTATTTCTTCTTTAACATTTTATTTATGTCGTAACACGTTTCCTTTTAATCTAGCGTCGAGATTAGAAACATATATAAGAACTCAGTTCTTTCCTGTACATACTTTTCTTTCTTAGCATTTATTTATTAGTTAAATGACATCTCTATAACTCGCTTTAGGCCGGCCTTTAACACGTTTATAAAAGTTAAACTAGCTTAGAAACACTTAAAGTTCGCGATAAGTCTTCGATTTAAATCATTCTTTAATCATTTTAATTTTATCTGAATTCATTTTCATCTCTTTTATAAATACTATAAAG
>JAABUO010002002.1_pt1 | contig 25391 bp, 23 predicted proteins | sample 5559291 | NCBI WGS metagenome assembly JAABUO01 (sample SAMN10711878, study PRJNA513372) | rock metagenome | isolation source: Antarctica rocks | place: Antarctica: Victoria Land, Finger Mt sud
CGCCGCGTCAACGTCCCCACGGTAGATGATGCCGCGCTTCTTGAGGCGGTTTGAAGCTCCATTCGGAACCCCTCCCGCTCGTTCCTCCCTCTCCTGTTAGGGAAGGGCTAAAGAAACACAAGGCGGAAGACGCGGGCGCTCTCATTTTTAGTCCTGCTCTTCATGGCCCTTCCCTAACAGGGGAGGGAGCAGATACGAAGTAATGCCGAAGGCATAGGAACGAGCGGGAGGGGTAATCCTGGCAATAAAACGGGTTTTTGTGGATAATAGGCTTTAGAGAGTAGACAGATTTTGGAAGGAACAAAAACAAAGATGAATGACACAAACGGAAACAACGGCAATGGGCATGGCCTGACGCCGGAAGCGGCGACGCAGCCGGCAGCTAACGAAAAGCCGGCGCTGACGACGCGGCAGGGGCATCCGGTCCATGACAACCAGAACTCGCGCACGGTCGGCAGCCGGGGACCGATGACATTAGAAAACTATGCGTTCATTGAAAAGATCACGCACTTTGACCGCGAGCGCATCCCCGAGCGCGTGGTCCATGCCCGAGGCGCGGGCGCACACGGCTACTTTGAGGCGTATGGCACCGTCGGCGGCGAGCCGGTTGCAAACTATACCCGAGCCAAGCTGTTTCAGGAAGCCGGCAAGCGGACACCGACATTCGTGCGGTTCTCGACGGTCATTCACGGCGGAACTTCGCCCGAGACCCTGCGCGACCCGCGCGGCTTTGCGGTCAAGTTCTACACCGAAGACGGCAACTGGGATTTAGTCGGCAACAACCTGAAAGTCTTTTTCGTGCGCGATGCCCTTAAGTTCCCGGACTTCATTCATGCGTTCAAGCCCGACCCGGTCACGAACATCCAGGACCCCAACCGGCAGTTTGACTTTGTTTCGCTGTCGCCTGAGACCATGCACACCATCACCTGGCTGTTTTCGCCGTGGGGCATTCCCGCGAACTACCGGCACATGGAAGGCTCGGGCGTCAACACCTACAAGTGGTACAACGAGGCCGGCGAAGGCGTCTTAATCAAGTACCACTGGGTCCCAAAGCTTGGCGTCAAGAACTTGACTCAGGACGAAGCAAACGCCATTCAGGCCACGAACTTCAACCACGCGACCCAGGACCTGCATGAAGCGATTGAGCGGGGCGACTATCCTGAATGGGAATTCTGCGTTCAGATGATGTCCGACGACGCGCACCCGGAACTAGATTTCGACCCGCTCGACGACACTAAGCTCTGGCCGGAAGACAAGTTCCCGCTGCTGCCTGTGGGCCACATGGTTCTGGACCGCAACCCGGTGAACTACTTCGCCGAAGTGGAGCAGGTCTCATTCGGCACCGGCGTTCTGGTGGACGGCTTAGATTTCTCCGACGATAAGATGCTGCAAGGCCGGACGCTTTCCTACTCCGACACCCAGCGGCACCGGGTCGGGGCAAACTACCTGCAGCTTCCGATCAACCGGGCCAAGAAAGAAGTTTACACCAACCAGCGCGACGGCCAGATGACCTACTACGTCGAGCAGGGACCGAACCCGCATGTCAACTACGAGCCGAGCAGCCGGGGCGGGTTGGTCGAAACGCCTCAGTCCGGGAAGCCGCACACGCCGTATGTGGAAGGGAACTTGGTTCGGGAAGCCATCGAGCGCAAGAACCCTTACGGCCAGGCCGGGGAGCGCTACCGGACATTTTCGCAAGCCGAAAAAGACGAATTAGTCAATAACTTAGTGTCCAACCTGAAAAAGTGCAACCCGGACATTCAGGAGCGCATGGTCGGGCATCTGCTTCAGTGCGACGCCGAGTACGGCCGGCGCGTCGCGGGCGGCTTGGGCCTCGCAGACACCGAGAACGCGGTTGCCGTCGCCCGCCGCGTTTCCGAAGAAGCCGGTGAGTTCGCAATGAACCGCAGCTAACGCAGAGACAAAAAAGCCCGGCACCTCTGGTGCCGGGCTTTCTTTATTTCCGCACAATCAGCGCATATAATTCGGCGTGGCCGGGGTCGTCGGGGTCATACAAGACAGTTACCGGCTGGCCGACTTGGAACTCGCGCCAGTGGTCGGCGCTGACCTGCTCTTCCCGGCCCTGCGCCGCGTTGCCGGCGGCGTAGCCGTAGCGCAGGTAGTAGCGGGCCATGTCTTCCATTTCGGAGCGCTTGTGGGTAATCGTCCCGACGGTCGCCGTGCCGTGCCGCAGCAAATGCCGGCGGCTTCCCGCCCAGCGTCCCAGCCGGCGCAGCAGCCGCAGGCTGACCGCGAGTACCAGGCCGCCGGCAAGCAGCAGCGCGGCAATCCGGCTGCCGGGGCTGGGTCCCCAGGGCTGGCAGACCAGCACCCCAAAGAACGAAGCGCAGCGCAGAGGGAACGGCTGGCCTAAGAAAAAACGCGGCGCAGGCTTCGGCTTCACCGCCTCGCTTTCCAAACCCACTGCCGGGGCCGGTGCGCCGAGCGCAATCCAGCCGCGCCGGTGCGAAATCCCTTGCGGGCCGGGAACGTCCACTTCGTAGCAGACCGCCGTTTGCGCGGGCAGTTGGCCTTTTTGGAGCAGTTGGCCTTTTTGGAAATGTGCGATCCGAACGGCGACAATTCTGCCGGAAACGGTTTGGCCCGCGCCGTCCAGCCAGAGCATCTTCGCACCCTCCCACAACGCCCGTCCGCTGCCGACAACAAAAAGGCCGAGCAGCAGCGCCGCGACCGACAGCAGCAGGGAAGTGCTGCGCGGCAGGCGCAGGCAGCGCGGCGGCGGCAAAAGCAGCTCCGGTTCTAGTGTATGCTCAACGATTGCTTCCAATCCCGTAAGTTCTCCAGTCTTCCGACTTCCAACTGTCCAAATAGTTCAGCACGGCGGCTTGGTCCGGCAGCACAACCGCCCCTTCAGACACTAAAGCGGACCAGAGTTTTTGAGCCGCGCCGCCGGTGAAGTCCCGCAGTGATCGGAAATCCGCATCTGAGCCATGCCGGCAGACAACGCGCTTCCCAGCCCGCCGGAGCGATAGCGCCGCTTCCAGATTGGCAAGGTTTGCTCGTCCAAACGGCACTTCCGAGACCACGATGATGTCCGCAGACTGTGCGAGCTGCGCGGTCTGCTCCAGTGCGGCGTAAGACAGCAGGGAAAACGCCGCTTCTCGCGCATAGGGAACTCCCAGCATTCGGGCAGCGGCCGCGTCCGGGTCGCCGTCATGGAGGCAGGCCGCCGAAAGTGGGTAATCCAGATCACAAAGCGCCAGGAGCAGGCCCGCGCCAGTTCCCGCGCCGCAGATGACATGGACGCGGGGCCGCGTCTTCCTCTCAATTTCAGGCCGCTCCGGCAGCGACAGGACCAGAGGCCGGCCTGAAATCGGATGCGGGCGGACCCAGACCCGTGCGCCGTAAACCGCCTGCAAGTTTTCCGCCGTCAGCACGTCTCCCGGCGTTCCCGAAGCGGCAATCTGGCCGCCGTGCAGCAGGACCAGCGCGTCGCAGTAGGCCGCCGCCAGATTTACGTCGTGCAGAACGGCCAGGACCGTGCTGCCGGAACGGGCCGAATCCTGGGCCAGCGTCAGGACTTCCGCTTGATGGCGCAGGTCTAAATTCGCGGTCGGCTCATCTAAAAGTAAAATCTTCGGCTGCTGGGCGAGTGCGCGGGCCAGCAGGACGCGCTGCCGCTCCCCGCCGGACAGCGTGGTCACAAGCCGCTCGGCCAGGTCTTCCACCCGCGCCTCCCGCAGCGCTTTTGTCACAATCTGCTCGTCTTCGAGAGTTTCCGACGCAAACGGGCGCACCGGCAGATGCGGGGCGCGGCCCATGCGGACCACTTCGCGCACGGAGAAGTCTAAAGAAACCGACGTGTCCTGCGGCACGACCCCAATGGCCTGTGCGGACACGCGGGCGGAAAGCGCCGAGTAAAGATTTTGGCCGTCCAGCAGAACTGCGCCGTTCGACGGCTTGAGAGTCCGCGAAAGCGCCCGAATGAGAGAAGACTTGCCGGAACCATTTGGCCCAATAATTCCCGTAAAGATATGTGGCTCCAGGGACAATGTGAGCTGTGCCACCACGGCAGCGGCCTCGGAAGAGTACCGGATTTCAATGTTTTCGGCGTCAAGCCGGGGCGGCATGGCAAATTTTCCTTCGGCGTGTTCTGTATTGTAGCAGAAATCGGGTACATTACAGAATAGAAAAAACCGGCAGTGCTGCCGAAAAGTAAGGCCAAAAAGAAGGAACTGCACCCGGCTTTGTTGAACAAGAGTCCAGTATCCAGATTTTGCCACCTATTTGTCCCAAGTCCGCATCCCGATTGTCGGTACCTCACATTGTCTGAACCTCAGTACGACCCGGCAGGATCAAGCAGCGCATGACCACCACCACAGCCGACCAGTTTTTCAGCGGTATGCCCGAAGATGACTCGCGGGAGACACTTGGACGTACCCTGCCCCCCGAGCCGCTGTCCGGCGGCTCGTTTGCGGATGACCTCGCCTCTTACATCAACCGCCTGACCCGAACACGGCTGCTCACGGCAACCGAGGAAAAGTCCCTGTCGCGCCGGGCGCGGTACGGCGACCTCACCGCCAAAGAGCGCCTCATTGAAGCCAACATGCGCCTCGTCGTGTCCATTGCCAAAAATTATCTTGCCAGTGGTATCCCCCTCGAAGATTTGATTCAGGAAGGCGCGATTGGCCTGATGACGGCGACCGAGCGCTTTGACCCGCGCATGGGCTACCGCTTCAGCACCTATGCCACCCAGTGGATCCGTCAGAGCATTGGCCGGGCGATTGACAACAAAGCCAAAGCCATCCGCCTGCCCGCGCATATCTCCGAGTCGCTCCGCAAGATTGACAAATCCAAGACCGAGCTTCAGCGAACACTAGGCCACGAGCCTACCGTCGAGCAGATCGCCGCGCACACCGGCCTGTCCATTAAAAAGATGAACAGCCTGCTCCAAACGACCCAGGAGCCGGTCTCGTTGGATATGACCGTCGGCGATGACGACAGCACATCGCTGGGCAGCTTAGTTTTGGACCGAAACTCGCCGAACCCGCAGGATGAGCTGATCGCGCAGGAGATGCGCGGGGAAATCGAGGCCATTTTGAACACGCTGGATGAGCGCGAGAAGATCATCATGCGAAAGCGCTTCGGCTTCGACGAAGACGACAAATCGGTACTGCAGCAGATCGGGGACGAGCTGCACATCTCCCGCGAGCGTGTTCGCCAAATCGAGTCCCAAGCCCTGCGGAAGCTGCGCTCGGCAGCCCGCAAAAAGCGCCTGCGCGATTACTTGCAGTCGTAACGGTTCGCAGTAAGAACCGGCACTTCCAGTGCCGGTTTTTTTGCGTCATCGAATTTGCAGAAACTTGTGGGTTTGCAGGGACAAGCTCAGCAGGTCGGGATATTTCTTGACGGCGTCAATACACAAGGCGACTGCTGCCGGGTTCAGCGCGTTCGGCTGAATAAGCGTTTTGCGCCCGTGGGAGTGCACTCCGTCTAAAGCGCGGGCGAGGTCTAGGTCATCGTCTACGACATACTTGAACTCGGTGGCGTGGGTTTCGTACCAGAAGTGCAAACGGCCTCCCTGCGGCTGCTTCGGCGAGACCGTGATATGGTCAATCTCCCACTCCGGCTGCGGGCGGGTGCCGTTGGTCTCGATTTGCAGAGAGTAGCCGCGGGCGTGGAGCAGGCGGCAGAGAGGCAGCAGGTTTTGAATAGTCGGCTCGCCGCCGGTGAAGCAGACCCAGCGGCAGACGCCGCCGAGGCGCTCAACTTCTTCGGCTAACGCTGCCGGCGTATAGGTTTCTTTGACGCGGAAGTCCGTATCGCAAAAATCGCAGGCCAAATTGCAGCCGGCAAAGCGCACAAACACCGTAGCCTGCCCCGAGCGCAGACCTTCCCCTTGCAGAGAATAGAAAATCTCGACGACCGGCAGCAGGCCGTTTTTGGCGAGCGCGAGGGCTTCGCGGGTGGCTGCTGCCGGGTCGGGAGTCATGCCGAGATAAGGCTTGCCGGATGTCTGAATCATACGGATAGTATACCCGACCGGACATTAATCTTCCGGCTGCGGGGTTTTCTTGTCGGCCTCGCCGCCTTTTGCGGGACCGGGATAGCCTTCGCCGCTTTGCGACGAGTCGTAGGCGGTCTGCTCGGGGGCGTCTTTGCCGCCCATGGCTTCGGGGCTGCCGCTGCTGGTCTTCTGCGGGTCATGGGGGGGCGTCGGATCGGTGGTTGGGGTGTCTTTGGTCAGTTCCACAATGAGGTCTCGCTTTCTGGCGAGGGTTTACCCGTGCGCCGACAGGGGCAAACGCCGGGGAACAATCCATAGTTTCAATGCGTAAGTTTCAGTGCGTAAGTTTCAGTGCGTAAGTTTCAGTGCGTAAGTTTCAGTGCATAAAGTGTGCGGGAACTAATTTTAGTGAAACAAGTTAAGTTTGTGACAGCAAAGATGCCGTCTTGCCTGCTGATTATTGACTTTAGAGACATCTAAGCTGCCGAATGACCAAAAAACTTCGATCCTCGATGCGTCCGCCGTGCCGCCCGCTGCCGTCTGCGGCGGCTCTCGTGTTTTTGTTTCTGACGGCGCACCCGGCAGACGCGCAAGCTCCGGCCGTTGGTCCCGGCGCAAACGCTCCGGCGGCAAGCGGCCCCGCGCCCGGCGTTTCGGGTGGAACACCTAAACCCACCCCGAACAAGCCCCTCACGATCAGCGACGTGGTGAACATCGCGGTCGGCAGCAACTCCGGTTTGGTCATCGCCCAGCAGCGGCTCCAAAAAGCGCAAGAGCTGATTGTTCAGGTCAATGCTCAGGGCCGCCCGCAGTTCAGCGCCGACGCCGTTGACACTTACTCCTCTTACCGGGCGTTCGCGCCGACGCTGACCAATCCAATCGTCACCAATCCGACCCTGCCGGGCGGCGGGCAAATCCCGCAAGTCATTGACTCAGGAACCGGCTTTTCGACGGCGTTTATCGGCGGCGGAGGCGGCGGCAATGCGCCAAGCACCGGAAGCTCTTCCTCGCTTAGTCTCGGCGCGGCCCCATTTTCCAGTGTCAGCCCCAGCAGTGTCGGCACGCCCGGCACTTCTTCGCCGGGGTCGCTTGGCACTTCTTCGCCGGGGTCACTCGGAGCGCCATCGCCGGTGTCTCCTAGCGGGCCGACACTTTCTGCCCCCACTACGCCGCTGACCGGGCCAGGTAATGCAGCCCCAACCGCGCCGGCGACCTCCGCCCCGGCCCCCGCGACAGCGCCCGGCAATGCTGCGCCGGGGGCCGCTGCACCGACGGCGGCCACCGGCGGCTCGGCAAGCGCCGCCTCGTTTGTGCCGTCCCTGCTTGCCGCGTACACCGCCGTTCCATTTTCCGCCCCGCCTCCCGTAGCCGCCGCCCCTGCTCCAACCCAAGCACGGGCCGCGGACGAAGAGGCCGCAGTCGAAAAGCCGCACGCGACCGGGACAGGAACCGGCACGGGAATAACGGGAACCGGCACGGGGACAGCCACCGGCGGGATTGCCGCGCAGGGCAAGCTCAACAACGCGGCGGCACGGGTCAGCGTCAGCCAGTATTTGGATTTGTTCGGCCTGCTGTCTGCGGCGCGGGGCGCACAGGACAACGTGCGCGATTTTTACTTTTTCGATATTGAGCGGCTTCGCAATGAAACGGCGCTTGCCGCGAAAAATCTATTTTTCAATCTGCTCTTGACCCAAAGCCAGGTGGCGACGCAGGAAGAGCAGGTGCGCTATGCTGAGGAAAATGTCCGCATCACGCAGGACCGCTTGCAGCAGGGCATTGTTTCCCGCTTTGATGTTCTCACCGCGCAAACGGCGCTGTCTACCGCCCAGCAGCTACTCATCTCAGCGCAGGACGGGCGCGACTTAGCACAGGCCAATCTCAGCTACCTGCTCGGCACCGATCCCGACACGGCTCTGACGCTGGAAACGCCGCCCCTGCCGCCGCTGACGCAGACGGTAGATTTGAAGCAAAGCACGTCGGCGGCGCTGGCCCGCCGTCCGGAAATCCGGCAGGCGAACTCGAATATTCAGGAGGCCCGGCGCTTGGTCCGGCTGGCCGGCTCCACGCTGCTGCCGACGGTCAGCCTCGTGGCGTCCGGCGAGCAGACGACGACGGCGTCCATTACGGCCCCGAAGTCGTTTGGCACGATCAGCGCCCAAATTGCCCTGCCGCTCGACGACGGCGGGGCGACGCGCTCGCGGGTGCGCTCGGCGCAGGTGGATGTCCAGACCCAGATTTTGACGCTGGAAGAGCTGAAGCTGAACGTCTCTCTGGAAGTGCGGCAGGCAATCCTCAACATTCGTAACGGCCAGGCTCAAGTAGGCGCGGCCCAGACCGGCGTGACCCAGGCGCAGGAAGCGGTCCGGCTGGCGTACCTGCGCTATCAGGGCGGCCTCGGGACATTCTTGGACGTTTTGAACGCGCTGGCCCAGCTTGCGGCCACGCGCAATAACTTATCCAGTGCCGAGTTTGTGTATCAAGTTTCACTGGCCCAGCTTGTCCGCTCGCTTGGCGGGCGCTAGAAAGACCTCTTATGTGGATCGTTAAATTAGCACTCAATAAACCCTACACGTTTGCGGTTCTGGCACTTCTAATTCTGCTGGCGGGCGTCGGCAGCATTTTGACCATGCCGACGGACGTTTTTCCGGCGATTGATATTCCCGTCGTGACCGTCATCTGGTCGTATCCCGGCTTTACGCCAAACGACATGGAAAAGCGCTTTGTCACCCAGAGTGAGCGGGCGTATACCACGTCGGTCAACGATATTGAGCATATTGAATCGCAGTCGGTGTCCGGCGTCGGCGTCATCCGCATCTACTTCCAGCCGGGCGCGAACATCGCCCAGGGCATCGCGCAGGTGACGGCGACTTCGCAGACAATCCAGCGCATCCTGCCGCCCGGCACCCAGCCGCCGTATATCCTGCGCTACGATGCGTCCGACGTGCCGGTCATCCAGGCGGCCATCAGTTCCGACACGCTGAACGAGCAGCAGGTTTACGATTACGCGACAAACTTTGTGCGAACGCAGTTTGCGACGGTCCAGGGCGCACAGGTGACGCTGCCCTATGGCGGACGCTCGCGTGTCATCAACGTAGACATCAACCCGCAGGCGCTCTACGCGCACGGCCTGTCGCCGTATGATGTGTCGAGCGCCGTCAGCGCCCAGAACTTAGTGCTGCCGACCGGCGACGCCAAAATCGGAAGCCGGGACTATAATGTCCAGATTAACGGCAGCCCCGGCACCGTAGACGCGCTGAACGATCTGCCGATTAAAGTGGTCAACGGCGCAGTCGTGTATGTCCGGGACGTGGCGCAGGTGCGGGACGGTTTTGCCATCCAGCAAAATATCGTCAACCAGAACGGCAAGCGGGCGGTCCTGCTTCAAATCAACAAAAGCGGCACGGCGTCTACGCTCGACGTTGTCAGCCGGGTCCGGGCCGCGCTGCCGCGCATCAAGTCCACCCTGCCGTCGGCGCTGAAGATTAATTTGATTGCCGACCAGTCTCTTTTCGTCAAAGCCAGCGTTCAGGGGGTCGTGCGCGAGGCGACCATCGCCGCGTGTTTGACGGCTTTGATGATCCTGCTGTTTTTGGGCAGCCTGCGGTCTACGGCGATTGTCGCGGTTTCCATTCCTCTCTCCATTCTGGCGTCTATCGCCATGCTTCACGCGCTGGGCGAGTCGCTGAACACGACGACACTCGGCGGCCTGGCGCTTGCCGTCGGTATTCTCGTGGACGACACCACTGTCACGATTGAGAACATCAACCGTTATCTCGGCATGGGCCATCCCCTCCGCAAGTCTATCTTGGAAGGCTCCGCCGAGATCGCCCTGCCGGCACTTGTGTCCACGCTGTCCATTTGTATCGTATTCCTGCCGATGGCCCTGCTGTCCGGCGTGGCCCGCTACCTGTTCCTGCCGCTGGCCGAAGCCGTCATCTTTGCCATGCTGGCCTCCTACCTGCTGTCCCGGACCGTCACGCCGACGTTCGCCATGTTCCTGCTGCCCAAAGAAGTCGCCCTATTTGCCGAAGAAGGCCATGAAGAGCAGGATAAGCAGAGCAGCAACGGCAGCAACGACGCGGCTAAGAACGGCAATGGCAAGAACGGGAACGGCACCCACAGCAACGGCAAAAACGGCGTTCACATCAACGGCTCCCACCAGAACGGAAACGGCTACCGGAACGGGAACGGCAGCAATGGCAAAAACGGAAACGGCTCAGGCACCAAAGAACAAACAGACGCCGAGAAGGCGGCGGAGAAGCAGAAAAAAGGCATCATCTGGCGCACGCACAGCGCGTTCAACAAGCAATTCGAAAAGATGCGCGAGGGCTACAAAGACCGCCTGACGTGGGTTCTGAATCACCGGCTGGCTGTTACAATCGTATTCGTCGTCTTTTGCGCCATTTCGTTCTGCCTGTTCCCGTTTATCGGGCGCGACTTTTTCCCGCAGGTTGACGCCGGGCAGTTCCGCCTCCATGTCCGCGTCCCGCCGTCCACACGGCTGGAAGAAACCGCAAAGATTTTCAGCCAGATTGAAGCGCAGATTCACAAGACCGTTCCGGCCTCGGAGACCGCACTGACTTTAGACAACATCGGCGAACCGATCTTTGTGAATCTGGCTTACGGCGACAGCGCAACGGTCGGGCCGTCGGACGGCGAGATTTTGGTCTCGCTGAAGCCCAAGCACCATCCGACGGAGCAGTATGTGGAGACGCTGCGCCGGGAGCTGCCGAAAGAGTTTCCGCAGGAGACGTTCTTCTTCCAGCCCGCCGACATCGTAAACCAAATCCTGAACTTCGGCCTGCCCGCGCCGATTGATGTGCAGGTCTCGGGTCCGGGCCGCAACGCCGCCGGCAATCTGGCGACGGCGCGGCTTCTGGTGACCAAAATGGCCGCCGTGCCGGGCGCGGCGGACGTGCACTTGCAGCAAATAGTAGATGGCCCGACGCTGAACATTGCCGTAGACCGGACACGGGCGGAGCAGCTTGGCCTGACTCAGCAGCAGGTCTCCGAGAGCCTGCTGGTGTCTTTGGCCGGCACGGCGCTTTCTTCACCGAGCTACTTTTTAAATCAGCAGAACGGCGTCGTCTATCCGGTCGTCACGCAGACGCCGCAGTACCGATTGGACTCGCTGGACGCTCTGCTGAACACGCCGCTGACCGCGCCGGGACTGGCCCAGCCGGTGCTGCTGTCGTCGGTGGCGACCATCACGCACGGCACGTCGCCGCTGGTCATCAGTCACTACAACATTCAGCCGACGTATGACATCTACGCCAGCACGCAGGGCCGCGACTTGGGCGGCGTCAACAGCGCCATCGGCAAAGTCATCACGAGCGTCGCCAAGAAGCTGCCGAAAGGCAGCACCATTACCGTGCGCGGTCAGGTGCAGTCCATGACCTCGTCGTTCACCGGCCTGTCGCTCGGCCTCATCGGCGCGGTCGTCCTGGTGTACCTGCTGCTGGCGATCAACTTCCAGTCCTGGCTTGACCCGCTCGTTGTCGTTTCGGGAGCGCCCGGCGCTTTGGCGGGCATTCTGTGGATGCTGTATGTGACCCAGACGACGCTGAACGTGCCGTCGTTGACGGGCGCGATTATGACGATTGGCGTGTCTACCGCGAACAGCGTTTTAGTGGTCACGTTCGCCAATGAGCGCCGATTAGAAGGCATGAACGCGATAGACGCCGCGATTGACGCGGGCTACACGCGCCTGCGGCCCGTCATCATGACCGCTCTTGCTATGATCCTCGGCATGATTCCGATGGCGCTGGCTCTCGGCGAAGGCGGCGAGCAGAACGCGCCGCTGGGCCGGGCCGTCATCGGCGGCCTCTTGGTAGCGACGCTGACCACGCTGTTCATCGTGCCAATCTCGTACAGCGTCCTTCGCAAGGCCCAGCCGAAGCCGGTGGAAGAGGACGAAGACGAGAACGACGCGCCGAAGCCGCAGCCCGCCAAGCATCGCCATCCTGCTGAAGACCAGGCGCTGGCCCAGCCGCAGGCGGAAGGGCAGCCGGCCTAGACTGCCAATTGACAACTCGTTCATTAACGCAAACAGAAACACACGATTATGCCAGCAAAACAATATCCCGCGCCGACTGAGCCGCAGACGGCGGAGCCGGAGACCGGCCAGAAACCGCCCGAAGCGGCAGACGATCACGGCGGCGACAGCGCCCCAAAGAAACAAGAACCGAAAGGCCGCATTTGGAAGATCGTGCTTGTTCTCGTGATTGTCTTTGGCCTGCTGTTTCTTATCGGCATTCTGCCGCGCCTGCACAAGCAGCCACAGGTCAACGCGGATGCGAAAGCGCACAAAGATGCCGTGCCGATGGTAAATGTCGCCACCGCCGCCGCCCCGCCGCCGTCCGATGCTCTGGTGCTGCCCGGCAACATTGAAGCCATCCAGCAGACGTCCATCACGGCCCGCGCCGCCGGCTACTTAAAGCAGACGTTTGTGGACATCGGCGACCGGGTCCATAAAGGCCAGCTTCTGGCGACGATTGAGACTCCCGACGTAGACCAATCGGTGGCACAGGCGCGGGCGCAGTTGTCGCAGACCCAGGCGGCAGAAGCGCAAGCCGGCGCGAACCTCAATCAGCAGCAGGCGAATTTAGCCCAGAACCAGGCGAATTTGTCGCGCTCCCAGGCGACGTATCAGCAGTCCAAAACCGATCTCGCACGCGCCGACGCCGCGCTGGCGCAGGCGCAGGAAGCCGCCGCACAGCAGAGCGCCCAGCTTGTCCAGGCGCAGGCGAATTTAAATTTGGCCCGCGTGACCGCCCAGCGCTATCAAAACTTGCTGGCGGCGGGGGCAATTGACCAGCAGACGACTGACCAGGCCGTAGCTTCGTTCCAGACCAACCAGGCCAATGTCGCCGCGCTTGCCGCCGCAGTTCGGGCGGGACTTGCAAACGTGACGGCGTTCCGAGACGCCGTGCTGTCCAGCGCGTCCAACGTCAAAGCCAATGCCGACAGCGTCCGGGCCAGCCGGGCGCAGGTCCAGGCGGCGGCGGCGAATGTCCGGTCGTACCGCGCAGCCATCACAGCCGCCCAGGCCAATGTCCGGGCGGCGCAGGCGAACGTCGCCCGCAACGCCGCTTTGCAAGGGTTTAACAAAGTCACCGCGCCGTTTGACGGCATCATCACCGCCCGAAACGTAGACAGCGGAGCGCTAATCACGTCGGCGGGCGGTCCCAGCACCGGCGACAGCTCCAGTGTCGGCAGCGGCGCGGCGGGAACGACCAGCCAGGGCAACGCCGCCGGCGGCAGCGGCAGCAATGCGTCTGCGCCGGGTGCGACCAGCAGCGCCAGCTCTTCCAGCTTGTTCAGCGAAGCACAGGTGGATAAACTGCGCTTCTATGTCAGCATCCCGCAGACGTACCTCGGCATCGTTTCTATCGGCCAGCCGGTGCAAGTGACGGTCTCGGAAACGCCGGGCCAGATTTATCGGGGAATTATTACCCGCACGGCGGGAGCGCTGGATGCGTCGTCACGCACGCTGGTTGCCGAAGTGCAGCTTTCAAACAAAAGCGGCTCACTGCGGCCCGGCATGTTCGCGCAGGCCACCATCCGGGTTCCCCACCCTGCAAGCGCCGTGCTGATTCCCGGCCCGGCACTGGTCACAAACGCAAACAATACGCAGGTGCTTTTAGTGGACAAGAACAACAAGCTGCATTTCCAACCGATCACGGTTGGGCGCGACTTCGGCAAAGTTTTGGAAGTGACGCAGGGCCTCAACGTCGGCCAGAAAGTCGTCGTCAGCCCCAGCGACAGCCTGACTGAAGGCGAAAAGGTAAAGGTCGCCCCGCCCCAGCCTGCGGATAAGGCGGGCGGATAGCTCAGGCACAGCAAAGAGGACCGGCACTGGAAGTGCCGGTGGCTTTTGTTAATGCGCCCGCCTTTCCACCCGCAAAAATGCCGGCTTTGGCGACCAGCCAACTTTATCCCATGATTAGCGCGGCTGACTATCGCATTTTTTGCATCTTAATGGTACAATTGGGCTTATCCTCATTTCAAGCATGAACCAAGCATGATTATCCAATGAGCCAAAGGAGACCCCCCATGACCATCGCCGCCCCTGTTCGTTTCGCCCGCCCTCTTGCCGCCGCGTTCGGAGCCTGCGCCCTGCTTCTGCTGTCCGGCTGCCACGACGACGCCAATAAGGGCAGCAGGACTGCGTCGTCAGGCACGACTTCCAGCAGCAGCGGGTCCGGCGGCCAGACGCAGCTCGCATTTGTCACCAACAACCCTTCCGATTACTGGAAGATTTGCAACAGCGGGGCCAGCGCCGCTCAGAAAAAACTCGGTGACGTCAATCTCCAGTTCGTTGAGCCGGGAGACAACTCCGCCGCCGCGCAGAAGCAGGATGTCAACGACCTGCTGACCAAAGGCGTCAAAGGCATTGCCATCAGCCCGTCGGACCCCGCGAACGAAACGGATTTTCTTAACACCGTGGCGTCTAAAACCAACCTGATTACGTCGGACAGCGATGCGCCGAACACCAATCGCCTGTGCTATATCGGCACGGACAACCATGCGGCGGGAGTCATGGCCGGTGGACTGATCAAGCAGGCGCTGCCCCAGGGCGGCAAAATCATGCTGTTTGTCGGCTCCAAAGACGCGCAGAACGCCCATGACCGGATTGCCGGCATTGAGGAGGCTCTAAAAGGCAGCAATGTTACCGTCAGCGACGTCCGCACGGACAACGCAGACCACACGGTCGCTAAGAACAATGCCGCCGATGCCATTGTCGCGCACCCGGACGTTGTCGGCATGGTCGGCATTTGGAGCTACAACGGTCCCGCGATTTACAGCGCCGTGAAAAGCGCAGGCAAGCAGGGCAAAATCCAGATTATCGCGTTTGACCAGGAAACCGACACGATGACCGGCATCAAAGACGGCACGATTTACGGCGCGGTCGTGCAGCAGCCCTACCAGTTCGGCTACCAGGCCATCACTTTGCTGGATCAGCTTGCGAAAGGCGACAAAAGCGGCATTCCGGCCAGCAAGCAGATCATCATCCCAACCCAGGCCATCAAAAAAGACAATATTGATGCGTATTTGACTTCGCAGGCCAAGCTGCTGGGAGGCGCGTAATGACGGATGTGGCGGGGACCCCCGCGCTCGAAATGCAGGGCATTTCAAAGCGTTTTGCCGGGGTGCAGGCGCTCAAAGATGTCAGCCTCGTCGCTTACCCCGGCGAAGTACTGGCGCTCATCGGAGAAAACGGCGCGGGCAAGTCCACGCTCATGAAGGTGCTGGGTGGTGTGCATCAGCCCGATGAAGGCGCGATACTGATTGGAGGCGTGCCGGCAGTCATTTCGTCCGTCAAAGACTCGACTCGGGCCGGCATCAGCTTTATCCACCAGGAACTGAATGTCCTGGACAATTTGGATGTGGCCGGGAATGTTTTTCTAGGACGCGAGCCGACCTTCGGCGGGCCGCTGCGGCTCGTCAACCGGGCAAAGATGCAGGCGGAAACGCAGCCTTATCTGGACGAGCTTGGGCTGCGTGTTTCCAGCCGGACGCCGCTGGACCAGTTGTCGCTGGCCCAGCAGCAGATGGTGGAGATCGCCAAAGCGCTGTCGCTGCAAGCCAAGATACTCATCATGGACGAGCCGACTTCCAGCCTGACGCTGACCGAGACGCAAAGCCTCATCCGGGTCGTCAAAGAGCTGCGGGCGCGGGGAGTTTCCATCCTTTACATCTCGCACCGCCTCAGCGAAGTTGTTGAGATAGCAGACCGCGTGGTCGGCCTGCGCGACGGACGCAATGCCGGGAGTTTAGCCAAAGACGAGATTACCCATGACCGTATGGTCAGCTTGATGGTCGGGCGCGATCTGGACAAATACCAAGCGCCCGTCGAGACTGCGCCGAAGCCGATGCGCTTTTCGGTGAGCGGCCTGCGGACGCGGCGCTATCCGGAACGGGAAGTGTCTTTCGAGATTGGCCGGGGCGAGATACTCGGCATGGCCGGGCTGGTCGGCGCGGGCCGCTCGGAGACCGCGCAGGCCATCTTCGGCGTGGACCCGTCTTCGGCGGGAACGATCAGTTTGGACGGCGAAACGCTCAAAGTGCGCTCCCCGCAGGATGCCATCCGGCACGGCATTTATCTGGCCCCGGAAGACCGGCGGCTTTCCGGGGTCATTGTAGACATGTCAATTCAGGACAATGTCACGATGCCGTCCCTCAGCCGTTATGCGACCGGCGGGCTGATTCAGGCGGGCCGGGAAATGGCCGCCGCGCAAAAAGCAAGCACGGCGCTTCGGGTGAAAGCACCTTCGGTGAAGTTTCCGGTCCGCAACCTGTCGGGCGGCAATCAGCAGAAAGTGGTGCTGGCGAAGTGGCTCTCTTTAGAGCCGAAGCTGATGATTTTTGACGAGCCGACGCGGGGCATTGATGTCGGGGCTAAAGCCGAAATTTATGACCTGATGCGCGGCCTGGCCGCCGAAGGCGTATCTATCTTGATGATTTCCAGCGACATGGAAGAAGTGCTGGGATTAAGCGACCGCATCGCGGTCATGCACGAAGGCCATGTGTCCGGCATTTTGTCTCGCGCCCAGGCGTCTGAAGAGTCCGTGATGCAGCTCGCCGTCGGACAAACAGTAACTCATAAAGGAACGACGTTATGATTGAGCAGCCTCCCGCGCCGCAAATGGGACACAATGCTCCCCCGCAGCGCTTTGCCTTTCCCTTGAAAATCGGTACAAGCAAAGAGCTGGGTATTTTTATTCTGCTTGTGGTTTTGTGCATCTTTGTCAGCATCATGTCTCATGGCACGTTTCTCCATACCGACAACTTGCAGAATACTTCCCGGTCCATCGGGCTGTACGGCATTTTCAGCATCGGCGCGGGCATTGTCATCATCACCGGCGGCATTGACTTGTCGGTCGGCGCACTGTTCGCGCTGTTTGGCGTCCTGCTGTCACTCATGCTGACGAACCCTACTCACCCCTGGCCCTGGCCGCTGGCGATCCTGGCGATTATTGCCGGTGGGGCGCTGATTGGAGCATTCCACGGGTTTTTAATCACCCGTGTTCGCTTGCAGCCCTTTATCGTCACTCTGTGCGGCCTGCTGTTCTACCGGGGGATCGCCCGGTTCATCACCGGTGACAGCACGGCGGGATTTGGCGAGGCAACCGGCTTCAAAAGCCTTCAAGAGCTTGCGACCGGAAGCCTTCTCGGTGTTCCGGTTCCCTTTGTGCTGCTGGTGATTGTAGCGCTGGTGATGGGCGTGGTGCTGCACCGCTCGGTTTACGGGCGCTACCTGTACGCGGTCGGGCGCAACGAGGAAGCGGCGCGGTACTCCGGCGTCAACACGCGGCGCATTATCGCGGGCGCATACATTATTTCCGGGCTGCTGGCGAGCGTGTCCGCCATTTTGTTTGCGTTCTTCACCAACAGCGTCGAGCCTTCCACTCAGGGGCAGTCGTATGAGCTGTACGGCATTGCGGCGGCGGTTCTCGGCGGATGCAGCCTGCGCGGCGGCGAAGGGTCCATCATCGGCATTCTGATTGGCGCGGCCCTGCTGCAAGTCCTTCAAAACCTGGTCAACCTGCTGAACATCCCAAGCTCCCTGAACTTCGCGGTTGTCGGCGCGGTGATTTTGCTTGGCGTCATCACCGATCAACTGCTCAAGAAGCGCGGCAAAGCGTAATTCAACACATCCCAACTTGTAGGGGCAAGCTCTGCCCCTGCCCTCTTTTCTTATCTTTCTATTTTCTTATCTTCTGTTATCTTATCCCGTCAAATGGGGAAAGAAGGGCAGGGGCAAGCCTTGCCCCTACGGGAAGATAAACTATGACCGAAGCACAAGCCGCGCAGTTTGCACAGTTCATCAAAGACCACGACAAGCGCTTTGAAGCAAAAGCGAAACCCGACGGCGACCAAAGCGCCGTTTTGCTGACGGACGCCGGGGACGGCACGGTGCACGAGCCAATCTTAGACATTGCCGTTTACCGGGAAACGCTGATTGAGCAGAACGATCCGGGGCCGACGGTGCGGGCAGCCTGGGACAAGTGGCAGGAGCAGGCCGGTGGCGGGTAGCCGGGCCTCCGGGCATCTCAGCGGCGGTAAGTACACCGCAAGCCACACGACGGTTATTGACGCGGCCCTACAACCCGCGCAAGCGGCGGCACGTCTGTCCTGCGTGTCGAAGATTTCCCTGGGCCTGATTAAGACCCTCCGCAACGGCCCGCCCGCCATCAAGTTCACGGAAGAATGCGCGGGCTGCCTGCTGGTCAAAATACGCGGCGTCAGCTCCATTCAGGAAATCCGGGTGTATACCACGGACAAAGACGCGACGCAGGACGTGATGCAGGCCGCGTTCAAATAACGAACAGACGACAGAAACAAGAGACAAGATGGAAACACGAAAAATCGGCTCGCTGAACGCTTCCGTAGTCGGCCTCGGCTGCAACAATTTCGGCTGGAACATTGATGAAGCCGCGACAAAACAAGTCGTAGACGCCGCGCTCGAAGTCGGCGTCAATTTCTTTGACACCGCCGACATCTACGGCGGGACCAAGAGCGAAGAGTTCTTGGGCCGCGTCCTCCAAGGCCGCCGCGACCAAGTGGTTCTGGCCTCCAAGTTCGGCATCAAGATTGACGACGCGCACCCCGGCGGCGCTCGGCCTGCGTATATCAAGCTCGCCGTGGAAGATAGCCTGCGCCGCCTGCAAACCGATCACTTGGACTTGTATCAGCTGCACCGACCCGACGACGGTACGCCTATCGCAGACACGCTGAACGCCCTTGATGCTTTGGTCAAAGCCGGCAAAGTGCGCGAGATTGGCTGCTCCAACTTCTCAGCAGCCCAGCTTCAGGAAGCGGAAGCCGCCGCAGCGGGCGGAGCGCGGTTTGTCAGTGTCCAGAACGAGTACAGCCTGCTCGACCGCACCCCGGAAGCCGAAGTCCTGCCGGAGTGCGAGCGGCTTGGCATTGCGTTCCTGCCCTACTTCCCGCTTGCCAGCGGTTTGCTGACCGGCAAGTACCGGCAGGGCCGGCCGCTCCCGGAAGGCACGCGCATCAGCGCCGGCAGCGGGTTCGCGAAGCTGCTGACGGACAAGAACCTGTCGGTGGTCGAGTCGCTGATTACGTTTGCCGAGAAGCGCGGCCACACCATTTTGGAACTGGCGTTCTCGTGGCTGATTCGCCGGCAGGCCGTCGCGTCCGTTATCGCAGGCGCAACTTCCGCGGCGCAAATTCAGGCAAACGCGGCAGCGGCAAGCTGGCACCTGAGCGCGGAAGATTTAGCGGAGATTGATTCGCTGCTGGGAGCGTAAGGACCTACCCCGGTTCGTTCCTCACCGCCCCTCCCTAAAGGGAAGGTGAAGAGTTTCAGTAATGGCGTAGGAGTGCTGCTTGCCGCGCCCTCTTGTCTTGCCGCGCCCTCTTGTCTTGCTCCTCACCTTCCCTTTAGGGAGGGTATGCCTGCGGCATTACTGCGTATCGGTGAGGAACGAACCGGGGTAGGTTCCAGCGGCAGGGTAGGTTCCCATCTTTGGCAGCACCGACAAAATTTTAGTTTCCTCTTGACAAATCGCTCGATGTTTCTGTATAATACTGTTCAGATGCCGGGGTGGCGAAATGGTATACGCGCAACGTTGAGGTCGTTGTGGGGGCAACCCTGTAAGAGTTCGAGTCTCTTTCTCGGCATTTTCTAATTTTCCCCAACTACTCTTCCAATAGGTATGCGCGTGAACCCAAAGCAGATTGCCGCCGAACGCGCTGTTTCTTACATTCAAGACGACATGACGGTCGGCCTCGGCACGGGCAGCACCTCCGCCTATGCCATTCATGCGCTGGGCCGCCGGTTTCAGGCCGAGAGCTTGACTCTCCGCTGCATTGCGACTTCCCGCGAATCGGAGGAGCTGGGCCGAAGCTACGGCCTGCCGTTTGCCGCGTTTGACGCTGTTGCCTATTTTGATGTCACCATTGACGGCGCGGACGAAGTAGACCCGGAGTTCCGCCTGATCAAAGGCGGCGGTGGGGCGCTGGTGCGGGAAAAAATTGTCGCGGCGGCAACCCGCACGGAAATCGTCATTGTGGACGACAGCAAAGTCAAAGCCGCGCTCGGCGCACACCCGCTGCCGGTCGCGATCCTTCCCTATGCCTGGCAGTGGACGCAGGCCAAAGTCGAAAAGCAGTTTGGCGTTCCTGCCCCCCGCCGTCAAGTCTCAGAGCAGGAGCCATTTCTGAGCGATGACGGCCTCTTTATCTTGGACCTGGCGTTTGGTGCACCGCTGCCCGCGCCGGACACTTTAGAGCGGCAGCTAAAAACGATCATCGGGGTAGTAGAAGTGGGCTTGTTTGTCGGCCTCTGCCGTCGCCTCATTGTCGGTTATGACGACGGCCACTTAGAAGAGCGAGTGCGCGAATAACGCGAATACGCAAGCGAAAACCGCGTCAGCTTTTGCAGGCTGACGCGGTTTTTTACTTGTTCACAGCGAGTTCCAGCCGCTGGACTTGCCTTTGCAGATGCAGAATTTGCTCCTGCTGGCCCCGGATCGCTTCCTCAAGCGGCGCACGAGCCAATGCCGCGATTGCAGCAATGGCTGCATTCAGCGCCGCGCTTTGCACGGGGATTTGGAACGCTTTGGGGACTAATGGATTGGGGTTCCAATCAGCTAACCCTTGCTGAAGTGTTCGGCTGATCGTTTCAGTGTCAACGGTCTGTGTCATTTTGGGCCTCCTTTGATAATTAGCACCTAACTTTCTCTGTATGCTAAGAGACGGCATCTTAAGATATACCAGATAACAGACTGGTTTTGTTGCGCTTTTTTTGCCGATTTTGACGGCTTGTTTTCGGCTCGCCCTAAATCGGGTACACTCAGTTCCATCATGTCCCTTTATGCCGAGCTGCACCGCCATTTAGGCGGCGCTGTTGTCCCGCGCGTCTTCTGGCGCTACCTTATCCGAAACGCGCATCCCCTCGCTGCTGAGTTTCCCCAGTATGAAGACTTTGAAGCGTATGTGACACAGCCGCGTGCGTCTCTTGCCGAGTATCTGGAGCTTCACGCGCTGGTGGAGCCGTTCCAAACACTGGAAACCCTGCCCTATTTCGTGTCCAAGTTGGTGCGCGGGGCGTATGTCTTTGAGAGCATCTGCTACCTAGAGCTGCGGCACACGCCGTTCTACCGCACTGACCCCGCGCTTCCTCTCCCTGACCGCATCGCGCAGATGAAAGACGTTGTCTTGGCAATCGGCGACGCCGGCCATGACCCGCGCTACCCGCTGCTGATGCGGCAGATTTTATGCATGCACTCTCGCCTGCCGCTTGAAGTCAATTCGGCGATTTTGGACCTGGCGCTCGCTCTGCCGCAGCATGTCTGCGGCGTGGACTTAGCCGGGCCGGACATCTACTATGCTGAGCGGCTGGACGAGTGGGTCAGCCTGTTCCGCCGGGCCAGGGAGCAGGGAATGAAAACGACAGGGCATTTGTTTGAGACCGCCGACGGCTGCCACCCGGCCCTGCTGCCGTACCTGTCGCGCATCGGCCACGGCATTCAAATTGCCCTGCGCTTCCCGGAATTGCTGCCGGAAGTCGCTGCGCGGGGCCAGTGCCTGGAAGTCTGTCCGACCACTTACCTGAAGACGGGGACTTTAATGGACCTGTCTGCGCTCCGTACCGTGTTCGAGCGGTGCGAGGCGGCGGGCGTGGATGTAGTCATCTGCACCGACAATGCCGGGCTGCACAATGTCCGTTTGCCCTGGGAATTTGAGAATCTGCTGACCCAGGACGTAATTGATTTCAATCAGCTTGCCGCCTGCCAGGACGCCGCGTTCCGCCATGCGTTCGCCTGGCCGCACCCCAATCCGCCGCGCATTCTGCTGGACCAGCTAATTTTAGGTGAATAGCGTGACGAAACCTCGTTTCGTCGCGGCTGGAAGGCCTATTTGCACCGGCTTCCGAGCTAAGAAACTGTATAAAAAGACCGAAGGATTCCCCCTAGCCCCCAATAATGGGGGGACCGGATTTAGGAGCGGAGTGGTTTGCTCCTGTTCTGCTCGTGTTCCCCCATTATTGGGGGCTAGGGGGAATCCTTTTTTTGCGTAACTGCTGTTAGCAGTTACGTCATTTAGGCAGCGGCCAGCTCAAACAGCGGCTGCTCGGTCCTCGCCTGTGCTTGCAGCGCTTCCTGCTCGGTGCGGGACAGCGGCGTGAACTCATCGGCAATATCCATTGCCATACGAAATAAACGGATGTCGCCGGGCGGGAGCGCGGACGTGATCGGCAGCGAGAGCGTGTACCGCAGCGCCTGCGCGGCTTCGGTGCGGTCGGCCAGCGGCTCGTACCAGGCTTTCGGGTACTCGGAGCGCCGGACGTCGCCTTCCTGCCAGGGGCCGCGCACCATGCCCTTCAGCGCCAGCCGGGCCACGCCTTTTGCCTGGGCCGCTTCCATCACCTGCGGCCCAAATCCGGCGTGTTCGTAGGTGACATAGTTGAACGGGAACAAAATGCTGTCAAAGGCAAACTGACTCATCGCGGCAAGGGCTGCTTGGACGCTGTGGGCGCTGAAGCCGAGATGCTTGATCTGGCCTTCGGCTCTGGCCCGAACAAACGTCTCCATTGCGCCGTTTGGCCCAAACGCTTCTGCGACATCGGCGTCCGTTGTCATGGCATGGAGCTGATATAAGTCAAAATGGTCCGTCTGCATTTGCCGCAGCGAGGCTTCTAATTCTTCCCGCGCTCCGGCGGCATCGCGCCGCCCGGTCTTGCAGGACAAAAAGACGCTGTCCCGGTATGGCTTCAAGGCCGGCCCGAGGCGCTCCTCAGCGTTGCCGTAAGACGGTGCGACATCAAAGTAGTTAATGCCCCGGTCAACCGCTTCGCCGACATACTGCTCCGCTTCCGCCGGGGTCGTGTCCATCACGATAATGCCGCCGAAACCAAGCACGCTGAGTTCCCAGCCGGTCTCTCCGTAAGCGCGTTTTTCCATCACTGTTTTCTCCTGATTTGTGCGCCCAAACGCAAAAAGCCCCCGGCGAACGCCGGGGGCTTTTCGAATGCTTAATAGTTGTTGATAATCTGCGTTTGCAGGGTCAGCGAATGGTTCGTCTTGATGGTGACTTCCGAGCCGCTTTTCAGGTCGATATCGCTCGCGCCGTGCTTCTGCACGGCGTTCGCACCGAATCCGGCGAGGCCGCCCAGGAGGCCGCCGCCGATGGCGTCCCCCAGCTTGCGCTTTCGGGCGAAGCCCAGAAGAGCGCCCGCACCCGCGCCGATGCTGGTATAGTTCGACTTGTCCGAACTTTGCGTCTTGCCTGTGAACTTGGCTGTCGCCAGATTGTAGGACGAGCCGCCGGTGCCGAACCGGACATACAGCACGCCCGCGGTCTTCGGCGTTGCGGGCGTGACCGACGTAATCACGCCGTTCAGGATTGTACCGGTCGGGATGCCGCTTTGATCATCGATTGCGACCTGAACTTTGACATGATCGCCGGTCTCAGCGCTTTGGGAGTTAATGTCCCGCAGCAGCTTGACCTTGACGTCCGTGCCAGCGGCGATTGTATGCTTCGGCATTTCAATGGTGCTGTCCGACTGGGCAAATGCCGGCGCAATTGTGGTGAGCGGCAGGGCCAGCAACAGGCTACCCAGCACGACGCTCGTGACTGTGCGCCCTAAAGTGTTTTTCATGATCTTTATCTCCTTTGGATCGTTTCACTGATAATTGTTTAGTTCGTATCCTATCGAGGCGGAAACTAAACCCGCGGCTTGCTTCAACAGACGCAGGAACACGGGCATTTGTTCCCCTCACGCGGCTGTGTCCGGCGGAACCGCAAGCGAAGCCGGCGGGTTAGGACACTACTACACTACCCAGGAGACACCCGATGAAGACTTTATACACGGCGGTCGCCACCGCAACCGGAGGCCGGACCGGCCATGCCGAAAGCGACGACAGCGTTCTGGCCGTTGACCTCGCAGTCCCAAAAAGCATGGGCGGCACGGGAGCCGCCGGCACGAACCCGGAGCAGTTGTTCGCCGCCGGCTATGCGGCCTGCTTCGGCAGCGCACTGGATTATTTAGCCAAGCAGCGCGGGATCGAGACCGGCGAAGTCAGCGTCACCGCCGACATCGGGATCGGCCCCAACGATCACGGCAGCTTCTCGCTTTCGGCGGCATTAATGGTCGAAATCCCGGCCCTGAGCCAGTCCGACGCCGAAGCGCTGGTCGCCGACGCTCACCAAGTTTGCCCCTACTCCAACGCCGTCAAGGGCAACATTGATGTCGCTCTGTCCGTCAAAGGCGGCTCTTAAAGACAAAGCCGCACAGGACAGTGTCCCGTGCGGCTTCGCTTCTGACGTTTCGCGTCCTACTTCTTGAGCATGTGATGTGCTGCGCCGCCCGCAACGATGCCGGACATGATCGGATGCCGCTCCGCCAGGTTCGGCTTGCGTCCGCTCGCCGCCCGTCCGGCTGCGCCCTTTTTCGCCATGTGATGCGCCGCAAGGCCCGCCGCCGCGCCCGCCAGGGCCGGATGCTTGTGCAGAATACCCGCCTGCGCGGGAGCCGTCAAAACAGGAGCCAGCAGCAGCGCCGAAGCCGCCAGCAGTGCCGGCACCGAGAATTTCGTGTATGTCATAGTGTTTTCCTTTTAATCAGTTTTAGCAACTGCTTTGTTTAGAAGCGAACGAGAGTACCAAAAAGTTCCGGCGATGAGCGCAGACTTTTACTTCAGACTTTCACTTCAGGACACGGCGCGTTCCGGCGGCGAACTCCCGCAGCCATTCGGTGTCCGCCAATCTTTGTTCAGGCACAATGAATGCCGGCTTTGCGCCGGGATAGGGAGGCGCTTTTTCCAGTTCCGGGGCGTACTCTTCGCCGAACTTGGTGGTTTTGATAAAGAGCCGGTTTTCGTTGATCTGCCCGATTAGCTTTTCGTCGGCATAAACGCCGTACTCCCCGAACATCGGCTTGATGCGGGCGTCTAGGGCTGCCGAAAGGCAGGCCAGGATGCGCTCGGCGGCCGCTTTATCTGTTGCCATGTCGTTCGCTCCCTTTGAGTCAGTTATTGCCGCTGCTGCGCTGGAAAGCGGCCAGGCGCTCCGGGAAGTTCCCCTAGAGAAAAATTGTCCCGCCCCTTGTAAATCTCCGGCAGACCCGGTATAATTTAACTGTTGTAAGCAAAACATCACACGGACAGTTAGCGTAGCGGTAGCGCACTTCCTTCACACGGAAGGGGTCAGGGGTTCGAATCCCTTACTGTCCATATTCTTTTTGCTCGTTCTCTCTGACACTCGATCTTCCGGCGGCACTCTAAACCCATTGGAGGCTCAGCAGGGAACCCCGATGGCAACCCGAACAAATCACATTCCCCCATTGAAGACATTCTGCGGACCAGGAGAATACCGATGACACCGTCGCAGAAGACTTGCCCGGCGTGCAAGCTGCCCGCACGAATCTATGCCAACGTGTGCGAGAATTGCG
>JAABUO010002003.1_pt1 | contig 25387 bp, 28 predicted proteins | sample 5559291 | NCBI WGS metagenome assembly JAABUO01 (sample SAMN10711878, study PRJNA513372) | rock metagenome | isolation source: Antarctica rocks | place: Antarctica: Victoria Land, Finger Mt sud
TTGGGGAAAGCTGTTTGAGAGCCTGCCGAGCATGCAGAAGAAGGTGAATGCAGCCTAAGTCAGCAGTCCTGTGTTCATGTTGTTTGTGACCCACAATGTATGTACTTTCTGTAGTCATTATGCTGGAATATCCTATTACCGTTCTTGAATGAGACTATGGGGGCAAGCTGCTTTGCACCCTGCCATGTGTGCAGAAACAGGTCACGGACTGATTGTTGACGCCTTGCTGTGGCCTTTGTTGATATGGACTTACAGGCCATGCATGTAAGTCCACGTCAACACATGCATGGCCTGCCATACTATGCTATGCTATGCCATGCCATGCCATGCTATGCCATGCTATGCTATGCTATGCTATGCTATGCTATGCTATGCTATGTTATGCCATGCTATGCTGGCCATGCTGTGCCATGCCATGCCATGCCATGCCATGCTATGATGTGCTGTGCTGTGCTGTACTGCAGGTGGCTGTGCTACACTGTGCCATGCTATGCTACACCATGCTATTCCATGCTATGCCATGCTATGCCATGCCGTGCCATGCTATGCTATGCTATGCTATGCTATGCTATGCTATGCTATGCTATGCTATGCTATGCTATGCTATGCTATGCTATGCTATGCTATGCTGTGCTGTGCTGTGCTGCAGGTGGCACGCATTGTTGGCGTAAATGAGGGTTACATTGGGCAGCGCTGTCGCGGAGGTGGTGCACAGTCAGAAGCTTCGGCAAAGCATGCACGCTTTGCTGCTGCCTGTGCTTTGAATGCCCTGCTGTGTGAGCAAAGTGCCTGGACAGTGGAACAGACCTGGGGCTTGCCATCAAGCCTGACACAACAAGGTCAGCCTTTCCGCAAACACAATCTTACCTGTGCTGAGATCATCATGTTCACACTCTCCTCAACCTTGGCTTTGCCTGCTTCAAGACTCAAATGCCCTGCTCATTGTATGTTGGCTGCACTGTGAATGTCCTGCTATGCGAGCAAAGCGCCTTGAGCTATCAACCCTTGCCTCACAAGGTGCAACACCTCAATGACACGATGGTGATTGCAGGAGTGACGAGGGGGCAGTTGCAGAAGCTGCAGACGGACCTGTCCAAGTGGGCTGGCATGGCAGGGCTGATGTGCGCCTCCCTGGGCTGGTGGCAGCTGGAGGCCCTGCTGGCCTCCCTCTCCCAGCAGGCAGCTGCAGGGGTCAGGCCTGAGCTGCTACGCTTGATGGACATTCCCTCCATGACAGCAGCCAATGCTAGGTATGCAATGGATCTTGTAGTTGGTTTCATGCCAGTTGCATGGACACCAGGTGAGCTGCCCTGCCACCCGGCCATCCTGTCACAGCAGGTAGCTGCAGGCATACGGCCTGAGCTGTTGTGCCTTTTGGAGATTGCTTGTATAACTGCAGCCAACTGTACATACGGTGCTGGGTGAATTAGGGCCTAAATATCATGTAGGATCTTGGACAAGGAGGGCATAACTTTACCTGACTCTGGGGAAAGATACATGCTGAACGAGTGAATTAGTGAATGAGTCACTGAACAAATGACTGCAAGAAGCAATTCACAAATGATGTAGTGAATTACTGAGTGCATGGATGGATGGGTATACAACCGAACGAGCGAGTAAAGAAATTAAATGAAGGACAAATGGGCAAAGGAGTGAGATGTGTTTGGCTGCAGGGCTCTTCACAGCGCAGGCCTGGTCAGTCCTGAGCAGCTGGCTGTAGCTCAAGAAGAAGATGTGAAGAAGGCACTGGCAGCAGGTCTGCCAGGGGCACTCAAGAAAGCATCCCAGGACAAGTATGCCTTGCATGCTGCTCATTCTCTTGCATTGCTTGACAAGTTTTGAGAGCCAGGGAAGCTCTGTGCTGGTTGGTGTGGGGTATTACTCCTTTGATCCTGCTTCACGGCAGCTTTGTTGTGTGGAATATGTGGCTGTCTCATAGCATATAGTATGATTGTAGCATATCAAATCCTAACAAGCATATTTGATCACGTTATGAAACCCATTGACATACAAGATTATCTAGGTTTTATAGAAATCTCCAACCCCTGACCACTCACCTATGCTACCATGCTTGCTGAGTGACGTACATTGGGCCTTGCAGTGTGCCTCTCGTCAGGCAATCCTGGTCAGGGCCTTTGTTTCCTGAAGGTCATGCATCATACCTAGAGCCCCATGTTGTTGCTGGAATGTTGGTATTGTGCAATGCTGTTCCTGCAATGTCTTCTACAATGTCGTCCCTACCAGGTTGTTACTGCAACATTGGTACCTTCTCCTGTCATGACATGTGCCTTGGGGTGCAGACGGGCAGCCCCTTTCCTGGGGGGGTTGACAGGAGCCCAGGGCACTAATCACTTTGTGGCCAGGACTGCCAAGGCCATCTTAGCAGGTGCATTGTCCTCACTGCTGGTTGTTTGTTCAACATGCCGGCATGCTTTCTGTCCTTGGATACTCTCTGCCAAATCACCAGCAAGCTGACAAGAGAGTCTGCTGCAGATGCCTTGAAACTGTGAGTGCTACAATTGATCAAGTCTCTTCAAGAACAGTCACTGTACAATGTGGGTGACTTGCAAAAATGCAAATGATTTTCTGCACATGCAGCCACACGAGGGCACATGAGTAACGTGGCAGAAGAAGCTGCTGAGGAAGCTGCCAAGCTGGCTGACAGTCAGCAGCTGCTTCCCTCGCAAGATGTCCCTGCATCAGATGACACGGTCCAAATGAATCCATAGGCATGATCATGGCAGTGACTACCAGGTTTCTTGGTCCATTCAACAACAGAGAGGTGTGTAACGAATATAGCATATTGCATGAGTGCCAGTCTGACCACGGCTATGACATCATCATACTGGTGTATGGCCTGCATGCCTCATTGTTCTCATGGTTGCCTGTTTGTCAGTGTGCAGCATTGTCATTTCTGGTAGCAGCTTTGAGCCCTATTGCCAGCACTTGCACCTTTTCAAGGGGCAGCCCATCAACAGTTTTTGCTGAGGAGGCTTTGGTGGTTTGCATGGCTAGCTCAACTTGACCTGACTGAAATCCACTGGTGGTCTGCTGTCTTGGAGTTGCTCATACTTCTTCCTCAGCCTGGTATCAGTAAACTATATGATAAGCATGGCGATCGAGGAAGAGTCAAGCCGTTCCCTGCAGGGTTTGAGAGGAGCCTATTGGTGTCGCATTCTGCTGGAAACTTTCTTGTACCCTATGTTATGGGTCAGCAGAGTTTGCCCCATCAACGCCGCTGGTATTCAAGCCTTGATGACGCAGCACCAGCGGATTCTGGTATGTAGTATACGCATACTTCCATTTGCTGCCTACATATAATGTGGTGCATACCACAGCTGGCACGCTGATTGCCAACAACCTAGACCTCATACAGGGAGCTACTCCAGACTGTATGTACTGACCATATGGGAAGACGCATTTTAACCGACTTGAAACTGAATAAATGTGCAGCACACCATATAAAAGTGTTTTTCCAGAGCACAACAGACACTCAAGTGAGTAACTTTGATACCTTGCAGGTGTGCGCACAATTGGGCTTGCAAGTGGTGCCTGAGGCTGACTTAACAGTCTTTTATATACTCCAGAGCTACAATCACAGGACTGCATGCAACTGTAACCAAGAGTACAAGGACCAATGCTCAGCTTAGCATCTGGAACCCAGAACAGGCTTCAGCTGCATCCATCGGCTATTGCTCAGGATGAGCGTATGACAATGTCTTTGTATAGCTTGTGCCGCCTATGTTTTTCAATACACTTCTTACTGGAGATTTTTCATGTCACAGCTTGTGCACCCTCTCTCCTCAGCGTACAAGACTCTTTAGTGTACTCAGGCGCTCTTCAAGTTGTGCGTCATTGAAGTTCAACCAGACAATGTCATGATGTGCACTTATGTAAAAGTTATCGGCAGTGGTCATGCTCAGTATCACTTGACAAGTGGACTGGCTACAATGCAATGCTAGTGGTATTACAAGCATCAAGAACGTGATATGAGCAAAGCCAGTAGTTGTAAAGACACACGGATTATTGGTGTGCCCTCAGGTAACTTTCTAATGAGCAGCTCATCACACAGAAAACACCCAGCAACTCAGTGCTGATCTTGGAATGACAACAAAGTTCATACAGACGTCCAAGTCAGACGTCAAAGTTGAGCTGGACAGTCTTGATAACAAACTTGCAAGTTGATTGGCAACAACTCTTGAGTTGGCAACAGACTCACAGACATCGATCTATAAGTTAAGCACTCGAACAATGGCATCTGGAGTAGATGATTTATCAAAGTTCTTAGTCCTCTTGGCTGCCGCTCCAGTAGTTTCAGGGTAGACAGTCGTGTCAGCCTGCCCTAGCAGAGCTGCTTGCCTGGAAGAGTCGCTTCTCCTGCGCTTTCCACGGCCGCTCTCAAGCAGAGCCTGCCTGGCCAGCAGTGCTGTCTGCTTGACTGTCAAATACCTTTGCATCTGCAAAACATATAGTTTGTACTTTAATGGTCATCTAGCCTGCATCTTGTGCGACAAATGTGGTACATTCTAAGACAGGACCAGCTGCTGCTGAGACTATTGAAAGGTTGTGTAACATATATGGCTAGACATAAACAGATGACATGACAGAGTCTGACTCCTTACCTACTATCCAGACCATATATGTAAGCAATTTGGGTCAACACTATCTCAAATGGTAAGGCAAGACTTAGCATGGCTGACGGTTCTAGCTCTGGGACATCTGTGTGCACGTGCCTATGGGCCAAACGTCTTCGACCGTCCCCTCAGAGAGAACAACCACAGGCCCATTGCAACGGTCTACCTCTGCAATCTTTCAAAAACAAACAAGGTACACTGCAACAGTCCACCTCTCAAACCTTTCCAAAACCAACAAGCGTTTCATTGACGTGAACAACTGCATTCTCAGCATAAGAGCATGCTACCCAACAAGATGCAGTTGTATAGATCTATAGCAACAATCATTTATTGTGCGAAATGAATAAATCAGACATTCTAGTGTCTCTGCATCTCAAAGTTGTCAGCATCCTGTTCAGATGTGCATGTCATTACGTCAATTGCCGGTGACTCAAATGCCGATGACTCAAATTCAAATGCCGAGGACAAAGCACATTTGCAGAGGTCAACCAATCTGCAGAGGTCAAACGGAGTCGGTGCAAGGGACACCGTTGTGTCCCCTTGCACCGCTGCTGCTGCTGCCTGCATACAAGTCAAGCTACTGTCTTCAGCATTGGCACTTACAGCTGAGCACCTTGTTGCTCACGAGTTCGGCGTGGAGCAGCATCAGCTTTGTACCTGCCGTCCTGCCAAAAATGGCTCCTGAGTCTAGCGTGCCCAAAGTCAATCACCAACAAAGAAACGTAAACCTCTTTGCTCTTGCCGGACGACATGCCCCAAAGCTGGACGCGCTGCAACATCTGCCAAGAGGCATGCACCTCATTGGGGTTGGTAGACCCAGTGACGGGGTCGCAGGCAAGTGCATGCCTGCTCGTGTATGCATGTGCTGCCCGTTCGACCTTCTACCATAGTGGATAACTGCTGTAGACTGGACCAATGAAGACTGGGCTAAAGTTGAGGTCATCTTCCAATGCGGCACAGGAAAGGATGCTCCCACAAATCAAGAATTGCAGGCAAGCAGTACACTCAGACCCAATGTCGGACCAACCTCTTTCCTTGAGGCTTGCTTTGTATGGCCTGCTGTGTGCTTTCTCAGCACTTTTCTGGCACTAAAACTGTGCAGTGCTGCTTGCGACATTTGGCCCTATCTGACAAACTTGAAATGGATTCACTCAGTTGCCTCTGGCGTTGAGAGGCTACTAATACCAGAAATGGCCAGAGACTCTGTGAGTGTGACAAACAGCAGGGTAAGGCCTGACGATGTTTGTTATGCAGACAGGCCGCAAAGATGTGCACGGATATCTGATGCATGTGGTCATTGCATTTGCCAAAGTTTGCATGCTGAGGCTCAAGCTATCCACCTGTCATTGTTGCAACTTGCAAATTGCAAAGATGCCAAACATGCCCATATGATGCATCAGAATGGCATCTTTGCACTTGCATGACAAGATCACAAGTACTCAGCTGCATGCTCAACAGCTTGACTGTGTTGACACACAAACAGTTGATGACCTGCTTGAACATCAGAATGTTTTTCAATGCTGCATCTCTCATCACCTTGTGCTGCTGCTGCATTAGGGCCCATACAGTCACGCCTTGGCTGAGTGGGCGATTGCAGCTTGCTCCTGGTTTGCTAAGGATCTGCCTTGCCTCAAGGCCCAACTGGGAGCCGTACTATGTTGAGGAGCTCAGGTATGCCCAGCAAACTTACGTACATGCCTGACTGTACCCTTGTCATTGCATGCAACACTGAAAATCACACTGTACTTATGTCTGGAAGCAAACAAGCAGTACCATTTGCAGCAGCGACCGGCCTCTCCTGCAGGCTGGCCTGTAGATGCAACAAAGAGAGCAGTATGTGGCGTGCAGCATGTGCGCCTGCATTCTGCGCACACTCTTGTCATCAACAGGTCAATGCCACAATCATATGCATATGTATTGCTGGCAATAGCTCAAGAGCATTCAACAGCTACACCAGTGTACTCTGAGCGGCAACACATGAGTCAAACATTATACCCAATGCAGAGGCAAAACTATTGGTATTGTGGGCTACGGTGATATTGGACAAGCAGTGGGCAACCTTGCACGGGCTTTCAGAATGAACGTCATTGCTCTGCGGCGCCGCACACAGCTGTCACAGCATGAGCAGAACCAAGCACTCAGGGTACAATGCTTGCCTCTCAGCATTTGCCGCAATCACAGCTTTTTGTTTGAGTTCACCTGGTCTGTGTGTGTGTCTGAGACTTTGCCCGTGTGTGCGTCTGTGCCAGTAAAGCATCCTTTTGCAGTTGGCTGAGTGTCATGCTGACAATTGTGCACCGTCTTATATGTCTGTTGCTGACCTCCTGTGTGCGCACGCTTCTGTAGACAGTGCTCTGCATTTAGCTTTGGAGCTTGGCATGAAATATGCTGAGTTGCAGCATGTCCCCCAAAAAGTTGATGACGCTGCCACAAACCTGCCCTTGACATGTGACTGCTTAATGAGAACATGAAAGAAGACCACTCATACCAACGTCAGTTTGGGACATATGTTCAATCATCCTTGCCGGTGCTTGTTGCACAGATTTATGGTCCAGAACAGCTCAATAAGCTTGTGGCTGAAAGTGACTATATTGTCAATGCTCTGCCAGTTACAGAAGCTACCCTTGGGGTCATGGATGCCAGGGCCATTCCCAGCATGAAGCACAATGCAGTGTTTATCAATGTGGGAAGACGCAAGACCGTTGATGAGACTGCATTAACTCAAGGTAAGCTATAATGGAATGATTGTGCATTTGTCAATATAGTGTTGCCTTAAGCTTGCTGGTTGTATGACTGGCGATGCAAAATGTCCTTGCTGCTGCTGGTAATCCTTTGTGGCAGATATCACCTGCCTCTGTTTTGGGAAAAGCCATGACCTTTTGTTGGCATGTGCAGCTTTGCAGAACAAGCACCTTCGAGGAGCTGGTCTGGATGTCACCTACACTGAGCCTTTACCAAAAAATAGCCCATTATGGGATCTGGACAATGTGCTAACCTCTCCTCACACTGCTGCTCGCACTGAGCTGTCATTTGCCAAGAGCACAAAGTTGTTTGGTGAGCTAGCTCAGCTGTATGTGGAGGGGAAGGAATTGTTCAATGTTGTAGACCCTGCGGAGGGATACTAGCAGCATTGCAGAGCAGCTTTTCTGATCAGATATAGTTGGCTCGGCCCCCATAACACAGTCTCAAAGGTGGAGCTGGAAGCAGGCCGCATTCACATGTCAGGCCTCCCCTGGCATGCACATGCACATGCATACATGGTGATTGGGAATTGTTAGCACTTATGGTGACGCAGACCGAGTCTTGCATATTGCATGACAACTGTACTGTCTGCGACATGCTAGCTTACTACCCGAAGTGCAGGGGCAGACAAACAGGTTTCTTGCACTTGAGAAACTAAGCACATGTCAAATGAAAGTTGTCAATAAGTAGCAGGGACAGAAGGTGGCTGACAGTGTCATGTATACATAATTACAGTACGCAATTTGCAGGTCTTGCCAGGTCAGTCAAGTATAGAATAAACCTTTTAAGCTACTTGCAGTGCGCAGCACATCATTTAGAGCGGCTGCAGCTGACAGGGTACACACTACTAGTAGGGCTGTCACAACTCGAGGCTAGCTAGTGGCATCAAGACACTGGCATTGCGGTTGTCTGCATAATGCATGTCACACGCTCCCTGAAAGGCATCCAAGGTTCACTCTTCAGGTCAATTTAAACACCAGGCAATGCATGTGTGGCAATTCATGAACAACATCTCAGTAGAACTTCCTGACGTTCAATAAAGGTGCATTTCAAACCAATTCTTAAGACTCAGAGTGCATCTCAATTCTGTTGGTGTGGCCACAGCTGGGGCACATGCGTCTTGAGGTCACTCATGTGTGGCACGGAGATGGTGACATCTACGGCCGGGTCAGACAAACCTTTTGCGCTGCATCAGAGCCGAACAAAGGCTTTAGCACATGCACTGCCTGTGTCTAAGAACAGCCAGCAGTTATGAGCTTTGCCTGCAGTTGCGCCTGACTTTGTGTGTCAATGAAGCCTAGATAGCAGTGCAGAGTTGAGACAATGGGACGGTGAAGCTTGCAAAGGTGCTCAAGCCTTAGATATGCACAGCAGTCATCATCATGCACACTGCCGTGTCGAAAGGCTCAATCAAGGAAAAAACAGAAAGCTGTCAAAAGCTTGCAGCACCAAGCACGTCTTGGGTTCATGTCTGTCCATACATTTCAAAAGAGAAGGGGTATTGCAATTTCTGGCCAAGCCCTGACATACCTTTCAAGCGTATATCCAGTCTCTTCAAGTATTGTCTTGCTTTGGATCAGCACAGTTGTCATGCCCAGAGTCTTTGCCTGCACAGCAGGTACTGGCACCCATTGACCTCTTTCAACATTCTCATACACACACGGTGTATACACATGGTTGACACATTGTTGACCTCAGAAACACCCTTGACTGGATGATACTGAGTAGGCTCTGTCCAGTGCGGCGGCTCCAACATGGCACAGGCTCATGCACATTCGGTCAGAAAAGCACCTGCAGCAGATTTCTTAAGCTGTCCTCAAACATGGCAGTGCTGGAAGCTTCAGCTCCAATATGCTGCAGAACCTACATCACTTACAAAACCTGTCAGCAAAAGACGAGGAAGTGTGGAAGCTTACAGCATGCCTAACCCCACAGCAAGCCAGTATGTTCAGTGTCATGCCAGGCAAGGCTAGCAAGACGCTGATCCGATGTGTTGCATCTGAATTGATCTGATACTCCACGGGGCATGCTGTGAGAATGTGATAAGCACAAACAATGAGGCGATGTGGTGGAGCTGTACCTTGTGAAATGCTGCAGCATCAGGCTTGGCATTCTTACCCATGAAGTCTGCGCCTAGCACCCCCTCAAAGCAGTCCTGCAAGGAACACAACTAGCCACAGTCACAGATGGTGCCTTGACAAACAGCATTGAGCAGCAGTAAACTTGGCATACAGTGTAACTGACACTCCAAATGAACGTTTGAAAGCTAGCTGAGTGAGCACTACCCAACTCCAGGCAAAGTATTTCTTGCTGCAAGCTTACAACGTCACAGGCTCTGGCAGCTGACATGAAGTTGCTGTGCAGCTGCCTTGCTGCAAGCATGACTCACCAAAATGTCAAGCGACTCCAAGGCAAGACGTGCATGCTTCTCATTGCAGTTTGTGAAGACCCACTTCTTCTGAGGCAGAGCCTTCAAGCACTCTCGCACCTGTCCATGCACAAACCCAAAGGTCAACCCTTGGCCTGACAGATCTGGTCTAGACGACGCATGTTGTGCATATGTTTGGGTGTCACACTTGCTTTCATTAGTAGAAATGGATCGCTGATCGGTGCAAAAATTATATAAACCACAAATGGCAACATGATTCAGAAACAAACGCGAAATAAAGCGCTAATACTTTGCTTGTGCAATGTTGTGATGCGCTGGCTATCAAACTGGTGCAGACGCTATGTCAGCTTCAAACAGTCAGTAGGCCTGCCTCACAGCAACCCCTGAAGCAGATGGCGGGGCATGCAGGCAGCAGATTGTATTCATGCAACATGTGCCTTGAAGAGACAAGTCAAAGGGGTCATTGGAGATTGCCTGAGGGTCTGGCTTCAAGTACTCCTCCCTGCCACCTCTGATGAAGTCCCAGTACTCATCAGTGTCAAACTTGTAGCCACCTACTCGCAAGCCCTACATGGCACTGCACGCTGATGATGTGAGTCAGCCTGTGGATGTGCTTGGACACGCTTGCATGTACACAAGTGGGGGCATTTTGAGATGGTACATGTGTTTGGGGGCCATGCTGCTGCTCTGAGATGACAGGCAATGCAGGAGGAGGGTGTCAGCAATGTTCTGGATGCTTGTGTGCATGGCAGTTGTAGGCACAAGCGAGCCTTCCTGTAACAGTCTCTCCCATGGAACATATCTATATGGTGCCAGCAAATTCACTCTGTTTAGTCTGTACATCACCTTCAAGCTCTGGTTTGTCTTGGCAAATAGAGGTCTCCATGTTGCCTTGCATTGATCTTGCGGTACACCCAGCTTTTGATGCATGAATTTGAATATGTTTTCTCTGCATACATGATACAGCTGAACTGTACTGCGCTTACAGATTGCATGGCAATGCAACAGAGATAAGCTGCTTGCCTGACATGGTCCTCGTACCCATTCTCTATTGGGTACAACGTGCCGTCTAAATCCCACAGCAGAGTGTCAATGCTGGCATTGTCAGGCGAAGAGGAAGTTGAGGCGTCTTCTCTCTGCTCACTAACTAACGTTGAGGCCGAGGCCTGCATGGTTGTTACAGCAGTCACTACAAATCTTACGCGCTGATGTTTGGGTATCAAAGCTAATGGCCTCTCCACACTGCAGCGCTTCAAGCTACGGTAGGTGTTGCGCGTATGCTTTGTCAGATCACAAGCCCCGCACAATGCTGCGACACGATGACAGCTACAAGCTCAACAAGTGCACGTTGGACGTGTTTGCTGCTGTGCTCGCTTGGCCAGGCAGGTCGTCTGCGCAGACCAGAGATTGCAAAGCAGCTGTAATTAGTAGCTTGTTAGGTCAAACTCAGACGAGCTTCGGTCAAAGTTTGAATACACATAGTTTTTCCTCTGCGCATAAAAAGAGTCGTCGTACCGATAGTCTGCTTGCTATACACAGATTGTCCTACACGCTCTCAACAGCAAGTTCCGAACCCCTCATCAGTATCGGCGTCCTTGTCCAAGCTGTGTGAGGTGCACACGCTACGCACTGCGGCAGCGCCAAACATTCATGCCACGAGCGACTATCAGCACACCGCAAGGCAGCACCTCCACTTCCAAGTCCACGCCAAGTCTCGAGCGTCTGCTGCGGTCTCACAGTCTCCCAAAGGTACACTTGTGGCAGGGCCTTACACAAGGCCAAAAGCGTCGCGGCCAACAAGCACGCAAGCTCAGAAGCGCCTCCAGCTTTGCAGCACCGCAGCAGGATTCACCACAAGCAGCCAAGCCTGTGCAACCCAATCTGTCTGTATCTGACTGTCCGCCTGGATATCAGATACGCAGTGCAAGAGCAGAAGAAGCAGATCAAATTGCAGCACTCAATGCAGAGGTAAATTGTACCACATATTCTTGGTGCACAGCTGCTCCTGATCTGAGCTGCAGTGCACCTGGGGCAATTTGGAGTTTTGGAGCTCCCAAATTGATCTGACTGCATCGCAGGCTTTTGCGTGGATCCAGTCTGATCGAATGGAGCCAGGCTTTTTTAAGAGTTACACCGAGCAAGCTGAGGGCTTTTACCAGCAGAGTGTGTACCAGGATTCTATCAGCCAGCTTACCAAAGCCTTGAGCGACAAGCAACAGGCATGTGCCTGAGGCCTGCTGCTGCAGTGCATGTATTGCTCAAAGTCTATAAGGCCACAGGTGGAACTACACCATCTGCTTGCACACACTCTACATTGCAATACAGCAAATTAAGCTGTGCAGCAGTTGTTGCTTGATGGCAAATACCTTCACTTTGATAGGGCACTGCATTAGCAATTTGCATCACCTCTATGTCATCAAGCTTGCCGTGAGACGTATCACCCAATCACTTGGTGCTGTTCTACGCTGTAAGGGCTCAATATCATTATTGCACTTCCCTATGTGCATCTGATTTCGCATTTTGTATTTGCGCAACAGCATTAACGCCTTCTCTACTCAGCATCTGCTGCAGAGTGACCTTGAATGCATTGTCGTGTGCAGGCTGGGCGTGGGTGTAGAGAAGCCACTTTGCGGCAGCAGTCCAGGAAGCTCAGGGCTGACATAGCACGCCTGCAGGGGCAGCCCATACCCGCCCTTCCCCTTGAAGACCGCTTGCAAAAGTAAAGACTCGTTGAGCACAGCTGTCTGGTCATCCGTTAGTTGAACTGAATTACACACCCTGCAGAACTGTATGTGACCAAAACCACGCGGAACCTTCATTTTCCACCCTTGATAGGAAGCATGTCTGTAGTTTGTGCCAATGACCATGCACATCAGACCTGTTGGAGAAATGACATCAGATACTTCTCAGACTGCTGCTGATATGCAGGCAACTTAGCTGCAGTCTGTTCTCGCAACCATGACACGGATTTGCTCTTTGTATATCAGGCAGTGACAGAAGCTGTGCAATGCAGAGTGGCCATGCAAAGTTGGAGGCGGAAAAGGCAGTTCTTGTGTCTTGTGGCAGAACACAGGAGCAGCAAACAAGTGGTGGCCTCTTGTGTCCTTTCTCTTGCTGCTCCTGATGCGGTCAGTCCCCCTCACGTCCACATGTTACCCTGCAGCATACCTCTGCTTCTCTTTGTCAGCATACCTTTTGGTCAATGCTCTCAGAGCGTACCTCTGCACGACAGTGCCCACATGCAGTGCTAGGCAACTATGGTGGCGAGCTGCTGTTCTCATCGTGCATCCAGTGAGGGCTTGCGACTAGGCTTTGATCTGGCACAATCATGCTGCCTTACAGCTGTATTTTGGGTTGCATGCTCCATCTTGCACAGAAACTTGTCATTGAGTCCACCTGGTCCTCTCAATACTGTTCTGATGTTGGCTGCCGGTCGGCCTAAATTGTCTGAAGATATCACATGCAGCATCTGAGTGCAAACACACAACAAGCACAATATTGCAGTGCACATAGAGGAAACTGTGACCATCAAGGTTTGAAACATGAAATTGCATCCTGTCATTTCCAGTGTGAAGGCAAGCAAAATTGTTGCTCTGTGCAGCTGCTGCCGGCTCCTTTCCCCACAACCAAGCCTTGGCGCCTCTATTGCAGCAACATGGCGGTGGCCACTGCCCACCGCCGGCAAGGCTTGGCCACAGCTCTGCTGCACCGCTGCCAACGCATAGGTGATACTTTGTCTCTGCTGATGTCAATTTGTGCTGTCATGCAGTGCTCCAAAGCCAGCTTGTGATTCCAAGCAAGGTGTACGCTTTCAATCATCACCCCTTTGCTGATGACTTTATGTATCCCTGCATGTCTGGGTGACAATGGCCTCCTGATCCTCTACTGCCATCATTGCTGCAGTTATGTGAGCTGAAGTATCATGTCGTGATGTCTGTGATGTGACTTGAGCTGTCAACACCATTTCACATGTGAATGACCTGAGCTACCATGAAATTGCATGTTCAGCTGAAAACCAGTTCAAAGCAATTTTCTTTCTGATCGCAGGAGCTCTCTGGGGATATTCAGAGATGTGGCTGCATGTGGACGTCATCAATGAGCAAGCCCAAAAGCTGTATATGGGCTCTGGGTTTGGCATCAAATCACGTGATAGCTGGTACTACATCATTGGCAGAAAACGATACCTGATGCAGAAAGCTTTGACTGACAGAAGGCGCAAAACCAGAGCAGAGAAGGCTGATGTGAGACTTGCTGGAGGGTCCATCAGGGGGTCTGATGGGGTCTTTGTTTGGGATGTTCAGCCTGACTCAAATGTGACTACTGCTCAGGTTTCATCCTCAGACACTGACAGTTGATATCGAGCAGCTGCATTTGATGCTTGAGGCAAATTTGATTCATCTCAATCTGACATGATGTGCATGCCTTACACGATTGCAAGCAGCTTTGCACAACCTTTCATCAAGTTGTATTCACATCGGCAGGACACCCCAGTCTGTCCCATTATGAAAAGCCATGTTCATATAGACATTAATCCTGGCAACAACGCTATGGTGATCAGTTGTCGTCATGCTAACAACACGTCGGCCTCAACTAAACTCAAGACAGCTCAGAGCAATCTGCAGAGCTGTTGCAGCGACTTGAGGCATGCAAGCTGTGACTCATGCAGTGTTTAGTGAAGTGTACTGTGGCTGCTATGTAGCAGCACAAGAGTCGTTTGGACATTGAGTGTCCTGTGGATCCTCCTTGCACCCAGTCATGTCAAACTCCTTGTACAGTTTAGGCAGTTTGGGTTTCCTTTTGCTATCTAACTCCATGTTACGCTTTGCCGCAAATCTGCTCTGTATTTCTGTGACGTGCTTTGCCTTACACGCGTGCACTCCTTCCTCTGCAAGAACAACATATCAATTTTGGTGCATAATCACTCTCGTGACACATGGACCAGAGAGATAGAGAGTTTTCATCTGTACGCCAGCCCAATTAGAGTGATCAGAGGGGCCCAATGGGCCATTGCGTGTGATGGAGTGTGATGGCTGCACAAAATGGAACAAGGAAGTGTCACATGAAGATGTTGTTATGTTAGTCTGTTGTTGCATTTCAGCACATTTATGGGCGCATAATGGTGGGCACATAATGGTGGACACATAGGTATGGGCAGAGATGTGGTGTGCATGACTTGCTGGCAGCAATGCATCACCTGCTTTAGTAACTCTGTCTGAGATGGCACCTACGCCAACAGCCTTGTCCCTGACGGCATGAGTGCCATGTTGACCAGAGTAAACTTGTCACTCAGTGTTGTGTACTCCTCATGTGTTATAGGTTTGAAGCCAAAGCCACCACCCCATGAGTCATGAGCCTTCTTTTCAGCTGCGTCCAGGTACATCTGCTTCACTCCCATCTGCATTTCACAAGATGGGCACTGGTGTGGCATTGATCTGGTGGTGTTATGAAGCGCCTGCATTGGCCTGCAACTTTTTTTACCGCCAGTGCAATCATGCAGAGGTACTACCAGCTGCTATGCTCACCTCTGAACAGGCAGTGGCCCTTTAGAGGCACACTGCCCCTGGCGAAGTGACTAGGCACTGTTCCAACAGGCTCACCTCTGTAAGGACCAGCTGCAGCCAGATCATCAACAGCCTCAGAAAGGCACTCCTGTGAAGGTCTTTGTTTGTGGCAGCGTAGAGCAAGTCTACCACCTCCTGTCCCAAGATTCGCACCACGATGACAGTCGCCGGCCTACATTTCTGCACACAACAAGATATCTCAGGCCTATTGGATGTAGCTGTGGCTGTCAAGATGATGTTTGATTATGACTGTTGGAAACTACTGGGGGAGATTGAATGCTGTGTGGTGCCACCCCTGAGCTGTTTCCTGTGGATGTCGTTGCAAGCTGCTTCTTTGCCCAGCGATTTGCTCTTTGTAATACACCCTCAGCATGGTCCCATGGCTTACTCCAGGTGTAAGGCTGAAACTTGAAACATGCAGTGCAGCACATGTTTTAGCAAGCAACTCTCTTCAGCACATAGTTGAGCATATGGGGTATATAGATGTGCTAGTGCAGTCAGTTGGAACAGGTACCTGCAGGTCTATTGGACCTTTTTTAGGGACAGCTGTCTTCAGAATCAGGGTCAGGCAGCCAGTGTACTCTTGCTGGGGGTGCTTCCCATTCACAACTGCCTTGACCAGTTTGACAGGAGAGCCAGGATCATCAAAAAAGTGGCAGTCACTGGTAAATGTGTCAAGCAGTTTGATGGCAGCAGCAGCCGCAGCTTTTGACTGTGACTTGGGAACTTTGCTGGGCCCCCTTGTCACAGTCACCCCAAGACCAGCAGGGTAGCCAAATCAACCTCTCATCATCTGTCTGGTTCACCAGCCTGTTAGAGATGATTCTGATGGTGTGACATTTTGAGCCACAGAATTTGCCACCTCCACCTAGAAGCAGTGTCACAATGTCTCAGATAACAACAGCACCCATGGCATGGCATGTTAGACCATCTACAGAGGAGTCCACTCCAAAGACAGCTTGCACTGTTGGTCTCAAGTACACTTGACCTGGTGCAGATGATCTCTCAGGTACATTTGAACATCCATTTGTGTGCAGGAATGACATGCATGTGCACCAGTATGGCAAACATGCCGACCTATAATGTCAGGTTGATGTATGTAAACCTTTGAGACTGAACCAATCAGGCAAAGATGGAAGGAAGGATGGAGGGACAAGACGCATAATAAGATGGAAGGAAGGAAAGAGGGATGAAAGAAGGATGTGCTTGCCATGCTGATCTTTGATAGTATCTGCTTGTCATAGCACTCAGATATGTCAAGTATCTGTTGAACACCAGTTGGGAGCCCTGTAAGTCTAATTTAGGGGCATATGCTGTTTAGGGCATGCCCTTACATGCACTGGTGAAGCTGGCACAGTATTGCTGCTGTCAATGTCCAGTGTAACAACATGTGATTCAACGATTTTTAGCAGCATTTGCCGCGCAGTTTGCAATGAGCCTTGCGATCGTCTGAAATCCAAGGCAGTCCTCAGGTGCAGACAGTGCTGGCGGGCGGTGGACGCTGCTTGTAGGCAGCTGTGTCATGATGAGGCTTTGCAAAAACTCCATGACTGTTACACCATACCACAACTGTATCAGTACATCTGCTGCAAATATAAGCAGATCAGCTCAGAGACCCTAGGGAGACCCAGGCCTGTTAATTGTATCAACGTGCGGTTGGTCACACACAGCAAACTAACCTGAGGGGTTGTTTGGCCGCATGCTCCTGAGCAGGGTGAGATGGGGGCTTTGCAGGCAAGTCTGCAAACACAGCTCGCTGCACATGTGATCACGAGCCAGGGCTGTCATCACTGCCCAGATCCTGTGTCTTGGCAAATGATGAGAAGCGCCTTGCAGGCAGCCTACCATGCAGCACATAAGCACTACTGTCAGTGTGGATGAGCAAATACTTTCAAAACATCATTGTTATGCCAGAATGACTGCTGCTACAGAGCATGCCAGTCACATTGAACAGACTTTCATCGTATCAGGCCACAAACCTGATCGTGCAACAGTTTGTGATCAGCAAGAGTATGAACTTGAGTCTCAGTACAACTCACACTGACCCACACAACTCATAAACACCATGACAAATGTTGAAATCGAACCAAGATTAGACACACTGATGCAATGTCCACTTGACAAAAGGCACCAGAGCGCCCAACAGCAGCTGGGCCAATGCTAGCATGTCAAGGTGCGTGTTGGGTTGCAGTAGGTTCTTAGAACCCACCCTGTTACACTAGTGCCTTTGAGTTTTGCAGAAGTCTTTGAAGCTGCTTACATTGACTGCTGTCTGCTTGAAGGACTTTTGAGCTCAGCCCAACTGGCCACAAATGTCTTGCCTGGCAGCACTACATATGGGCAGGACGCTGTTGTACAGAGGAAAGCACGTGATGAGCAACATGTGCCACGCATGGTGCGTTGGCTTCTAGGCTGGCTGACAACTTGACATCAGACAGTTGTCTCTTGTGTCATGGTGTCTTGTGTTCCCACCTCTGTCAGATCTGTTGCCAGCTGTGTGTCCACTGACATCAGACGAATGGACCAGCTGCGAGCTTCTGTGGTTGCAGCAAATGCCTTGCTGCTTGCTGCTCTGATCAGTGTTTCTTTGCTGAAAGCCTCTCCATAGGGGGGCGGTACACCTTGCTGAAGCTCGCTGCAGCAGACAAGACCACATGTATGATCAATGAACCAGATTCATCACAAAGCAAACAAATGGCAAACAGTGAAAGGACTTGATGCTATCAGAGGTACACACCGAATCTTGGAAAGCGCTTTTCGAGCAACCTTGATGTTTCCAAAGGGATCTTTAGGGTTCTTTGCAACCATTTCAGCCAACAGGTCCTCAAGGAACAGCACACACTTGACAATTGGATGAATTGTTGTGTCATACCCTTTGTCGTTGCACCAAGCCTGTGCAATGCAGAGGTGATCGTGCATGACAATTGAATTTAGCAAGATTGGTCAACCAAAGAAACTTACAATCCACTTCCAAAGGGCAGTACAGAAACTGTCTTTTGTGTTCTTTTCTAGCTTCTCCCACAATTCATGATACTTCCTGGCCCAGATGTCTTGTGCACTCATACTGCATGTCAAGACTATATCACTACATGAATGAATGATCTTGAGTTGCATGGGCATGTCTTGTAGCTCCTCAACATATAGCTCAGTGTCTTTCTGCAAGGGCATAGCATCCTCTCCACAGTAAATTACATGCATAAGGCTTGTGATATCATCCCTTGACTTAGCTCTGCCGCGACCAGCCATAGCAACAAAACTTGAGGTGACTCCTACATAAAACTGTATTTTACTATGTAATTGGCTGACAATGTAGACCAACAGACACCAAACACGCCAGTCGTGCGTCTACATGTACACGGCTTGCGCCCAATTTGCAAGGTGGCTGTTTAGCCATTTACAGGGGGGATAGTGAGGATACCATACCCCTTCGGTCTGACCTGACCAGGGTGAAGAGACCGGGGCGGTGTTCTGCACATCGCGGGTCACGCGTCTGAGTGTGCGGTGTAGCTCGTTGAAAAGCGTGCTAGTGCGTTTGGACGGCTCCGTTGGCCAGATCTGCAGGATTCAGTGTGCATCCCTGAACTCTTGCAAGTACTATGCAATTACTGGCGTGTCGAAAGTCCCTTTTGAGCCTAGCGATGTCTTTTTGCGCGACTCGAGACCTTGCGCTATGTGGCAAACTGCACCGTTGCAGGTAAAACAGTTGTCCTTGTCAGCCTTTGTTTCCAGTGAGTGGGTACATCATAGCAATGCTGTGGTGATGCGTCTGTAGGCAACAGCACGTGTGGCTGCGGCCTTGTCGAAGACAAACTGCCGCAGGCAGTTTCAGCTTCAGTCAAAACAGAGTCAGTCAGCCAAAGACAGGTGGGGCTTGTTGCGCAACCAGGGTCGAACTCAGACCAGTGTTGGCCTCAATTACAACATTGCTGCTGCAGCTCCTGAAGTGTACTGCAACGCCACAGCAGCACATCCACAGCAGCATCAAGGCAAGCGTCTAAAGCCGGGCTTGCCAGACATCAGTGAGCTCAGCCCCCAGCTGCAGCAAGAGTGGCACCCTGACAACAATGCTCTGCTTGGCTGCCTCAAGGTGAAGCCAGGCAGTCGCAAGACAGTCATGTGGTCATGCCCCAACTGTCCAGCAGGGTGCCCTCATATTTGGAAGACAAGTGTGACTCGTCGCACACAAGGCACCAAATGCCCATATTGTGAAGGCAAAAAGGTTTGCGAGCACAGCTCTCTCGCTACCAAAGCACCGAGACAACTACAGTACTGGAATCAGGGCAAAAATGCCAAGGCACCTGAGCAGACACTTGCTGGCAGTAACCTCAGAGCTGAGTGGAAGTGCCCTATCTGCAGCCATGAGTGGCAAGCTCCAGTTGCACACCGTGTGCAGAATGACAGCGGATGTCCTCGTTGCAATAACAAAGCTCTTGGAAGGAAAACAAAGCAGCCAACGTTTGAAGCAGCCCAACATCAGCTGCTGCGTGAATGGGACTATGAGCGCAATGCCGCAGATGGCATTCATCCCAACGACACCACCCTTGGCAGCAGAAAGCTGGTGCATTGGATTTGCCATAGCTGCCCTAAGGGACAGCTGCACCTGTATCAGATGACGCCCAACAATCGTACCAGAAAACGAGCTTCAGGTTGTACATATTGTGCTAGCAAGCAAGTGTGCAATTGCAATTCTTTGCAAACTTGTTACCCCATGATTTCATCAGAGTGGGACTTTGCCAGAAATGAACTGACGCCAGCTCAAGTCACTTCTCGGTCTCACCAAGTCGCTTGGTGGGTGAACTCTGTGCGAGGCAGCTGGGCTCAACGCATCAATGAGCGCACAAACCCAAATCTCAACCCCAAATGACGGTGAGACATGGAAATTCCTTCATCTGTTTACAGCTGTCTACAACTGTTGTTGTACAGCACTTTGACAACATGTTCATGCAGGCCTGTGACAACATATTGATGCACGCCTGTGCATTTCCCCATACCTTGACATGACACTGCAAGTTGGGTTGTGCTTGATTGCATGGTGCATCGGTTGCACAAGCATCAACATCGGTGAGCAGGCGATACATTGTCGCTTAGTCACATTGCATCCTGTCATTACATTCTGTGCCGTGAGTGCTGAAGAGATCTGCAAGGTTTTGATTGACTTGTACCCCCCTTGGTGTCCAAAGCTTATATACACCTTGTGAGACACCCTGTGCTTTCTATCCAGGTGTGATGTCATGAACAATGCTCCCCAGCTGAAAGATGGCAGGCAAAGGGGATGGACATCTTTCCCAGATGCACTGGATGACAAGGATATACCACTGCGTGTGGTGAGCTTGCTGTGGGCAATGCTGTGCTTATTAGACCGTTCATTGACAGCTCATGGGCTTTTTTAAGTACTTTATGGATTTCACCAAGAAGGCTAAAATGTAGCCCTTCTTTCTTATGTGTTGTGATTGGCGTTGCCTTTACCTCTGTCATGCAGTGCTGTCATCTCTGTAGCTAGCGCAACCGTGAGCATGTAGAACTGCGGAGACTGCAGTTGCCAGTACAGCTGCTTTGATGTTGCAACTGCTTGTTTGCTTGTTGCTGCTGCTGCTGCTGTTGTTGGGGCCAGCTGTCTGAAAGTATGCTGCAGCTCTGAGAAACAACTGCTCTGACATTCCAGGTGCTTGGTGCTATTGTTGTTGTTGTTGTCACTTGCACACTGAAGCTTTTGCTGTAGCTCTCAGCATTGACCACTACTGCTGCTGCTATGACTACAACTAACTTTGCTGTGCTGTCTGTATCACAATGACCATCATACTCATGCGGCCTTCTGAGCATTCAACTTCATTGCTTTTACTGTCGATTAAATTTACCCTGCAACAGGTGGCACTGCAAGACATTGCTCATGTGAATGGCAGGGGCACTCGTAGGGAAATTGAGGGCCCTGAATCAGTCTGCTTCAAGTCAAGTTGCGCTTCTCATGACAGGCCTTATCAAGCACTCTACAGGCACAACCCTGTCTCTAGTGTCTTTAGGTGACATTGCAAGCAAAACTGCTATATGCTGATATTGTTACATCAATCATTGCCATTGCTCTTTTAGTAGAACAGCACTGCCTCAGCTATCAGAGATGCTTCTTGCTTGGCAAATGCATCAGTGGTTTTTTCAATTTGAGCAGTAGTTTTTCTCTGTTGCTTGCCTGCACTGCTTTGCAGTGTCTTTGCTGCATGTTGAGTGCTGCTATGTTGGTGGCTGTTGCCACTTGTATGTCAGGTAGGCATGTAAAAGCTTTAAATATGTCAGCAACTGGGTTCATTTGTTGCTGCTCAAGTGGGAAAGGACTGTCGGCACTCCGAAATTGCGAGCATTGTTTGGGTAAGATTATGATGCCGTCCTCTATCTGCGCTAGAATGTTTTCACGCCCCTGGTTTTGCTTGGTACAAAGATCTCTGTGGTAGCATACTATGATAGGCATGCAGCTGCTTGCAGACTCTTTGCAGCTGCTCAGGCTACTATGACTCTGCATAGGCTCTTGTGCACTTCAGCATACACTCTCTCATATGGTATGGTCTCTCCATCCAGCACTAGCCATGTGCCTGCCAGCACGCCATGGAATCAGCATATCTTCAGTGCATTCAGTCCATGAGCAACTCACATTGCTACCGCTGAGCAGCTGCGCCTTTGCACATACAGCAAGACCAAACAGATGCAGCGTCTGTGACACATGTGCGACACATGTGTGGTCATAGGCGTGCCAATTCAGCATGAGCACCCTGCATGCAGTAAGTAATGCGCAGCCTGCAAACACCACAAAATTAATCCAACAGAAAGTTGCGCAATGATGAAAACCTGAAGCATGAATGACCAATCAAAAGCATGATGAGCGGAGGAGACCTGTGCTGATCGGTTGCAGGACCAAGGCACACACTTTCTTGCAGTGCACCAGGCTCATGCCCATGTGACTGCCCGTCTCAACTTTAGTCATCATCTGTAATCCTTCTAACTTGCCCGCTAAGCCGGTGTAGATGAGATCCAGACAGCCTGCATATCCAGCCATACATGCATTTGCCCTGGACACAGTCACTTGCACTACATGTCATATCACCTGATGCCAGGCAATGCTGTATGCAGCAAAAGTTATGTAAATTTGACAGCTTTCAGCTGCTCACGGCTGGGCCAGCGTGAAGTGTGCAAGTCTGTCCAGCAGTGCTGACACACCATATGTGCTGACTGTACTGCCTGCTAAGAGCTTGTGCAAGCATCAGTGGTAAAGGACACACGTTGTGAGTCAGCATTCATTGCATGTGGTCCATGCCCAAGCATCTTGTGCACACTATTCAGTGTGACTAAATGATAATCAATAATAACAATAATAATAATACTAATAACAACAATAACAATAATGATAATAATAATGATGATGTTAACAACAACAACAACAACAATAATAATAATAATACCAATAACAATTACAACAATAGCAACACGAGTAACAACAATAACAACAATACTACTATTGCTGATAAGGCAGCAGCAATTTTGCAGTCTGATTGTGTGGCATCGGCAATCTGCAGTGTTTGGACACGTGCTCTGCCTAGATATGTTTCACAGACGCTTCAGAGGTACAGACCTGAGTCCATCTCTGCATCAGGAGCCAGCTGGAAGCTGGTGTCCAGCCAGGGTAGGTTGCAGGCTGCACACAGCTGCAGGGCAGCTCCATCCACATCCTCCCACCCCTGTACCAACCACACACAGCTGTGTGGGTCAGCACAGCTGTGACAGCAGATAGCAGCATCAAATGCTCTTTTCTACAGTGTGAGCAGCGGGTGGGACACCAAAGAGGCTGCTGTGGCGCCAGGCTGGCAGCCCAGGGGAAGCACCTGGTGAAGCCAAGAAGAGGAACAGGAAAAGGAAGCAGTGTCATTGCGAGAGGAAGAGGAAGAGGAAACATTGCAAAGAGGAAGCTTCAGAGGAGATGAGGCAACCAGGTGCAATGATACAGCAGTCCATAAACCAGCAGAGGAAGAAGGCCACACGTGAAGACGAAAAGATGAAGATGATGAAGAGCTGAAGAAGAAGGATGCAGAGAGGACTATAAGACACCGCGGGATGACAAAGAGCAGAAGAAGCAGATTGATGCAAGATAAGGGCAGAAAAAGCGGAGTTGAAAGAAGAAGTAGAGTATCAGGAAGAAAGCATGACAGACGGAAGATGAAGAAGAAATGTCAAAGAGGGCAAGCAGCTTACCTCAGGAAGCTGAATGGGCCAGGCAGAAGAAGATGTTTGGGCTAGGAAGGCGTCCAGCAGGGGCAATGGGGGCCCTTCTGGGTGATGCCCTCTCAGCCCACTCGCTTTCACATCGCCACCTGCATCATTGATATGGCTTCTTGACAGCAGTACAAAGACAGCACAAGACACAAAGCTAGCATTGCATCATCTATGAAGGCAGGAATGCCAAGAGCAATTTGAACAGCATTGCTGCTATGTGGTGCCCTATGCTTTCAGCTACGCCACTTCATTTCAGCTACGCCACTTCATTTCAGCTACGCCACTTCATTATTGCTTAAGTATTCCACTCACTGATTGCCTTTTGACGCCTGCTTGACAAAGTCACATGTGTTGCATGTGATCAGCAAGTCCTCTTGGTTTCCTTCCCATCTCATGCAAATTGTCTACAGCTTGCAACAGAGAAGCACATTCCACTTGACAACAACAACAAGAGCCCATGCAACAAACGCTCTGCAAAGCACATGTCTCAAGCCATGACAGGCTTGCAGTGCCCCACCTGCTGGGTCATCAACTGCGGCATCTTGCAATATGGTGTCAGCTTGCGCATGTGGCAGCACAGCAATGTGTGCTTGGTGTGTTTTGCCCTGCAGGATTTGCTGAATGGTCCCTAGCGTGAACCTCAAGTTGCCCATCCACCTGCACTCACGCAGCAAACAGCATCAGGCTTTGATGCTGCAGCGTCCCTCCATCCAAGTAGCAAACAGCGCAATGAGATAGTGTATCATATCATCAGCAGAATGGTGAACTCTCTGGCTCTGCTTGAGCGCTTGGAAATGAGCAGCAGAGAGACTGGCATGAGCAAATTGAAGATGACAATAACACGCTCAGGTGGCTTCACATCACAGCAGAAGGCAAACTGAAAACAATGCAGACCGTTGCAGCTACGCTTATTGGCAGCCTCAGGGCAACACAACAGAGACGCACTCAGAAATTGTAAGAACTGAAAGTATAGTGTTGGCTTGCTGTCAGCACTTTAAGTAAAGCATATATGTGTGAGTAAGCATGCATGTGTGCTGACCATAGGCAGCCCAAGCTGTTGCCCACCAGCGACTATCAGATGATGCAAACAGTCATCAAAGCCAGGTATGCATATGTCAGCATGAAGATGTCATGCATCTTGCTAGATGGCTTACATGTGGGCTCACTTGTGGCGATTCGCAGGTGGACCCCGAGGTTGTCTCAACACAACCTGCTGATGCAGGTTGATGCAGGGAATCACATCTGTCACACTCACCTGAGGTTCTCAGTTCCGATATCCAGATTGCTAATCAACCCAAAATTGAGGGACAGGAAGGAGTAGAAGCGTGTGGAAGGGGGCTGAAGCATGGAGACAATGTCTATGGAGCGTGTACGCCCTTTGCAGATGGCATAAGCAGCTGTCACCACATCCCACATGCCTGCACACCTGCCCATCATCATTCATTCATCCACCTTCATGCGCTTATTCAACACATGTCTCCCCCTAGAGTCAGGTATTGCACAGGCCTGAGTAGATTCCTATCTGAGATCCTGTCTTGGCAGTCAGCGTACCAACAGTGTCCACAATCAGCTGAGTATTACTCTTGTTTTGCATTGCCCAGTGCGTCTTGTATGCAAAATAAAAGTCACAGAACAACTGGACTGCAGGCTTCTTGCTCAAATGTAGAACCTTAGGTGTGCCTCATGCATGATGACAAAGCATACTGCACAGACAGAAATTCAGGCTGATCAAAAGTCTGCAGGTGTCAGCCAGTGATCCACGCCATTGCATGCAACAGTACAATACTGAAATCTTGATGATGCTGCAGATG